>Ga0209475_10004005_pt1 | contig 13034 bp, 10 predicted proteins | sample tdDd471_FD_187128 | JGI IMG/M metagenome (GOLD analysis project Ga0209475, IMG submission 187128) | Marine sediment microbial communities from the Atlantic coast under amendment with organic carbon and nitrate - tdDd47.1 (SPAdes)... | ecosystem: Environmental > Aquatic > Marine > Coastal >...
GGTATCGTCATTGGAGAGGTGGTCACCTGTGAGAAGCATCCCAATGCAGACAAGCTGAGTGTGACTACAGTGAACATAGGTGGGACCGATCTTTTACCTATCGTTTGTGGTGCACCTAATGTTGCCGCCGGACAGAAAGTTGTTGTGGCTGTAGTAGGTACTACCCTCTATTCAGGCGAAGATCAATTTGTGATCAAGAAAACCAAAATTCGTGGAGAGGTCTCTGAAGGGATGATCTGTGCAGAGGATGAAGTGGGCCTTGGAAATTCACATGAAGGCATCGTGGTCCTCGATGAATCCGCTGTGCCCGGAACGCCGGCAAAGGAATTCTTTAACATCACAGAAGACTATTCTCTTGAGATCGGGCTCACACCCAACCGTACTGATGCCACAGCCCACATAGGAACTGCCCGCGATATTATGGCAGTGATAAACAGCAGAAAAGGTAAAGGCACTAAAAAGCTTAATATCCCTGACGTTAGCCAATTCAAGGCCCCTGATATTAAAGCAGAATTTCCGGTGATCATCGAAGACACTGAGGCCTGCCCACGGTTTAGCGGCTTGACCATTTCAGGTGTTAGCGTAGCGCCCTCCCCGGGATGGATGCAGGACCTGCTGAATGCTATCGGGATTCGGCCCATCAACAATATCGTCGATATCACCAACTTTGTGTTGATGGAGACAGGACAGCCACTGCATGCCTACGATACCGCAGCCATTGAAGGCAACAAAGTGGTGGTGAGGAAAGCACATAAAGCTGAGAAGTTTATCACACTCGATGAAATCGAACGTGAGCTTAACACAGGTGACCTGATGATATGCAATGCTAACAAAGGTATGTGCATGGCTGGAGTATTTGGCGGAGAGAAATCAGGAGTTACCGAAAAAACAAAGAACATTTTTCTGGAAAGTGCCCACTTCGACCCTGCCACTATACGGTCCACAGCCAAACTACACGGGCTGTCGACAGATGCCTCCTTCAGATTTGAGCGCGGAGCCGACATTAACATGTGCATGTACGCCATGAAAAGGGCTGCCTTGCTGATCACAGAACTGGCCGGGGGCCAGATATCATCCGAGGTGGTGGATGAATATCCAAATCCTGTCGACGGATGGGATGTAGAGGTCAGCTATAAAAATATTAATAACCTGATCGGGCAGGAAATTGAGGAAGACATGGTAGATAATATCCTGGAAGACCTCGATATTAAAATACTACATAAAGAAGGAGATCATTTTAAGGTGAAAGTCCCGACCTATCGATATGATGTTCGACGTGAGGCCGACATTGTTGAAGAGGTATTACGTATCTATGGCTATAACAATATTGCCTTCCCTGAAGGGATCAGGTCCTCATTGGCCCATCACCCACAGCCAGATCCTGATCTGCTTCAAAATAAGCTGGCTGACCTCATGGCAAGCCTGGGTTTCTCTGAGATCATGAACAACTCCCTCACACGATCTTTGTATGCCGAGAAGTTCAAGGCCTTTAACCCGGGACATACCGTCCTCCTGCAAAATGCATTGAGTATCGACCTCAATGCCATGCGGCAGACGATGCTTTTTGGTGGCCTGGAAAACATAGCCTTTAACCAGAACCGTAAGGTCACTGACATCCGCTTCTTCGAATTTGGTAATATCTATTCTAAAGAACCTGAGAAAAAGAAAGACAAAGTTCTCGATGGCTATCATGAAGAAAAACGTCTTGCGATTTTCCTGTGTGGCAACAAACAGTCTGAAAGCTGGAATACCCAGGATAAGCCTGCCGACTTTTTTCTTTTAAAGTCGGTGGTGGAAAATATTCTCAAAAAGCTTGGCTTGAAAGAGGGTTCATATGATACGGAAGAAGCGAACAAAGACATCTTCAAAGAAGGCATCTGCTATAACAAGAACGAGAAAGAAATTGTTAGCTTCGGTATTGTCAGTGAAGACCTGAGCCGGGAATTTGATATCCGTCAGGAGGTGCTCTACGCTGACTTTTCATGGACCATGATCATGAAGATCGCAAAAAAGGCCAGGATCATATCAACGCCTGTTGCAAAATATCCTGAAGTCAGGCGTGACCTGGCACTGCTGATCGATAAGGACATTAGCTTTGGTCAGATACGTGATATTGCCGTGAAGACTGAACGCAAGCTTCTCAGGTCTGTCGGGCTTTTTGATGTTTATGAAGGTGATAAGGTTGAATCAGGTAAAAAGTCGTATGCCGTGAGTTTCGTTTTCAGGGATGATGAAAGAACACTCACGGATAAGATCATCGACAAGACCATGAAAAGGTTAATATCATCTTTCGAAAAAGAACTTAACGCAAGTATCCGGTAAATCACCGGATCTATATCTATATTGAACTATAATCAAATGAGCGAAAAAGAGGTAATCTATTCTATCACACCCATTGGTGATGAGTTTGCACTCCCACAAAAGGAGGAGTATGGTCCGGAACTTGAACGGATCGAACAACTAGTTCATAAGGCCAGAGGTCAGGGACAGGAAATTGTTGTTGTCATGGGAGTTGGCTTCGTTGGTGCCGTTATGGCAGCCATCGTTGCCGATGCCAAAGATGATGAAGGCAAAAACACCAAGTTCGTGATCGGCTGTCAGCGCCCAAGCGTACGGAGCTACTGGAAGATACCCATCCTGAACAGGGGAGTGTCGCCAGTGAAAGCTGAAGACCCTGAGGTGGAGGAACTGATCCATCGTTGTGTACTGGAGTCGGAAACCCTCACAGCAACATATAATAGCAATTGTTTAAAGTTTGCTGATTGTGTTGTGGTAGATGTACAGTGCGATTATTCAAAGCACGACCTGGGAAATATGCGAAGCGGTGATGTTGAGATGGCAGCCCTGGAGGCAACCATGAAGACCATTGGAGAAAAGATCCCGCCCACAGCACTTACCCTCATCGAGACCACCGTGGCTCCTGGTACAACTGAATTTGTGGCATGGCCCATCCTGAAGAAAGCTTTTGTCAAAAGAGGCATAGAAGAGACACCACTATTATCGCACAGCTTTGAACGCGTCATGCCCGGAAAAGAGTATGTCAGCTCTATCCGTGATTTCTGGCGGGTATGTTCAGGATGCACTCCTGAAGCTCGCGACCGGGTAGAGAAATTTCTGCATGAGATACTTAACACAGAAGAATTTCCGCTGACTGTCATGGATCGACCTATTGAGTCGGAGACCACCAAGATCGTTGAGAACTCGTACAGGGCTACCATATTGGCATACATGAATGAGTGGAGCCTCTTTGCCGAACGCAATGGAGTAGACCTCATTAAGGTGATCAATGCCATCAAGATGCGGCCAACGCATAGCAACATGATCTTCCCCGGACCGGGCATCGGTGGCTACTGTCTGCCCAAAGATGGTGGACTTGGATACTGGGCCTACAAGCATATACTTGGCTTTGATGACGGAGACAGTATATTTAAGATCACTCCCACGGCCATCGACATCAACGATACCCGATCTTTACATGTGGCAACGCTTACACGTGATGCCCTTAGGAACATGTCGCGTTACATTGCCGGATCCAGGGTCTTACTCTGTGGTGCAAGCTACCGCGAGGATGTTGGTGATACGCGCTATAGCGGCTCTGAAATGGTTGTAAGAAAACTCACAGAAATGGGGGCGGACATGAGTGTCCATGATCCCTATGTAGACCACTGGCATGAGTTTGAAACCCAGGATGGCGAGAGTGCAGAATACTCATGGAAAAGGTTCTTCCGTAACCAGGAAGGCCTGGCGGAGATACAGATCGAAAAAGATCTGCCAACATCCATTGATGGTGTTGATGCAGTGATCCTTGCGGTGCCACATGAGCAATACCTCAGCCTGGAACCAGATCAAATCGTGGCATGGGCAGGAAACCCTATCGCTGTGATCGACTGCTTTGGCATCCTTAGTGATGATCAGATCAGGCGTTACTTTGAACTTGGTTGCGAGGTAAAGGCCCTGGGACGAGGACATATTCAGCGGATCAAGAAGGAAGTGGCGGGGAAGAATAAAGAATAGAGAACAAGGAACAAGGAATAAGAAATCGGAAGTGTTTTAGGCACTTTTTGTAACTTTACATATTATTTCATCGTGTAACCACGTTAGATAGAGGCTGAAAGAAATACGAGATGGATATTCAAGCAATTAAACAGCGATTTGGGATTATTGGGAATTCTGCCTTACTGAACCGTGCGATCGACATCGCCAACCAGGTAGCGCCCACCGACCTTACCGTACTCATCACAGGAGAGAGTGGGGTTGGTAAGGAGGCATTCCCAAAGATCATCCACCAGCAGAGTTCACGCAAGCACGGGCCCTATATCGCAGTAAACTGTGGAGCCATCCCGGAAGGAACCATCGACTCTGAGCTCTTTGGTCACGAAAAAGGCTCATTTACAGGTGCACATGAGGCCAGGAAAGGATATTTTGAAGTTGTGAATGGCGGCACCATCTTTCTTGATGAGGTGGCTGAGCTGCCCCTCTCAACACAGGTGAGGCTGCTCAGGGTGCTGGAAAGTGGTGAATTCTTCAAAGTGGGATCATCCAAGGTGATAAAAACAGATGTACGTGTTGTGGCTGCTACCAACATCAATATTCCCGAAGCCATACACAATGGAAAATTTCGCCAGGACCTCTATTATAGACTGAATACAGTACCTATTTTTATACCTGCCTTACGCGAAAGAAAGGATGATATCCATCTTTTATTCCGTAAGTTCGCCTCAGACTTTGCTGAACGCTATCGTATGCCGACCATACAACTTGACGATGACTCTAAACGCCTGCTGGAAGAATACCGATGGCCGGGCAACATCAGGCAGCTAAAAAATATAACCGAACAGATCTCTATTATTGAAGAGAACAGGGAAATCCCCGCTTCAGTATTAAGGCGTTACCTTCCCTCCGGCCAGTTTAATGAGCTTCCTGTACTATATAAAAAGGATAAAGAAGAAAAGGAATTCTCAGAAAGGGACCTATTATACAAAGTGCTCTTCGACATGAAGAAAGATATCCATGACCTTAAAAAAGTTGTGAGTGACATCTCCGGTGATGGAGCAGTCACTCCTGATATTAAAAGCAGGGAATCGGTATTGCTTGATCAGAGTGAGGATGACTTTCAGAAACTTGATGAGATGAAAGAGAACATTGAGATCAGGCATCCATCAGAAGTTGATCATTATGATGAACCTTTCCATGCCTCTGAGGTCATCGATGAGCCCCTGTCACTCCAGGAGAAGGAAATTGACATGATCAGGAAGGCGCTCAAAAGGCACAATGGGAAAAGGAAAAATGCGGCAAGGGAACTGGGAATCTCAGAAAGAACATTGTATAGAAAGATCAAGGAATTTAATATTGAATAATTGAAGAGAACCGATAAAATATACACACTGAATAAGAGCATGCTTTTGCTTGTATTCATGAGCTTGATGCTCGGATTCATTGGCTGTGGAACATACTCGTTTACAGGAGCCTCAATATCGCCGGAGACCAAAACAATATCTATCGACCGCTTTCCAAATAATGCCATGACAGTAGAGCCAACGCTCAGTCAACTGTTTACGGACGGCTTAAGGGATAAATTTGTGAATGAGACCACCCTGGTGCTGATGAAAAAAGATGGGGATCTCCACATAGAAGGAGCAATAAAAGGATACCGCACCAGCCCCGTAGCTATACAGGGTGATGAAACGGCAGCCCTCACCAGATTGACGATCACTGTTGATGTCACCTTTATAAATACCATTGATGACAGTAAGAGCTTTAAAACCCTTTTTTCACGCTTTGCTGATTTCCCAAGCACACAGAACCTGAATGAGGTGCAGGAAACGCTCATCACCCAGATAAATGAAATGCTCTTCCAGGATATTTTTGACAAAGCTGTTGTCAACTGGTAATCCTTTTATATTATGGACACACAGGAATTCATATCATTTATTAAGGAGCCCGGCAAACTCGGTAAGGACAGCTTGAATGATATTGAAGATCTTACCCGGAAGTTTCCCTACTGCCAGAGTCTTAAGATTCTACATTTGCTCAACCTCCGCATAATAAATCATGTGATGTATTCAGAACAGCTTAAGTCCACAGCGGCATATATCGCCGACAGGAGGAGACTGAAGGAGCTGACACATGGGTTGAAGAAGGAGGATTCAAGCCAAGGAGACTTGAAACTTGAAACTCGAGACTCGAAACTTGAAACTCGAGACTCAAATAACGAAGATCAAGACTTGAAACCTGTACCTGAGATTCCGGAGCCAAAGCCTGAGCCGCCTCCTGAACCTATTGTCCCCATCATTGAGCAGGACGAGGAAGCCCGGCTGCTGGCCCTGAAGGAGATCGTTGAGAACAGGCTCAGACAAATTAAAAGCGACAAGGCTGAGGAACTTGAAGTGCCCAGCAAGGAAGAGCTCATCGAGAAGTTTATCAAGGAGGAGCCCTCAATAAGCCGGCCGCGTGCCGACTTTTTTGATCCGGTGAAAGTGGCCAGGAGCAGCACCCAGGAGCAGGAAGGCCTGGTAAGTGAAACACTTGCACGTATCCACGTACTACAGGGCAATATTGAAAAGGCAATTGAAATTTATCGCAAATTAAGTTTGAATTTCCCGGAAAAAAGTGCTTACTTTGCAGCCCAAATTACAAAAATCAGTACTGAAAACTAAATTATTACAATAATGGGTCTATATATTCTCATATCCGTTTTAATCCTTATGGTGAGCGCACTCATCATCCTTGTCGTTCTTGTTCAGAATAGTAAAGGTGGTGGTCTGGCATCTAATTTTTCTGGTTCAAACCAATACATGGGTGTAAGGAAAACTGCCGACTTCCTCGAGAAAGCTACCTGGACACTGGCCATCACACTGCTCGTGCTCAGTCTTACATCAATTTTCGTTATTCCTAAGGGCTCGACCCCTGTGAATAGCGCTACTCAGGTGGAAGAACGCGCAGGTGATCCTCTCCCTGTTCCAACAACACCTACTCCAGGACAAGGACAGGAACAGCAACTTCCTGAATAATATTTTTGCGACAGAAAAAAAATAGAAATGTCAGAATGTCATATTTTCTGACATTTTTTTTTGTTTTCATGTTTTGGCACAAAATGTGACTGCCTATAATTTACTTTTAAGAATCAATTTGTTTAAACAATAAAAAATAGCTTAGTATGGCAAAGTTGAACATCAAACCATTAGCTGACAGAGTGATCATTGAAGCTGCCGCTGCAGAAGCAAAGACAGCCGGAGGCATTATCATTCCTGATACAGCAAAAGAAAAACCCCAGAAGGGTATTGTAGTGGCCGTTGGCCCCGGAACAAAAGACGAACCGATCACCGTTAAAGAAGGTGACACCGTACTTTACGGTAAATATGCAGGTACAGAGATCAGTTTTGAAGATAATGATTACCTGATCATGCGTGAAAGCGACATCGTCGCCATCATCTAATAGAATTCACTAAAAAATAACCTAATAAAATAAAGAATCATGGCAAAAGATATCATTTTTGATCTTCAGGCCAGGGACGGACTCAAAAAAGGAGTCGATGCACTTTCAAACGCAGTGAAGGTGACCCTCGGACCAAAAGGACGTAATGTCATCATTGAAAAATCATTCGGTTCACCTTCCATCACCAAAGATGGTGTTACCGTAGCAAAAGAAATTGAACTGGAAGACAGCGTGGAAAATATGGGCGCCCAGATGGTTAAGGAAGTGGCCTCAAAAACCAATGACCTCGCCGGCGACGGAACCACCACAGCAACAGTTCTTGCACAGGCTATTGTTACTACCGGCCTGAAAAATGTGACTGCAGGTGCCAACCCTATGGACCTGAAAAGGGGTATTGATAAAGCTGTTGTAGCTATTATCAAGAACCTGAAAGCACAAACAAAAGAAATTGAAGACAACAGCGAACAGATTGAGCAGGTTGCATCAGTTTCTGCTAACAATGACCTCGCAATCGGTAAATTGATTGCCGAAGCGATGGGCAAAGTAAAGAAAGAAGGCGTGATCACCATTGAAGAAGCCAAAAGCATCGAAACTTATGTTGACGTTGTTGAAGGTATGCAGTTCGATCGTGGATATATCTCTCCTTATTTCGTTACTGACACTGAAAAGATGGAAGCTGTATATGAAACCCCATATATCCTCATCTACGATAAGAAGATCTCTGTAATGAAAGACCTTCTCCCTATCCTGGAAAAAGCTGCACAGAGTGGAAGGCCACTGATCATAATCGCTGAAGACATTGATGGTGAAGCACTTGCAACACTTGTTGTGAACAAGATCAGGGGATCTCTCAAAGTTGCTGCCGTTAAAGCCCCGGGCTTTGGTGACAGGAGAAAAGAGATGCTCGAGGATATCGCAGTCCTTACAGGTGGAACAGTGATCTCAGAAGAAAAAGGATACAAACTGGAAGATGCTGACATCGACTTTCTTGGTGAAGCTGAAAAAGTTTCTATCGACAAAGAGAACACTACTATCGTAAGTGGAAAAGGCGAAAAAGAATCTATCGAAGCCAGGGTGAAGATGATCAAAACACAAATCGAAGCCTCTACCTCAGATTATGATAAGGAAAAACTTCAGGAAAGGTTAGCCAAGCTGGCCGGTGGTGTTGCTGTCATTTATGTTGGTGCTGCCAGTGAAGTTGAGATGAAAGAAAAGAAAGATCGTTTCGACGATGCATTGAATGCTACCAGGGCTGCCATCGAAGAGGGAATTATCCCGGGTGGTGGTGTTGCTTACCTCAGGGCTGTTGATTCAATCAACGGACTTGAAGCAGAAAACGAAGACGAAGAAACCGGTATAGCCATCATCAAGAGGTCACTGGAAGAACCTCTCCGTCAAATCGTGGAGAATGCAGGAATGGAAGGATCTGTTGTTGTACAGAAAGTAAGAGAAGGTAAAGGTGACTTCGGCTTCAACGCCAGGACAGAAGTTTATGAAAACCTTTTTGAATCAGGTGTGATCGATCCTACCAAAGTAGCCAGGGTTGCTCTTGAGAATGCTGCCTCTATTGCAGGTATGCTCCTCACCACCGAATGTGTTCTTGTTGAACATAAAGATGAAAATGCACCGGCAGCAATGCCTCCTATGCCAGGCGGTATGGGCGGCGGCATGCCAGGAATGATGTAATAAAAAAAGCCCCGCGGGGCTTTTTTTTTGGGATACAAGGTGCCGGGTGCCAGGTACAGGGGATGAAAAATATTTCCTTGAACCCTGCACCCTTCACCCTGAACCTTTCTTATTATCTTTACGGTACAATATTTGTTTTAAAAGGACGTATATAGTATTAACGATATGAAAAAGCTTGTAACATTACTTTTACTATTATCCTCCGGCATCGCTGTCATTGCCCAGGTAGGAAAGGTTGAAGGGACCGAACGTATTCCTGTAAACCCAAACACTAATTTGATCACCTTCCAGGAGGTAGTCCAACTGGAAAGCAGTCAGGAAGATCACTTTAATCGCGCCAGCGAATGGTTGAATCATTATTTCAAGCAACCGTTGCATGTCACAAAGGTGCGTGATGCTGCTAATGGCCTCATTAAAGGAAAGCATCAGTTCGAACTTGTATATTATGAGAAGGACATAATGAAGCGTGCCGGCATCGTAAAATATTACTTTAAAATTGAATGTAAAGACAACCGGTACAGATGGACCGTTGATAACTTCGTGCTCACCGATGCTTCAAGGAAACCCTGTGAGCGATGGCTCGACAAGACCCACCGCGACTACAATGAGCAATGGGAAGTGTACCTTGAACAGCTCCGTTCCTTTGCCTACGATAACTTTGCCAAATCCCTCAATGAATATATGATTCCTCCGGTCATCGTTGAAGAGGAAGAATGGTAATTGAATAAAGAATAAAGAACAAGGAATAAGAATAAGAATGATGAAGTTGTTTTCTTTTACATTCGATATCCTAAGTTGTAAATTCTTAGTTCCCAATCTCCACTAATCAATTGTCATTAGGATTTCATCTTTCAAAAAAAGCTTATTTTTAGCCTCATTATGCAGAAACAACAGATCAGGAAAGGCTTTTCGAAGTTAAATAAAGATCAGAAGATTGATTTGACTGCGAGTTATTTCGAAAACCCGGAAGAAGCTGCCCGGGAGTTGAAATCGTACTGGCACAGCAAGCCAGATATACAAAAGAAGCTAGATGAGTTTGCGGAAAACACCATCTCCAATTTTTTCTTTCCATACGGCATCGCACCAAATTTTGTGATTAACGGCAACATGTATCTGGTTCCTATGGTGATCGAAGAAAGCTCGGTGATCGCTGCAGCATCTAATGCAGCCAAATTCTGGTCGGAGCGTGGGGGCTTTCATGCAGAGGTATTATCGATGACCAAGATCGGTCAGGTACACTTCGTATGGGAGGGTGATAAGGAAAAGTTGAATGCTGTCATGCCTAACATTAAAGAAAAACTGATCAGGGAAACAGATTCCATCACAGAAAACATGCGTGAGCGTGGTGGAGGCATCCTCGACATCGAGCTGATCGACATGACTGACAAGATTGACAACTACTTTCAGCTGAGAGCAAGCTTCGAGACCATTGACAGCATGGGGGCTAACTTCATCAACTCCTGCCTGGAAGAATTTGGTCAGCAACTAAAGAGATTTCTGAAAGAAGACGATCGCTTTAAAGGCCAGGAAGAAGAATGTGAGATCATCATGGCCATACTCTCGAACTATACACCTGATTGCCTGGTGAAGACCTGGGTGGAGTGCGATATAGAAGAATTCAGTGAGATAGACCGGAACCTGAGTGCAACACAATTTACTGAGAAGTTTAAAAGGGCAGTACGCATAGCACAGGAAGATGAGTATCGTGCCACGACACATAATAAAGGGGTCATGAATGGTATCGATGCAGTGGTGTTGGCTACGGGTAATGACTTTCGAGCCATTGAGGCCTGTGCACATACTTATGCTGCCAGAAATGGAAAATATACCTCCCTCACCGATGTCAAGATAGAAAACGGAAGATTCCGTTACGAGCTTAGCGTGCCCCTGGCACTTGGCACCGTGGGCGGGCTGACCTCATTACATCCTCTGGCCAGGTTCTCCCTTGAGCTACTGAATAAGCCGGGAGCAGAACAACTTATGATGATAGCTGCCACCGTTGGCCTGGCCAACAACTTCAGCGCAATTAAGTCGCTCACCACCAAAGGAATACAAGTCGGGCATATGAAAATGCATCTTTACAATATTCTGAACCACATTGGCGTGACCAAGGAAGAAAAAGATGAAGCCGTTGATTATTTTCAGGATAAGAAGGTTTCCTTCAGCAATGTAAAAGAGCTTGTTGCCAGCCTGAGGAAAAGAAATTCCTAAGCAAATAAATTGGATAGACGAAGCTATTATTCGAACGGAAAGTTATTGATCACAGGTGAATATCTTGTGTTGGAAGGAGCATTGGCGCTGGCCATACCCACCATTCCTGGCCAGGAAATGCTGATCGAAGAAGGCAGTAAAGAAGGCATACTCAGCTGGGAAAGCCATTACCGGGGATCATGTTGGTTCAGTGCAGAATTTTCTATTCCGGAGTTTAAAGTCATTCAGTCCAATGAGGCAGCAAGTGCATCCTATCTGGAATCTTTGCTTCTGGAGGCAAAACGCCTGAGTTCAAAAAATTTCGCAAGGCCATCCTCCCTCAACATCACAACAACCTTGGGTTTTAGTTCCGATTGGGGTCTTGGCAGCAGCTCAAGTCTCATCAATAATCTCGCTGCCTTTTTTGATGTGAACGCCTATGAGCTATTCTTCAATACCCAGAAAGGTTCGGCATATGACATTGCCTGTGCTGCGGCATCAACACCGATCTTCTACAGGCTGGAGAAGGGCCAGCCAAGGATAGAAGAGGCGGTTTTCAATCCTCCCTTTAAAGAAAATATTGCCTTTATCTATTCAGGACAAAAACAGGATTCCAGGCAAAGCTTAAGTCAGTTCATGGCTAAGGATGGATTCTTCGAATTTGAAAAAGGTAGCATCTCTGAGATCAGTCGCGAAATTGCTAACACAATCAATATGAATGTGTTCCGCGAACTTATTGATGAGCATGAAAAGATCATGAGCCGGGTTCTTGACTTGCCAACAGTGAAAGAAACCCGATTCTCAGACTTTCCCGGAAGCATCAAATCTCTTGGTGCCTGGGGTGGTGATTTTATTTTGGCAACTGCTGAAATTGACTTTATTGAAATAATATCCTATTTTAGCACTAAGGGACTGGATATCGTTTTCAGTTTTGACGACTTAGTGTTAATGCCTAGAGCATAAATCCATCTGCGAATGAACAAAGTAACCTGGCAATCTCCATCTAACATTGCCTTGATAAAATACTGGGGAAAGCATGGGGTCCAGCTGCCAAGTAACCCAAGCCTAAGCTTCACCCTGAGTGAATGTAATACAACCACCGAGTTATTCTGGAAGGAAGGTAACGGGAATATCGAACTTATATTCAATGGCGAGAACAAAGAACGTTTTACGGCCCGTGCCCGTGAATATATCAGCTCCATCACCCCACGTTTTCCATACTTGAAAGAATTTGACCTGCATATTGATTCCGTCAACAACTTTCCGCATTCGGCAGGAATTGCTTCCTCAGCCTCCGCCATGAGCAGCCTGGCTCTGTGCCTGTGCAGTATGGAGGAAATCATCACAGGTAAAAAACTTCCAGAGGACGAGTTTTTGAGAAAAGCATCTGATATTGGCCGCATTGGTTCGGGCAGTGCTGCCCGATCAGTATATGGTGGCTTTGTGAGCTGGGGAAAGTCAGATAAGATCCCTGATAGCAGCGACGAGTATGCTTCTCCCCTGCCCGTTGAGGTGCATGAGGACTTCAATGACATGCGCGACACCATTCTCATCGTTGACCAGGGCATTAAGGCCGTAAGCAGCAGGGCCGGACATAAGCTGATGGCCAGGCATCCATATTCGCAACAGCGTTTTGAGCTGGCTAAAAAGAACTTTAATAAGCTGATGCGAGCCTTGAAGGAAGGTGACGATCCTACCTTCATCCGCATCGTTGAATCTGAAG
>Ga0209475_10004006_pt1 | contig 13032 bp, 7 predicted proteins | sample tdDd471_FD_187128 | JGI IMG/M metagenome (GOLD analysis project Ga0209475, IMG submission 187128) | Marine sediment microbial communities from the Atlantic coast under amendment with organic carbon and nitrate - tdDd47.1 (SPAdes)... | ecosystem: Environmental > Aquatic > Marine > Coastal >...
AAAAAAAATGATATTGAAAAGGTTTGTAATTTTTTTCAATTTTAGTTGTTAATATCGTGTTGAACCCAATAAAAAAAACCTGTAAAGAAGGCCCTACTTCTTAACAGGTTTTTTTAGGTCATTTAATTTAAGATAGGTTATTCCAAATCCAAGTCCTCCAAATCCAAATCCTCAAGTTCCTCTATGGCCTCTTCTTCAGATTGTTGTTCCCTTACCTGTAATTCTTCGGTGTTTCCAACTTCAACCGTTTGGAATATCGATTTATAGATGGAAATTGAAAGTGCTATAATGGTCAATAAAAAAACCAACTGAACTGTTTTTACGGACTGACTGTTTTTATTGGATATGTAAAAAGCCATCAAACCAAACAATAAAGCGGCAATTGCAGGAAAATATGCCAAGTTGGATAGCGGTAGAACTGCTAAAACAAGGGCTAAAACAGAGGCTATGATACCTAAGATAATAAATAATTTTCTCATGATTTTAATTTTTTAATCCGGTTGCCGATTTAATTTTTAACTCACCATTCCCAACGGCAACTTTAAATTTAGCGAAAACAGGGATTTTGTTTTCATCGGCTGTGAGCCAAAGCAAATTGTCGTTTGTTCCTTTTAGAACATTACTGTTTTTAATGGAAATAGCTAATTTATAACATGTTTTGCTACCAATGTTTGTGTTAATGGTTTCTTTGCCTAAATACGATATGACAATTTCTGTAGGTTTGTTATCGAACAAGACAGTGAGCGACATGTTTTTGCCAGGTGCATAGGAACTTAGGTTTAGGGTTCTTAAATAATATATGGTGGAAACAATATCTTTTGTACTGCTGGATATGTTCAAGGTTTTATTTTGATCGTAAGTGCCACCACCTTTCTTTTTCTTTCTTATTAAGCTCTCCACGGTTCCTTTGGAGTGGCTGTATTTATATTGTACAAATTTGGTATAACCGCCTTCATATATATCCCTTTTGTATAAATAAGGTTTTACGGAACTAGGACTGACATAACTTTCATAAAGATCCCTGATTTTAAAGAAACTATCCCATTTACTGTATGTGGTTGCTGTACACTTTAGTCTTAAAAGGGTGGCTTTTGAGGTTTTAACTTCACTGGTTTCCATGTTTACTTGTGCCAATTCGGTTAACACGCCAGACATGTTGTAAGAAGCTGTAAAGGATAATTTTTCACCCGCTTTAAAAGCAGAGTTTTGAGAAAAAGCCCATAAGGGAAGCATAAGGCTTAGAATAAAAACGTATTTAAGCATATTATTTAGTTAGGTTTTAATTATAACGAAGGTAATAACATTTATTGTGCCGAAGATATGAAGTGCCAAAAAAAATATTAAATCACATCATCTGTTTAGGTTTCATTACGCTTAAAAAATAGATTTGCAATTTAAAAATTACCGATCCTATATAATATAGTACTAAAAGTTGTCCAACTGTAAAAATGGAATGCAGGCTATGTAACCACATAATTTACTGAATGTTATAGTGGTTGAAGTGATGTTTTCTTTTGGAAAAATATTGAAATACAACAAATAATCGACAAAACGCTTGTTTTTTTCGTTTAATTGCATAAATTTGTCTTATTGAATCCCAAAATCTCAAATATGAAATCTAAAATTACTTTATTTTGTCTCACATTCTTTTTAATGGTAGGTATTGGTACAGCTCAAAATAAAGATGCTCCAAAAAGTATCATAAGTCAAGACGTATCCATTTCAAAATACCATGACAGAAAAGAACTGGAGCAAATGCAAAAAGGCGCTTTGTTAGGATTGTACAATGAGCGTATTGAAATAATCATTAAAATACTTCCGTATATTGCATTCGCTACAAAACCAGGAGTAACCATGTCTACATTCGGTATTCCAGATACCAAGGATAACCGAAACGCTTTAGATACACAAATTGAAGCGACTACCAATTATTTTCAAAGCACTATGGATTTTCAAAATAAAATTTTACCCTATTCCGATAGGGCCAATTTAATTGCAGCCATCCTGTTTTATGAAGAGACCCTAAAAGCCCTACATATATATAGTGAAAACAATAGGTTTTAAAGAGTGAATGTTCTTTAATGACTGCCTGTTAATTTTTTCATGCTATTTCATAATTCTTGGAGTTTATGAAATAGCATGATTTTTTTTGCTTCTTTTTTAAGTATTAAACCATTTGTTCCAAATTTTTTTTGTGATGTCATACATGTTATTTTCTTGTTTTTAAGCTGTTTATTCAATTTCTAGGTCTAAAAGTTACTAAAAACAAGAATTTTTGTAAGAAAAAACAACAAAAACAAATTCATTTGTGTATTTCGTCGTTATTATTTGTATTTAGTGGAATTAATTTATATGTTTGGGTTATAATAAAAAGAATTTCTATGATTAATAATTAACTATTGTAACTATGAAAAATCTGCCCCAACTCTTAAGTATTTTTCTATTAGTGTTTTGCAATGTATATCCTCAACAAGAGAAGGGTATTATAGGCACTAATAATTGGTTGAATTCCTGGACCGAATTTAAACCAGACCAGATAGAATATGGTGAAGCTACCGAAATTTTAACTGGAAACATTTCTACAGACACCAAATTGGTTAAGAAAAACACCTATCTGTTGCTAGGAAATGTTTTTGTGACCAATAATGCCACACTTACTATAGAACCAGGAACAGTAATTATTGGAGACTTTAAAACCAATGGGTCTTTAATAATCACAAAAGGTGCGAAAATTATAGCCGATGGCTTGGTAACCGATCCCATAGTGTTTACCTCAAACCGAAGTGTTAAAAAAGCAGGGGATTGGGGAGGCATCATTATTCTTGGTGATGCTCCAATCAATAAATTTGGAAATGGTTCTTCCATAAATCATAATTTTAAAGCTGCTTCATACGAAAACATCAGTTATGGTGGCGATAATATTGAAAGCAATTCCGGTATTTTAAGATATGTAAGAATAGAGTATGCTGGAAAAAAATTAAAAGGAGGTGATAACTTTAACGCATTGTTGTTGGCTGGAGTTGGAAGCCAGACAATATTAGAGAACATCATGGTAAGTTTTTCGGCAGGAAATTCCTTTGATGTTTTTGGAGGACAGGTGAACCTTAGTAAAGCTGTTTCCTATAAATCGAACAGAATAGATTACAACTTCAATTACGGCGCACAATGCAACTTATACAATTCCCTGGCGGTTAGGTCGTCTTACATATCCAGTCCAGAAGGTTCTAGGACATTGCATGTGGCTTCTTACAACAACGATAAAGAAGAAATAGACTTTACCAAAAAGCAAACCTTGGTCATGGCTACCAACTTGACATTAATCAATGCCAGCGATAATTTACAGTCCGAAATAAAATTAGGATTGGTTCGTGAAGCCATTTATGTGGCTGAATACGCTTCGCTTGACATGAGTAAAAGTGTGATTTCCGGGTTTAATCCAGCTGTCTTGTTAGATAGAAAGATTAAGATAAACAACGAAAACCTGGAACGGATAAAATTCACGGAAATGTATTTCAATAATTGTAATGGAAACATCTTCACGGAATACAATGATAATAATGAAGATTTGGAAAGCTGGTATGGAAACAGTAGCTTTTTTAATGTGTATTCCAAAGGATTGGATTCTGAAACATTCATTGATTTGCAAGATGCCAAAAGGCCGGATTTTAGACTTCGCATCAATAAAATTGTAGCCTCAAGCCTAGATTAAGCCATAACTTTTAAAAATTTCAAAGAATCAAAACGCTATGGGCTGTTCTGTAAGGTACTATCTCATAACTTCTTTTTAATTAATCCAAAAAAATACGGAACCCTCAATTTTTTAAATCATGATGTTTATAAATAAAAACACATGTTGTACTGATGACCAATAAGCAAGGCGTATGAATAAAACTACTTTTGTTAAAAACCTTTTTTTTGTACTGTGTTTTTTTGTTCTTATTCTAAATCAGAACCTAAAAGCTCAAATAGTTATTGGTGCGCCAAATATTGGTTTCAGTCAGGCTTGTGCAAATGCGAGTTTTAATTCTTATAATGTCACTTTTGTATTCTCACCAGAAGCAGGATTAAGTCCAACCAATCAATTCCATATAGAATTATCTGATGCTGACGGAAGTTTTGCCAACCCAACGGTTGTTTATACATCCAGTCCAGGAGCAGTTACAACTTCGCCAGCCACTTTAAATTTTGCCTTGCCAACAGATACAGCAGGGGAATCCTACAGATTGAGAATAAAAAGTACAGCTCCAGCAGCTACCAGTTCCGGTTCTCCAAGCTTTGCAGCTTATTATAAAATACAAGACAGCCCTTTTACCATAAATAATTTAATTTCCACAGCAAGCTACTGTGCTGGAGGCAGTTATTTGTTAACAATAGACAATCCTGGTACAGGCATGAACGATTCGCCATTGAATTATCCATCATTGACCTTTAATTGGTATAGAGAAACAGGGCCAACAACCTCTGTTTTTGTGGCCGAAGGAGAAAGTCTATCCGTAAGTACACCAGGAACTTATTTTGTGGAAACCAATTATGGGACCTGTACTTCAGATTCTTTTTCCAATAGGGTTACAGTTACAGAATCTACTTCAGGTACTACTTCAGCCATTGTATCAAGTTTGGGAAATCCATTCTGTCCAAGTGGTGGTCCAACCACTTTAACAACTACAGCAGGTAACAGTTACCAGTGGTTTTTAAATGGCGAAGCTATTAATGGAGCTACCAATCAAAGTTTGGATACCGTTTTATCTGGAACCTATACTGTAAGTATCGATTTGGGAAGCTGTAATACCACTGCCAGTATTGATTTGGTGAGTCAAGGTTTTGAGAGCAGTATCAATGTGGAAGAGATAAATACCATGGAACCAGGAGAGACACTTTATGTAGAAGTTACAACCACAGCAATAAACCCAGAGTTTCAATGGTATTTTAACAATGTACTTATTCCTGGCGCGATTGATAATACCTATGATGCGACTGAATATGGCACATATAAAGTAGTTATCAGTCAAACCACAGGTTGTTTGGTTTCCTACGACATTTTATTTGAAATCGAAGAACCAGTGGACCCTTTTCCAAGTGTGGCAGATATTCCAAATGTTATTAGTCCGAATGGTGATGGTATAAACGATACATGGATTATACCAAATATCTATGTAAGTGGAACCAATACCGAAGTGCTTATTATGGATGCTTACGGAAAAACAGTTTTAAATACCACCAATTATTTGAATAATTGGCCCGAAAACGAAATTCAGTTCAGTAGTGTGAACCCTGTTTTTTATTACGTGATTACCACTACAGACAATAAAACAAAAAAAGGTTCAATAACCATTATAAAATAACATGAAAGCCTATCTACTGATAATAGCTATATTCTTGTGCTCAACACAATTTTCCTTTTCACAGGAAGATGGGGTTGTGTCTTTGGCTATTCCAGTAAGAAGCTCTTTAAAATTCAACAGATATTTAACCCAGCCTACCTTTAGTTTTGTAAGAGAGCAAAATACATATATAAACATTACCAATAAACGGGAGTGGGTTCAGTTTGAAAATGCACCCCAAACCTATCTTATAAATTATACAGGCAGGTATAGTGAGAACATAGGAGTGGGAATTGGTTTGTTTCAGCAAAACTATGGTGTATTGACCACTTTTGGTGGCATCTTGAATTTTGCTTATAACGCCAGGTTGCAAGCAGATAGTAATCTAACCTTTGGTTTAAACTTAGGATTTTACAAAAGCAATATCAACGAAGGGAACGTTGTGATCAACCAAGCAGATCCTTCCTTGGATAACATTCCCAAAAATATGGTGCTTAGTGTTAGTCCGGGAATCAATTACGGATTGGTGTTTTTTGATTTTGGACTATCTGTCAATAATTTGGTACAATACAATATCAAAACTTCCGAATTAATTAAAGAAGACCCACAACAAAGCATCCAAGCTCATGTTATGTATACAGGATACATGTACAGTCGTGGATTTTTTGATGAGAGTAAATTTTCTGCATTGCTTAGATCGGAGTTTAAAAAAGACCAAACCATTTTTTCTGGAATTGCCATGCTTACGGTACCAAAAGGTATTTGGGCACAAGTGGGTTATAATACCGTTTATGGATTTACTGGAGGTGTGGGACTTAATGTTACCAAACAAATATCCGTTGAATACAATTATGAAAAAGCCATGGGAGATTTAGCGACCTTTGGTTCGTCTCACGAATTTACCTTGGCTTATAAGTTCCAAACCAGAAATAGGTACCATTACAGTGGCGATGATAGGGAAGAGGCACTACTTATAAAAGATCAAAAACGTAAACCGGCCGTTTCAAACAAACCGGTATTATCGTCGGAAGAAAGAGCTCAATTAGCCGAACAAAAAGCAATGGAGAGAGCAGCAGCACAAGAAGAAGCCAGACTGGCAGCAGAGGCAAGAGCTTTAGAAAGAGCAGAGGCAAAAGAACGCGCCAGGTTGGAAGGTGAAGCAAAAGCACAGGCCCTTGCCGAAGCTCAGGCAGCAGCTCAGGCAACAAATACTGACGCAACACAGGCTCAAGCTGAAAAAGAAGCCGAAGAACAGGCTAGGTTGGCAGCCGAACAGGCAGCACAACTGGAAGCAGAAGAACAGGCTAGATTGGCAGCCGAACGTGCAGCGCAATTGGAAGCCGAAGAACAGGCTAGATTGGCAGCCGAACGTGCAGCGCAATTGGAAGCCGAAGAACAGGCTAGGTTGGCGGCCGAACGTGCAGCGCAATTGGAAGCTGAAGAACAGGCTAGATTGGCAGCCGAACAGGCAGCACAACTGGAAGCAGAAGAACAGGCTAGATTGGCGGCCGAACGTGCAGCACAACTGGAAGCAGAAGAACAGGCTAGATTGGCGGCCGAACAGGCAGCACAACTGGAAGCAGAAGAACAAGCTAGATTGGCAGCCGAACAGGCAGCACAATTGGAAGCTGAAGAACAAGCTAGATTGGCAGCCGAACAGGCAGCACAACTGGAAGCTGAAGAACAGGCTAGATTGGCGGCCGAACAGGCAGCACAAGCCAACCTAGAGATTGCACAAAAAGATGACTTGGCCAAATCAATGTATGCTTTAACCGAAGAGACCAAGGAAGACAAAGCGAAACAAGAAGAATTATTGATTCGTTTAAATGAAGTTCTTATTATTAAAGAAAAGGATCTTAAAGATTTAAAGGAAGAAAACGATTTAAGCGAACAAGGTATTTATATGGAACCAAAACCATTTAAGAGTATAACGGCTGAAAACAGAGCTATGGAAGCCATAAAATCGGAATTGGAAGCCACTATCAATAAACGTAATCAAACTATTTCGGAGCTGGAAAATCTATATAACCAAAGAATTAAAAAAGGCTCCAATAGAAACGATGCTACCAGTCAATATTATTTGGAAACCATCCAGAATTTAAAAGCTGAGCAAGTGGAATCCGAAAGAATGCGAGCCAGTATTGTTTCTACCTTGGAAACTGTTAAGGTAGCCACTGAAGTGGAGCGTAAAAGACGTATAAAACGTGCCCTTTATGACAATGAGAAAGATAGGTTCAACAAAGACATGGCAGCTTTGGAGAGAATCAAGCAAAATACCCCATTAAGTCCTGTTCCTTTAAGTGTAGAAGATTTCAATTTTGGAGAAGAACAAAGTGGTAATGTGCAGATATTAAAAGGTGTTCAAAATGTGGACAATGGATATTACATGATTATTGCCGTACACGAAAATATAAATGATAGAGATGAATTTTTAGAGAAAGTGGTTGCTTCTGGACAATCTGATGTCAACTTCTTCTTTGATGTCAACTCAAGTAAATATTATATCTATTATCAGAAGTTTGATTATGTAGAAGAAGCCATGAGAGCATTGGATTCAAAAGGAAATAAACCATATAATGAAAAAATGTCTGTTGTTAAAATAGAAGATTAAGAAACCAAGAGAAAGCCCCATTTGGTCTTCATAACGCCCCTTATGTTGATTGAATGTTTATATAAATTAAAAATATCATGAAAAAACCTACTTTTTTTAAGATTGGCATTGTTGTAACCATACTACTCTTGAGCATGCAGACTGTTGCTCAAAACTTTGTGCCCTTTACACCGAGATTTAATAGAGATTTAAAAGGAGACATACGTCTTATTGGAAATAATATTTTAGGTCCAAGCAATAATCCTTTTAATGACAACACGGTTTACAACCACAACGTGGACATGCGTTATATAGACATTGATGGCGATGCCTCGACGTTTAATTCCTCTAGTGCAGATTTAGAAATCCCTAATCCAGGATGTTACCAAATTGTTCATGCTGGTTTGTACTGGGGAGCTGTAACCAACGGCAACGACCCCATCACCAATGTCAAGTTTAAAGGACCCACAGGAGGTTATCATGATATTGTAGGGACTGTGATATACGAGGCCAATGGTGTTGAAACAGGAAATAGTTATCCCTATTCCTGTTTTGCCGATGTTACCTCCATTGTTACAGGTTTGGGAGCAAATTTAGGAACTTATACTGTAGCAAATGTTTCAACTGCCCAAGGGGAAACATCTACTTTCAATCCATATAACGGGACCGGATATTCGGCTGGTTGGTCGTTGTTTATCGTATTTGAAGACCCAACCTTACCTGGTAAATCCATTACCAGTTTTGATGGGTTTAGTTCTATCAACAGTTCTGTAAATGTGGATATTCCGGTATCTGGATTCCGTACTGTTCCTGCTCCAACTCCCGTTAGGGCCAATTTTGCATTTGCTGCTTTAGAAGGGGACAGTCCCATTCAAAATGATAGGTTGCGATTAAATGGGGTTACCATGTCTGCTGTGGATAGACCAGCAAATAATTTCTTTAATTCTTCCGTTACACAATTAAGTGCTTTACCGGTTAATAATAGGGTTCCAAACAGTACAAACACCTTAGGTTTTGATACAGGGGTTATGGTGATTCCAAATCCTGGAAACACAGTTATTGGGAATGGTGATACTTCAGCAACCATTAGAATGGAGAGTAATCAGGACCAATATTTCGCTTATTTTTGTGCCTTTGCAGTAGATATCATAGAGCCAAAAATAGTACTCACTAAAATAGTGGAAGATGATTTTGGCAACGATATAGGAGGTCAAACCGTTGGTTTGGGAACTTCATTGAATTATGTGATTGGTTTTCATAACTCTGGTAATGACGATGCAAATAACCTAACCATTAGGGATGTCCTTCCTATTAACATAGTTTTTAATTACCCAGCTGATTTAGGCGTTTTACCACCAGGTGTTACAGTGCAAAGTTATGATCCTGTAACTAGGGAAATTATTTTTAATGTTGATAATTCCATTGTAGAACAAGGCGATCCAATAACTGAAATAAGAATCCATGTACAGGTAGTTGATAGTTGTGATAGTTTAGCCGATGCTTGTTCCAATATTATTAACAATCAGGCTTTTGCAACCTATGGTGGTATAGAGAACCCAAACTTTATTATTACAGACGATCCTAGTTTAAACACCAATACGGGCTGTTTGATAATACCTCAAGCAACAAATTTCTTGGCCGATTTGGATTGTGCGTTTACTGAGAATGTTATTCTTTGTGGAGATACTGTACAATTAACGGCAGCCAATGGATATGATTCATACTCGTGGTCCACAAGTCCTACGGGAACACCAGTAATTGGAACCACTCAAACCATAACGGTTAATGCCACAGGAACGTATTATGTTCATAATACAGCAACAGCACCTTGTCAATCCATAGATCAAACTTTTGTGGTAACCAATTATGGAGGCACGACCTTAACCAATCCGGTTATTCCTTTTGCCGATGAAGTTGTTACCTGTCCGAATAACGGAAAACCACTACCAAACATCTTTTTATGTGGAGCAAACGATTCCACATTTATTGACACCTATATCACTGATGCCACATCCATAATCTGGGAACAACTTGACGAGGGCAGCTGTGCACCAGTTTCGGATCCTGATTGTGCCAATGAAAATGCAGCATGTACCTGGAATCAAGTAGGTACAGGTCCAACCTACAGTGCCAATACTTCGGGACAATTTAGGTTGACCATTAATTATGAAGGAGGTTGTTTTAACCAGTTTTATTTCAATGTGTATCAAAATGTATTAAATCCAACAGTTACAAGTAACGATATTATTTGTACTACCCCAGGACAAATTACCGTTGGAGGCGTACCTAATGGCTATGAATACAGTATTGATGGCATAAATTTTCAAACCAGTAATGTGTTTACTGTCACTGCAGCAGGTACTTATACAATTTATGTTCAACAAGTTGGCATTCCAACCAATCCATGTGTTTTTACTGTGCCAGATGTACAGATTAGAGCAAGGGATTTTACAGTATCCATTGATGTTGCCCAACCATTATGTTATGGAGACAAGGGAAGCATTACCTTAGCGGCAAATGATGTGGAGCCTCAATATTTCTTCTCCATTTATGATGGGGGAACCCTTGTAAATAGTGTAGGACCTATTACGGAAAACAATTATACGTTTTCAAACCTAAATCCGGGAACTTATACCACTTTGGTGGAAACAGAAGATGGTTGTACACATACCGAAGATGTTGAAATTATTGAACCACCATTATTAACGGCAACTTCCGCATTAACAAGTCCGTTAACCTGTACAGACGGAGAAATTACCGTTTATGCCAATGGCGGAACACCACCATACTTTTATTTTGTGAACAGTACCACAGATTTCCAAACGGTTCCAGAAATAGTTGTTACAGGTCCAGGGGTTTATAACATTACAGTTATAGATTCCAATAACTGTGAAGCTACAACATCCATTACAGTGGATGCCACTTTGGCTCCAGATTTTACAGTGGATCAAACCAATATTTTATGTGCTGGTTCGGTAACTGGTTCCATTACAGTTAATGTAAGCAATCCAAATGGAAATAGCCTGATGTACAGTATTGATGGCGGTGTGACTTTTGTAAGTTCTAATGTGTTTACAGGATTGGCAGTAGGAACTTATGAGGTGGTGGTACAATATACCACAGGACCGGATGTTTGTGTTACAGATCCACAGACCATCAATATTACCGAGAGTGATTCTTTAACAGGAACGGCAACCTTAACTACAGCTTATTCATGTACAAGTAATGGGGAAATTACGGTATCTGGTGTTTCTGGAGGAACACCACCTTATACCTATAGTATTGATGGTATCACATTTCAATCTGGATCCACATTTACAGGATTAACCAGTGGTACTTATACCATAACCATACAAGATGATAGTGGATGTACAGCAATAGCTGATACTATAACTATCGATTCTTTGAATCCACCTACAGATTTAACTTTTGATCATACACCTTTAAGTTGTCCGTTAAATACATCTACTGTTACCATTACAGGAACAACTGGAGGTTTTGGAACTTTGCAATATCAAATTATTGCTCCAGCCTCTGACGCAACACCTTATCAAACTTCCAATGTGTTTGCTGATTTGGCTCCTGGTACTTATACATTTCAGGTTATAGATGAACATGACTGTACGTATTCGGAATCATATACAATCAACCCATTGCCAGCTTTAACAGTAGTTGGACAAAGCATTAGTGATGTTACTTGTTTTGGAGATTTGGACGGTTCGGTTCAATTTACAGTTTCGGGTTCTACAGGGTTTCAATATTCGATTAATGGAGGTGCGTCAACAGCAGGCACGTCTCCTGTAACTTTAACAGGTTTGGCAGCTGGAACATATACCATTGTGGTTACAGATACTATAACAAATTGTGATGCTACCGCTACCTTAACGGTTGCTGGTCCAACATCGGCCTTAGGTATTTCAACAACTGTAAGTCCAATTACCTGTAATGGAAGTGGCCAAGTGGTTATAAACGCAACAGGAGGTTGGGGAGGAAACACTTACAGTATTACTTTACCAGATGGTACTGTAATTCCAGCTCAAGCCAGTAATACTTTTGTGAATTTAACACAAACAGGAACTTATATAGCAACAGTTATAGATTCCCACGGTTGTACCGTAGATACAACATTTGATTTGGTTGTACCTACAAGTCCTTCTGCTACCATAGCAGCCACTTCAGATTATTGTTATGATGCTACCAATGCAGCGAGTTTGGAAGTATCTGCATCGGGTGGCCAACCTCCTTATCAATATAGTATTAATGGCGCACCATATACTTCCAATAATGTGTTTAACAATTTGGTTCCGGGAACTTATACCATAACAGTTAGGGATGCTTACGGATGTACATTTACTTTACCTGCAGAAACTATAGCAGCTCAATTGACTTTAAATACAGTTGTGACCAAAGATTTGGATTGTACAGCCTCTCCTGATGCTGTAATCACTGGTACTATTTCAGGAGGATATGCTCCATTTACCTATGAGGTGTCCATTAATGGAGGTGCTTTTACTTCTTTGGGAACAACAGGTTCACCATTTACATACACAACTGCTACTGATGGAACCTTTCAATTTCAAATCACAGATGCTCAGGGTTGTACAGCGTTTTCATCGGTAACCACCATTGATGCCATAACTTTACCTGAAATTCTTTCGGTAACCCAAACACAACCTATATTATGCTCTGGAGATAGCAATGCAGCAATAGATGTTGTAATAAACACCACAGTTGGTGAGCCGGTTTATGTGATAAATGTTTATAACACCACGACAGGAACCGATTATGGAACACAAACTTCAGGGCTTACGGCAGGTTCCTACACCATTACCTTGACAGATAACAATTCTTGTACAGATACGGAGACGATTGTAATTGCAGAACCATCACCAATAGTTGTGAATTATCATTCAGTTGATATTACTTGTAGCCCAAGTGGTGTGTCTCAAGGATCAGTGATAGTAGATGGGGTCACAGGAGGAACAGCGCCTTATAATTATTTTGTAACAGGCACCAACGGATATTCCAATTCAGAATTAAACACAACAGGTTCAACCTCAGTGAGTTTTGATGTGGTTGATTTTGGGTTGTACCAAATCAATGTGGTTGATGCTAATGGTT
>Ga0209475_10004007_pt1 | contig 13029 bp, 8 predicted proteins | sample tdDd471_FD_187128 | JGI IMG/M metagenome (GOLD analysis project Ga0209475, IMG submission 187128) | Marine sediment microbial communities from the Atlantic coast under amendment with organic carbon and nitrate - tdDd47.1 (SPAdes)... | ecosystem: Environmental > Aquatic > Marine > Coastal >...
ATTGTTTTAAGAACACTAACTGCGCAAAAAGAGTTATCTATACAGTTGATGAACCATCGAGATCTATTGACGAAGGTCTATCACTATGGATTCCAAAAAATATAAAGCAGGTTACCAACATGACACAGTACATTCCTTTAAATCATACTCAACATGCGTCTCTAAAGTGGCGGTCAGTTGATACCGCTGCTGAGTTTCTAGATCGACAAACCGTAGCCATCAATATATTTGAGTTTCCCCAGCTGCAAGCGGACTTTCCACTCTGTTTTGCGAAAGACTCTGAGACGGGGCAGTTAAGAGCCGTTGCTTTGATGAGTCTAACGGACAATCAGCAAAATGCGTTTATCGAAAACGGTCAATGGACAGTAAGTACACTGCCAACCTCAGTGCAATTGCACCCCTTTGCTATCTTGCCCGTAGATGATGATTCAAGCCAGATGATGGTGTGTTTTGATGCAACCTCGTCGCAACTAAATGATGCGGAGGGGGAAACGCTGTTTTCTTCGCAGGGAGAACAAACGTCTGTGATGAAAAAACTAATAAATTTGCTCGAAGAACAACATCAGAGAACCGAACAGACGCAAAACTTTATTCAGATAATGTTAGAAAATGATTTGATCGAGAAAAAAGCCTTAGAGTTTACGTTGCCAAGCGGTCAATGCACTCTCGATGGATTGTATTGGATTGATGAAGCGAGATTAAATGTAATGGCCGATAAGGATTTTCTTGAATTAAAGCGATTAGGTTATTTACCCGTGATTTATGCGGCACTTTTGTCGATGAAAAATATCTCTAAACTTTTAGCAGCTCAGAGTTAAAACTATGCCAGACGAGCCAATAATTAATCAAGTGCTAATTGTCGGTGGCGGTACCGCTGGCTGGTTAACCGCTGCAATACTTGCTCATCAGTTAAACTCGAAAGGCAGTGACTCGGTTAAGATTACTTTAGTTGAGTCTCCAGATATTCCCATTCTCGGTGTAGGAGAGGGTACATGGCCGAATTTACGCTCAACGTTACAAAAAATTGGCGTAGATGAAACGGACTTTATACGACAATGTGATGCAACCTTTAAACAAGGCTCTGAGTTTATTAATTTCAATCAACCAATTAATGATACTGTTCATCGTTATTTTCACCCGCTGAGCGCAGTTTATCATTCAGCTTACGATATGAACTTAGTTCCATATTGGCTAAAGAAGTCTTTCGTTGAAAAGAAAAAATACGATGAGACAGTAGCGACGCAAGCCTTTACTTGCAGAGAAGGCTTTGCGCCAAAAAAAATCACCACACCCGCCTATCACGCTATCTTAAATTATTCCTATCATTTGGATGCAGGAAAGTTTGCGTCATTCTTAACCGAACATTGCGTCAGCCAACTGGGCGTTGAACATATATCGGCAAATGTCATTGATGTAAATGTCGATGAAGATGGTTTTATTCGTTCTGTGATGACTGATCAAAAAGGCGTGCTTAATGCGGATTTTTTTGTCGATTGTAGCGGCAGTCGAGGTTTGTTAATTGAGGGAGCGCTAAAAGTTCCTTGGATTGATATTAAGAACAAAATATTTAACGATAGCGCACTGGCAGTTCAAGTGCCCTACGACGATCCCATGCACCCTATTGCTACTCACACCATCGCGACTGCTCAATCAGCCGGATGGGTTTGGGATATCGGCCTGCGTCACCGTCGAGGAGTTGGGCATGTATATTCAAGTGATTACACGAATGAGACCGAAGCGTACAAGGCATTAGAAAATTACGTCGGAAACAGCATCAATAACCTATCCGTGCGTTCAATAAAAATGAAAACGGGGGTGAGGCAAACATTTTTCAAAAATAACTGTGTTGCTATTGGCATGTCGGCAGCCTTTATTGAACCGCTTGAAGCCTCTGCAATTTTTCTAATCGATGCTGCCGCCACCATGCTTGCCGACCAGTTTCCTAGATTAAAGGTGTCACTGCCATTGGTGAGTAAAAAGTTTAACTCTACGTTTGCTTTGCGCTGGGATAAAACACTGGATTTTATTAAGTTGCATTATTGTATTTCAAATCGTCGAGATTCGGAGTATTGGATCGATAATTGTGCAGAGAGAACAATTCCTGACAGCTTGAAAGAGAAACTCGCACATTGGCAATATCATCCTCCGAGCAAGTACGATTTTGACTATGCTTATGAACCCTTCGTACTAGATAGCTACTTATTTGTTTTATATGGCATGCAGTTTAAAACCGAAATATCATCAAATTTAAGTGCATTTCAAGATGACGTGCTTGCTGAGCAACACTTCAGTTCAGTTCAAAAGATGAACGAACAACTAGCTAGAGAACTACCTCAACAACGAGAGTTAATTGAAAAAGTAAATCGGTATGGATTTCAAACGGTATAATGTCAATGTCATTTCTAAAACACACTACTTTTTATATTGCGCTATTAACGCTCGTGAATGTCAGCTGCGACGATGCTCCTCCGTTAAATAATAATGCATCGAGTCGTGCGCCATACGTTAATGCCGCCAATCAAACCGTCTCAGACAATAGTGCTTTAACTCAAACCAACCTTAATCTAGCTGATTTGACGCAAGAAAAGCTACATTCTGCTGCTCAGTCAATAGAGTTAAATTATCAAGTGATAGACAATCAGCCTGAAGGAGAATGCGCTTCAGAGTTCGCCGGAGGTCAATGTTTTAAATCAAAAATTACCGTGTCTATTCCAGAAGCACTGCATGGACAGCCATGGTCTATTTATTTTAGTCACATAGCGCCAGCGCGACGATCTACGAATGATGGACTTGCTATTGAACATGTTAATGGTGATTTGCATAGATTGTATCCGCTAAGAACGGCCACCGATAATCAAACCGTCAGTGTTGTTTTCTATTCCGATTTTTGGCATTTATCTAATTCAGATATTATGCCCAATTATTTTATTGTAATTGATGGCCTAAAACCTGAAGTGCTTGCAGTAACGGATGAGAAAAATAAAATATCGTTACAACAAAATAATCGTTGGTTTTTTGCTGGGTTGCCGCAGGATGATAAGTTCTTGAAGCGCGGTGATACTGATAATATTCAGCTCAGTGATGCACAATATTTATATCAACAATACAGCAATTTTAAACATATAGACGAAAAACAATGGCGTAATAGAATTATTCCCATGCCCAGTCAGATACTCGATTTTAATGCTGATGTGCGATTGTTTTTAGGCAACGGAATTACTCTAAAGAAAAACGATTTTAAGGCGAATAGTGCAATGGTAAGCGTTGCCTTACAGAGGTTTCAACGACTGGGTGTACCCATTGTTGATGAGGGTGTTCCGGTATTTATCACTCATTTAAAGCCGACTAATAACCATTCGCTCTTTGCTGATCAATCGTATGAGCTCTCCGTAGATAAAAGTAGCATTCATATTAAAGCAACAACAGCCACAGGTGCATTTTATGGCTTAATGAGCGTTGCCGCGCTATTGGATATTGATGACTTAAGTGTGACAGACATTTCCTTAAAAGATGAACCTAGATATTTATTTCGCGGTTTGCATATCGATGTTGCAAGAAATTTTCACCAAAAAGAATTGTTGTATAAAATAATTGAGCAAATGGCGGCGTATAAATTAAATAAACTGCATTTGCACTTAGGTGACGACGAAGGTTGGCGCGTTGAGATTCCTACTTTGCCTGAACTCACACAAGTCGCATCAAAACGATGTTTTGATTTAGCCGAAGATAACTGTCTATTGCCACAATTAGGGAGTGGACCTAATGCAGACACTTCAGTTAATGGATATTTCAGCGAGTTAGAATATAAAAGTATTTTGCAGTATGCCGATGCTCATCAAATCGAAGTGATTCCATCATTCGACATGCCTGGTCATTCGCGAGCGGCAGTAAAAGCAATGGAAGCACGTTATCGAAAGTTGATGACAGAAGGAAAGCCAGAAAGAGCCAAGGAGTTTTTGTTGACGGATTTATCCGATACCAGTATCTATGAATCGGTTCAGTATTATCACGACAATACCATCAACGTTTGTTTAGCGTCATCGTATAAATTTGTCTATGAAGTGATTTCTGAAATTGCTCGTATGCACAAAGAAGCCGGAACGCCTTTACGCCGCTATCACATTGGTGCTGATGAAACGGCCGGGGCATGGAAAAATTCTCCACAGTGCCAAAACTTTTTACAGGAACACTCAGAGATTGAAAAGCCGGAACAATTAACGGGCTATTTTATTGAGACCGTGGCTCAACATCTAGCTGAGCGGGGAATTATCGCTGCAGGCTGGAGCGATGGAATGAAGTTAACTCACACTAAAAATATGCCAGAGCCAACACAAGTGAATGATTGGTCGGCATTGTTTTGGCAGGGGCATAAAACCACCCATGACTTAATCAATCGTGGTTGGCAAGTGGTGGCTTCGAACCCTGATGTGACGTATTTTGATTTTCCTTATGAAGTAGACCCAGAAGAGCCTGGCTACTATTGGGGATCGCGACGTACGAATACTCAAAAGGTCTTTCAGTTTATGCCGGACAATTTGCCCGCAATGGCGGAAGTTTGGCGTGATCGTTCGGGCAATCGCTACCAAGCCGATGATCGTAGTTCAAAAGAACATCAGCCAATTAAAAATGGATTAAAACTGTATGGAGTACAAGGGCAGTTTTGGAGTGAGTCGATCAGAGATGACACTTTAGTCGAGTACATGTTATTCCCGCGATTACTCGCATTATCTGAAAGAGCTTGGCATAAAGCAGACTGGGAGTTGGAATATGATCATCATGGGCGTCTTTACTCAAGCGACACCAGTTATTTTGATCAGCAACGCAAAAAGCAACGAGATAAGGATTGGCGTGTTTTTGCTGCGACACTGGGTCATAAGGAATTACGCAAACTGGCGAAGTTGGACATTGATTTTCGCATTCCTACGGTGGGCGCGGTGCTGAATTCCGACAAGCTATATTATCGCACGGCGTTTCCTGGATTTGATATTGAAGTAAAGCAGCCCGACAGTGATGAGTGGACGTTGATTCAACCCAACATGTCCGTTACGTCCGGTACTTTGGTTCGCGCAGTTCATCGTGCAACGCAACGAGTTGGCCGCTCAATTTCAATTAATTAATTGGCCCCATGTCGGTAAGATTGACTTAACCAGTACCAAAACTTGCGATAATTGTTCAAGGATAATAAAAATAAAATGACAGCGCTGTCATTTTGCGGTAGGGTAAGCCAATATCATTTAAATGAAGATGACATTTAAAAAATTAAACACAGATTTTGCTAGGAAATTGAATGGCTGCGGAAGACGAATTATTTATCGGAGTTGACGGAGGTGGTACGAAATGTAAAGCCGTTGTTTACTCCGAAAAAGATGGAATTTTAGGTGAAGCCCGCTCCGGGCCAGCCAACCCTTTTCAAGACTTTGAGCTTGCGACTAAGTCCATTTGTGAAGCCGCTTACCAAGCTGTTTTGCAAGCGGGAATGTGTTTCCGTGATATGTCGAATATGCGCGCGGGGCTTGGTTTAGCTGGTGTCAATATTCCAGATATAATGGATAAAATGCAGCACTGGAACAGTCCGTTTCGTTCTCATGCAGTGACAACCGACTTGAACATTGCTTTGTTAGGCGCGCACGGCGGTGAAGATGGTGCCGTGATTATTGCTGGAACAGGTTCATGTGGCTATGCAAAAGTCGCTGAACAGTCGTTATTAATTGGCGCGCATGGTTTTCCGCATGGTGATAAAGGAAGTGGTTCATGGATTGGTTTAAAGGCGGTTCAACACAGTTTATTAGTGAGCGATAAACTTGAACAAGAAAGTGCTTTAAGTCGTGAACTTAAGATTACCGATCCTATTGCTTTTGTTAAAGATTTATCCGGTAAGCCACCTCGTTATTACGCGAAGTTAGCGCCCGCAGTTTTCGTTGCGGCAGCGGAGCATGATCCGGTTGCCATTTCAATTCTTCGAGAGGCCGGAGATTATTTGTCGGCAGTGGCGCGACGTTTGCTCACTCTCAATCCTCCGGCTTTGTCGATGATAGGAGGCATTGCCGATCGAATTACTCCCTGGTTAGCCCCTGATGTTTCTTCTGCCGTTTGCCAAGCAAAGCTCTCGCCGGAGTTAGGGGCTATTCTTTTTCTAAAAAGTCAGGAGCATTAAAATGACATTGTCACTGATGCGTCGCGAAACGTTCGAGACTTCCTCAAGAGTCAAGCTACAACAAGAAGACAGTGAAAATTTCGCGACCGTTGCAAATGAAATTAAATCATGGTCTCCGGAATTTATTATGATTGTTGCCAGAGGCTCTTCTGATCATGCTGGGGTTTTTGCTAAGTACTTGTTCGAAGTCGAGCTTGGAATTCCAACCATGTCGGCGGCCTTATCTGTGTCGAGTATTTACCAGAAAACCTTGAAGCTTTCACGAGCTTTAGTGATCGTTATTTCCCAATCTGGTCAGAGCCCGGATTTGTTAGCTCAGGTTGCGAGTGCACATGCGGGGGGCGCAAAAATTTTGGCATTGGTTAACGACCAAACCTCACCGATTGTCAGGCAGGCAGATTGGTCTATTCCATTAAATGCCGGCGCTGAGCGCTCAGTAGCGGCAACCAAAAGTTACCTATGTACGTTAAGCGCATTGCTGCGCTTAGTTGCCAATTGGAGTAATGATGTTCAGCTCATGAACGCATTGAACGAGCTACCGAATGAGTTAGATATTGAAAGTAAAAATTCCGCACAAATTCGCCATCAAGCGTTCAAAGAAATGGGCAACTGTGTGGTGATTGGCCGAGGTTTTGGCTACGCTATCGCCAAAGAAATGGCACTCAAAATAAAAGAGGTTTGTGGAATTCACGCTGAGGCATTTAGTAGCGCTGAATTTTTACATGGTCCGGTGACGCTGGCTGCGGGTAAAATTACTTTACTTGCAGTGAATGTCGAAGATGAAGCATTATCGAGTCATCTTGCCGCAGTCGAAGATTTTTCGTCAAGAGGAGCGAGGGTCATTTCTATTGTGCAATCTACGGCAAGTGCTCACAAGAGAATCAACCCACTTTTAGTGTTGCTAAGATTTTATTTAGATATAGAACAAATTGCCTCCGCCGATGGACGTAATCCCGATCAACCGATTGGCTTGAAAAAAGTGACGGAGACACTTTAGTGTTTCAATCATTGAGAAGAAATTTAGGCTTTCAAAATGAGTCTCAGAAGCAGTCTATGGAACAAAAATATTTTATTAAACATTTATTTACCGGTGAGCGTTGGCTTGAAAATGCGGTATTGGTGACGACAAACGGAAAGGTGTCGATATTGACCGATGATCCAATTGAAGTAGCGGCCGCTAAAAACAAACCGATGATTGAATATTTAGAGACCGTCATACCTGGCTTTATTGATATTCAGGTAAATGGCGGCGGTGGAGAATTGTTTAATCAAAATCCGAGTGTTAATGCGCTGGAGAGCATTGCGACGACTCATCAGCGATTTGGAACAACGAGTTGGTTACCAACGGTGATCACTGATCAATTTGAGACCATGGAGCGAGCCGCAAACGCAGTCGCGGAGGCTCGTAAAAATCCACGGTTGGGCATTTTGGGTGTGCATTTTGAAGGTCCTGGAATCGCGACAAGTAAGAAAGGAGCGCACAGCCAAGGGTTAGTTCGAGCGCTAGAAAGTGCGGAGTTAGAGTTATTTACGCGCGATGATCTTGGGGTAGTGGTCGTGACTCTTGCACCAGAAACCGTACCTGCTGATCAAATCGAGTGGTTAACACAGCGCGGCGTTATTGTCTGCTTAGGGCACAGTAATGCAAATGTGGATGAAGTCATTAAAGCGATTCACTCTGGTGCGAAAGGGTTCACTCATTTATTCAATGCGATGTCCCCTTTAACCTCAAGGGAGCCTGGAATGGTTGGTGTCGCTTTACACAGCGAGAAGACTTTTTGCGGCATAATTGTCGACGGTTTTCATGTTCATCCGCTCGCCATTTCGTTAGCTTATCGATTAAAAACCGCTAATCGTTTGATATTGGTTACTGATGCTATGGCGCCAACAGGTACTGACCTCAAGCGGGTTGAATTTTTTGATCGTGAAATCTTAAGAGATGGCGATCGATTAACATCGACGACAGGAGAGTTAGCCGGTTCTGTACTGACGATGAATCAAGCCTTTATCAATGCGATGGAATGGCTCGATATACCCATAGAAATGGCCAGCACTATGAGTGCCAAAACGCCGGCGACTTTCCTGGGAATCGAACAGGAATATGGTCACCTTGAAGTAGGATGCCATGCAAATTTCATTGCCTTAGACAGCAACTATCGTGTGTTATCGACCTGGGTGATGGCTAACAATGTGTATACAAAACAATAAAATGAAAAGTAGAGGGTAGGCATGGAACAAGCATTTTCGTTAAGTTGGATCGATTATTCGATCATTCTAGTATTCATACTTTTCATCACGTGTTTAGGTTTGTATTTCAGCAAGCGAGCGAGTAACAGTACCAGCGACTTCTTTTTAGGCGGCCGTAGTTTGCCTTGGTGGCTTGCTGGTACATCGATGGTTGCTACAACCTTTGCAGCCGATACGCCTCTCGCAGTCACAGAGCTCATTCGGCAAAGTGGTATTGCCGGAAACTGGATGTGGTGGAATATGTTGGCCGGAGGTATGTTGACGACCTTTTTCTTTGCGCGCTACTGGCGTCGAGCCAATATACTGACCGATGTTGAGCTCATTAATATTCGTTATTCAGGTAAAGAAGCGCGATTTCTGCGCGGTTTTAGAGCGCTGTACATGGGACTGTTTATTAACGCTCTGGTTATTTCTTGGGTAAACCTGGCCCTAATTACATTGCTGCAAGTCTTCTTTGGAATTTCTCCCGAACAATCACTGTGGTATGCCTTAGGAGCGATGCTCGTGGTTTATTTGTATTCGGGTTTTTCTGGTTTACTCGGTGTCGTGTATACCGATTTTGTGCAGTTTATTATCGCGATGACGGGCAGTATTATTTTGGCCTTTTTAGTGGTGAACTCTGAGCAAATTGGCGGTATTGATGGTTTGAAACAGCAGCTTCCAAGCGAAGCCTTGAGCTTCTTCCCTGCCATAGGTCAAGAGCAATCGGGAGGAACCTTATTGGTTCTTGGTCTGGGCAGTTTCTTAGCGATGATTTTATTGCCGTGGTGGAACAGTTGGTACCCAGGTGCCGAGCCTGGCGGTGGTGGTTATGTTGCTCAAAGAATGATGAGTGCAAAAGACGAGAAAAATGCGGTGTATGCGAATCTTTATTTTCAAATTGCACATTATTGTATTCGTCCTTGGCCATGGGTGTTAGTTGGCTTAAGTGCCTTAGTACTCTACCCTGATTTAACTGAAGCTCGAATGGGTTATGTGTTGGCGATGAAAGATTATTTGCCTGAAGGATTTCGAGGCTTATTGTTAGCCGCTTTTTTTGCCGCTTATATGAGTACAACCGCTTCGCAATTAAACTGGGGAACCAGCTATATTATTAATGATTTTTATCGTCCATTTATAAAATCTGATGCGAGCGAAAAGCAACTCGTTATGACGTCTCGAGTGGCTGTTTTTGTCATGATCTTAGTCGCGCTTTTTGTGACTTCTAAAGTTGAGTCTATCGCGGGTGTCTGGAATTTCTTATTGCAAACTGGGGCGGGTTTAGGTCTAGTTTTGATATTGCGATGGTATTGGTGGCGGGTCAGCGCGTGGAGTGAAATTGCGGCTACCATTGCACCTTTTGTCGGCTATTCTTTAACTCAATTTGTGTTAGCGCCCTACGTCGATGAATCTTGGGGAAAACCGATCATTGAAGACCCGAGTGGATTTGTATTTACTTTGGTATTTACCGCGTTCGTCTGGATTTCGGTAACCTTTTTGACGCCTGCAACCGACTCAGAAACGTTACAAAGTTTTTATGACCGAATTAAGCCTGCCGGAAACTGGGGGACTTTTGCCGAGAAATCAGAGCAAAAGTCAAATCTAACCTTGTTGTTCGTCTGTTGGATCAGTGCCATTGCAATGGCTTACAGTATCTTGTTTACAACGGGTTCTTTGGTCTTGAAAGAATGGTGGAATGCGGCTGGGTATTTTAGTGTTTTTGTGGTTTCTGTGGTGATGGTCAAATATTTCTCAGCCAAGGTTAAGATTTTTGAGTAACGATTTGATCAGAGAAAGTTTTTGGAATGAGTATTCAAAATAACCGCGTACTGGCTATTGATCTTGTGCGTGGTTTTATCATGTTTTGGATCATCGGTGGCGACCAAATTTTTAAAGCGATAGGAACTTTTTATCCGCATGTATTGGTGTCCTTTCTCGATCGGCAAATGCAGCACAGTGAATGGCATGGTTTAACTTTCTACGATTTAATCTTTCCGTGCTTTATTTTTTTAAGCGGCGTGAGCTTGGGGTTAAGACCACAACAGATTCAGCGGCTATCTGTCGACGTTCGAAGTCGACATTATCAACAGTCCTTACGTCGATTTGGATTATTGGTTCTACTCGGCATCTTATACAACCACGGTTGGGGCGTTGGTATTCCGAACAGCTTTGATGACATTCGCTACGCCAGTGTTCTCGCTAAAATAGCCGTCGCGTGGTTAGTGTCTGCGATGGTTGTTTGGCATTGCACAATGCGCGGCCAAATTTGGTTTTTAATCGGCCTTGTCTGCCTCTATGGCCTTTTACAGCATAGTGTTTCAAATCTTGGTTGGGTAACCAATTATTCGGCTGAAAACTCGCTCAATACTTGGATGGACCAGCATTATCTTCCAGGAGTGTTCTATCAATCTAATCATCTCGATCCAGAGGGATTGCTGGGTAATATAGGCTCAATTATTAATGCATTGATCGGCGCAATAATTTCTCAGCTGGTTTTTAGAGAAGGTGCTTCGAACAAGTTAAAGCTCGCGCAACTATTGATATTTTCGATGATTTCTTTGAATCTTGGTTGGTTCTTATCGATTTGGATTCCTGTGAACAAGATTTTGTGGACCGTTTCGTTTGCACTCTTCTCAAGTGGTTACTGCATTCTTATGTTAGCAGCGGCCCTAGTAATTAGTGATGTATTAAAGTTACGACCATTGACGGTCTTTTTCTCCGTCATCGGATTCAACTCCATTGCTATTTATCTATCTACTTCTCTGTTTGATTGGCACTATCTTGAAAGCAGTTTATTTGGTCAATGGATTGTTATTCTTCCCGCCATTTTACAACCGCTCGCTTGGGTTTTAGTCGCCATTACGATTAAGTGGCTGCTGTTAGCCTATTGCTATGAAAAACGCTGGCGTTTAAAAGTTTAGTTATACAATTTCTTCAGTTGCTAACCGAACCATTGTTGCTACGTAGGCGAAAGCCATGTTTAGTGGTAATATTGCCACCTATACAACACCTCAACAATTGCGCGAACAAGACAAGCAAGCGTTGATGCTGCATTGACGAGTAAGGATTAGGACTGAATATTTTATGAGTGTGACGATTAATGACGTTGCAAAGCACGCTGGCGTATCAATGAAAACCGTTTCTCGGGTGATAAACCGAGAGCCATCGGTAAAACAAGAAACTTACGATAAAGTCATGTCGGCTGTTGCCGAGTTAAACTATCAGCCTAATCAAGCCGCAAGAAATTTGGCGAGTACGCGCTCTTATATCATTGGTTTCGTATACAGCAATCCTAACGCTTATTATGTCATTGATATGCAAAATGGAATTCTATCTGAGTGTCGACGTCGAGGGTATGAGCTGTTAATTCATCCATGTCAAAAAGACAGCGCGGATTTTATCGAAGAAATAACCGCATTAGTAAACCATTCAAGAGTGGCGGGACTCGTATTAACGCCTCCTTTCTCTGAGCGCCCGGAGATTATTCGAGCTCTGAATGAATTGGATATTCAATATGTTCGTGTTGTGTCTAGTGATAAAGGTTTAACCGATGTTCATAATTGCGTGGTGGTCGACGATAAGGGCGCTGCTTATGATATTACGAAACACTTGATTGCTTTAGGACATCAACGTATTGGTTTTTTAAGTGGCGGCGAAGAGCATGGGTCGACAGGCGAACGTCGTGCAGGGTACGAACAAGCGTTGCTTGACCATCAAATAAGCGTTAAGAAATCCTTGGTATTGCCGGGAGAATATTCTTTTAATTCGGGTGTCGAAGGCGCAAAGAAATTATTGAGTCGTAAAAATCCACCAACGGCCATCTTTGCGAGCAATGATGAAATAGCGGCCGGTGCATTGTTCGCCGCTCGCTTACTGGGCATTTCAATTCCAGAACAGTTATCGATTGTTGGTTTTGAAGACAGTCCTTTTTCTCGTCAGACTTGGCCTAAATTAACAACCGCCCATCAGCCCAATCAAACCATTGCAGAAACGGCGGCTTCCTTATTAATTGACCAATTAAAAGCAGGCAATGCTCAAGCGTCTGAAGGTGAGCCTAAACGATTTAGTCCTGAATTAGTGGTGCGTGATTCGAGTGGTCCTGTTTCCGATTAAGCGAGTTTCGTAGGAATAAAAAAGAGCGGGTAAAACCGCTCTTTCTTATCTTCTTTGGTCAACGTTTTCGACTAGGCCGCCGCCTCTGCTGATCCTTGAAGTTGTGGTAAAGCGCTGTTGTAGCCAGAAATTTTTACCCAATAGATGATCCATGAGATGAGAGCAACGAAAGGCGCTACAATTCCGATAATTGGAATTAAGCCACAAAGAACACTAATTGAATAAACGAGTCCAACGGTCTTCGCACCATTGCCTGGATCTGTTACACCGTGAGCCTTGTGTTTGTTGTTAATTGCTTCTGCAACTTTGATAACGGTGTAAATCATCCAACCCCAGTTAAATATAGGAATTAAATTCAACCAAACTAGACCTGGCTGCATACCGCGATTCTCTTCCCCTGCATTTGCTAGAACTTTATGCAAGCTGTATAGGAACAAGCAAAAAATTGCTATAAATACTGCAAGTATTACAAAGAATACTGCGCCGAGACTCGCCATTAACGCCATTGCATCTTGATCAGACATTTCCATAATGAA
>Ga0209475_10004008_pt1 | contig 13028 bp, 8 predicted proteins | sample tdDd471_FD_187128 | JGI IMG/M metagenome (GOLD analysis project Ga0209475, IMG submission 187128) | Marine sediment microbial communities from the Atlantic coast under amendment with organic carbon and nitrate - tdDd47.1 (SPAdes)... | ecosystem: Environmental > Aquatic > Marine > Coastal >...
GGAGTAATCGAAAGGATCGCGGCTCAGCTGCGCCGCCCAGCCGACCTGGAGATCGGTCGTCAACCGGGTTCTTTGTGGGTTGCTCACCGGCAACCCGAATGCGATGCCCGCGGCGCAGACTACGGCGGCGTCCATTCCACCCCTGGAGCCATCCTCGGCCATGGTGTAGGCTCACCGCGCCCAGCAACCCGCCCCGCCCACCCGAAAGGCCACCATGACCTGGCGCAAGTTCGACCTCACCGCCTGGATCCTCCTGGGCCTCGCGGCCGGCATCGTCGTCGGCCTGCTCCAGTACTGGCTCTTGCCCGACGCCGTCAACGAGGCCAGCGTGCGCTGGTTCCACGACCCCATCGGCCGGGTGTTCCTCAACGCCATCCGCCTCATGGTGGTGCCCCTGGTGATCGTGTCGCTCACCCTGGGCACGGCGGCCATCGGTGACCTGCGCAAGCTCGGGCGCATCGGCGGCAAGACCATGGGCATCTACCTGCTCACCACGGCCATCGCCATCAGCATCGGCCTGATGCTGGCCTCGGCCGTGCAGCCGGGCGAGGGTCTGACGGTGGACGTCGACGCCAGCTTCGAGGGCCGCACCGCGCCGCCCCTGACCGACACCCTGGTGGACATCGTGCCCACCAACCCCTTCGCGGCCATGGTGCAGGGCAAGATGCTGCAGGTGATCTTCGTGGCCCTGTTGGCAGGTCTGGCGCTGGCCGCGGTGAAGGAACGCGCCCGGCCGCTGATGGGTCTGCTGGAGAGCATGGACTCGGTGATCCAGCGCATGGTGATCATGATCATGTGGGTGGCGCCGCTGGGCGTGTTCGCGCTCATCGCCAAGGTCATCGTGAGCGAAGGCCTGGCGGTGTTCGTGCCCCTCTTGAAGTACATGGGCTGCGTGCTGGGCGCCCTGTTGATCCACGCCGTGGTGGTGTACCCGGCCATCCTGACGGCGCTCACCCGGCTGTCGCCCGTGCAGTTCTTCAAGAACATCTTCCCGGCCCAGATCGTGGCCTTCTCCACCAGCAGCAGCAACGCCACCCTGCCGGTGACCATGGAGGTGGCCGAGACGCGGCTGGGCACCCGCGAGTCGGTGCACGCCTTCACCCTGCCTCTGGGCGCCACCATCAACATGGACGGCACGGCCATCATGCAGGGCGTGGCCACGGTGTTCATCGCCGGGGTGTACGGCATCGACCTGACCCTGGGCGACTTCCTGCAGGTGATCATGATGGCCACCCTGGCCAGCATCGGCACCGCCGGCGTGCCCGGCGTGGGGCTGATCATGCTGAGCATGGTGCTGGTGGAGATCGGGCTGCCGGTCGAGGGCATCGGCATCATCCTGGGTGTCGATCGACTGCTGGACATGACGCGCACGGCGGTGAACATCACCGGCGATCTGATGTGCACCACGGTGGTGGCCCGGAGCGAGGGAGAGTTCGAGCCCGAGGTGTTCGGGGCGGAGAACCAGAACTAGAACGGGCAGCGGGAGCCGCCGGGAGTGTGGACGAGTCGGCTCCGAGCCCACTCCGGACCGATACAGTCTCTTTTTAGCTAGCTCCTACATATTGGCTGGGATATCATGAGGGACGCGTCGCTTCGATCGCCCCTCATCCGGAAAGGAGCTGCTCATGCCGGAGACTGCTGCCTCCGCGCGCCTGCGCAGCCTAGCCCACATGGTGGGCAACACACCCCTGCTGAGCCTCGCTTACAGCTATCGCGGCCGACGGCGCCGAGTCTTCGCCAAGGCCGAGAACCTCAACATGACCGGCTCCATCAAGGACCGGATGGCCCTGCACATCCTGCGCCACGCGACCTACGACGGGCTGCTGGACCCTGGCGCCCGCATCATCGAGGCCACCAGCGGCAATACGGGCATCAGCTTCGCAGCCCTGGGCCGCGCTCTGGGCCATCGCGTGAGCATCTTCATGCCCGACTGGATGAGTGCCGAACGCATCAACCTCATCCGTAGCCTGGGTGCCGACATCCGCCTGGTGACCCGCGACGAAGGTGGCTTTCTGGGCAGCATCGACATGGCCGAGCAACTGGCCGCCAACGGGAATCAGGCCTTCTTGCCGCGCCAGTTCAGCAACACCGGCAACGCCGAAGCCCACGCGGAGACCACGGGACCCGAGATCTGGTGGCAGCTGCGGTTCCAGGGCCTCTCGCCCGACGCCTTCGTGGCCGGCGTGGGCACCGGCGGCACCATCATGGGCGCCGGCCACGCCCTGCGCGAACTGAACCCCGACATCCGCCTGCATCCCCTGGAGCCGGCCAATTCCCCCACCCTGAGCACCGGGCACAAGGTGGGCAAGCACCGCATCCAGGGCATCAGCGACGAGTTCATCCCCTCGATCCTGTCCCTGGACACGCTGGACCCGATCGTGGCCGTCGATGACGGCGACGCCATCATCATGGCCCAGCGCCTGGCCAGTGAGCTGGGCATGGGCGTGGGCATCTCGTCGGGGGCCAACTTCCTGGGGGCGGTGAAGCTGCAAGACGAGCTCGGCGACGACGCCGTGGTGGTGACCGTTTTCCCCGACGACAACAAGAAGTACCTGAGCACCGACCTGCTGCGGGACGAGCCCGTGAGCGAAGGGTTCCTCTCTCCCGATGTGGAGCTGCACGAGATCCGGGCCCAGAAGCGCGTGTGCCACACCTGCTGCGATCCCCTGGAATGCACACACGACGGAACTCTGCAGCTGAAGCCAGAGGAGATGCTGCCGCCGTGCCCGCGGCGCAGCCGTAGCTGAGCCGTTCCTGCGAGGAGCCCGCGGCCGATCGCGCGGGCTCCTCGTGACGAGTTCGTGACGATTATCGGACATAATTGTCGGAACTCAGACTGCGGTCACCACCGTCAAGCTCAGCCATGCTCCAGCGAAAGCTCCGCACCCATGCCCAAGCACCCGCTGCTACTCCTGCTCGCCCTCACCCTGATCGCCGTCACCGCCACGGCCGCCGACGTGGAGTACAGCACCACCGGTGCCATGGACACCCCCGCTACCCTGGGCGGCGACCGCGACGGCTGGGGCACCGAGTTCGTCACCCGCTGGGACAACACCACCGGCGCCGACGTGACACTCGAGGAGTTCGGCTGGCCGTGCGGCGGCTGGTGGGCCCAGTTCTGGTACGTGTGGATCACCGACGAACTGCCGGTCAATCCCTGGACCCTGGAGTACTACGGCTCGTTCACGCCGACCAGTCCCGACGACACCGAGTGGCCCCCCAGCGTCTACAGCTACATCGATGTGAGCGACGAGGGCATCATCATCCCCGCCGGCGCCAGCATGTACTTCGGCTACAGCAACCCCGGCATGGGCGGCCAGATCGGTTTCAACGGCGTGGAGACCTGGTCGTGGCTGGACGAGCAGTGGGACCTGGACAGCGACTTCAACCGCACGGCGGTGATGCAGTTCAAGGGGTCGTTCGCGGTGACGGCGGTGGACGATGAGACGCCGGCCTCGGTGGTGGGGTTGAGCAATCACCCCAATCCGTTCAATCCGAGTACGACCATCAGCTTCGATCTGCCCCGCGACATGACTGTCAGCCTGGATGTGGTTGCGTTGACGGGGCGGCGTGTGTCACGGCTGGCGCAGGGACGTCGGGAGGCCGGATCGCACCAGGTGATGTGGAACGGCACGGACACCCTGGGGCGCGCCGTGCCGTCGGGAATCTACCTCGCCCGCCTGGTGACCACGGACGGCGTCGAGATGAGCAAATTGGTGCTGGCCAAGTGACCTGCGCCGGCTATTTCGCCAGCACCATGCGCCGCTGCAACTGGAAGCTCTCGGACGAGAGTCGGTAAACGTAGCTGCCACTGGCCACGGGTCGGCCTCCGGTGTCGGAACCGTCCCACAAGACGTGGTGTTCGCCGGCCTCGCGCACGCCATCGACGAGATTCTTGACCAGACGCCCCCGCATATCGAACACCTGCAACGTCACCACCTCGGCGTCCGGTAAGCTGAAGCTGATGGTGGTCTGCGGGTTGAACGGGTTCGGATAGTTCTGGGCCAGTCCCAGGCTCAATTCAGGCAGCTCAGCATCGTCACCTGGGTCCTCGTTGCCGACCACGTCCTCGACCACCGTCACCAGCAGGAAGGACTTGATCCCCGGTCCCCAGGAGTCGCAGACCAGCCAGAGGGTCTCGTCGGAGAACGCGACGTATTCCAGTTCGTGGCTGTTGATATCAGCCTCGCCCGCCGCCACACAATTCCCCTGGGGGAACTCGGGATCGGTCACCAGGTACACCGCCGCGTCCCAATCGCCCGACGGCACGAGAGTGGCCTGCAGATGTTGCCCCGCCTCCAGGTTCACCTCGTAGACCAGATCACTCCCGGTCAGCCGCAGCTCGGCCTGGTCGACACAACCGTCAGGCCCCGGATCGAACTGGTCGGTGGCGTAGGTGAGGTCACCGTTGAAGCTGGTCTGGCCGAAGGGCACCGCGATGGCGCCGGCGGCCGTGTCGTTGACCGGCGGCGCGGGAGGAGCGAGGTAGGGCGTGTAGCGGTGGAAGGAGATGTTGGCGAAGACGTTCCAGGACGACGGCGCCTCGGCGTAGTCGCAGATCACGTAGTACCAGCCGAGTTCCGGCGCGGTGAAGAGGGCGCCGAATCCGTACTGGTAGAAACCGCCGCAATCGGATTCGACGCAGGCGTCGGCCCCCAGCCGGAGGTCCTGCACCAGGCTGAAGCAGATGTCGCTGGCCGGATTACGCACCGGCTCGGGATACCAGATGTCGATGTAGTCGATCTGCAACCGCTGCCCCTGCCACAGGAAGACGCGCACGGCACCGTCACGAGCCACGTCGGCGGTTTCGCCGCAGACATCGGGAGTTCCGAACGCGTCGGTCCAGTCCGACATGTCCTCGTTGAACTTGTTGCGCTGGTGGGTGAGGGTCTCGAGGTTCCAGCCGTCGTCGGACAGGTCGATGCTGTAGGGGCGTTCGCGACCGTTGCCGTATCGGACCCCCAGCAGGTAGTCGAATTCCTCGGCTTCGTCTCCCGGAGCCGAATGCGCGGGATATACCTGAACGAGAATCGTCGACGCATAGGGACCGCTCACGGTGAACGACTCGGGGGTTCCCGGATAGACGGTGTTCCAGACCACCGCCTCCATGCCGGCGCAGTTCGCCCCCGTCGCGTAGGCCACGAAGATGCAGGGCTGGGTCACATCCAGATCCACCGTCAGCTCGCCCTGGGCGTAGATATTAATGTCGTAGAAATCGTGATCGCGAACCATGGCGCCATCGGCGTCCGGGTACCAACCCGAGCGGCCCAGTTCGGCGGCCATGTAGCCCATGGCCGGGTCGAAGGAATGCCAGTTGCTATGCAGTGTGCCGTCGACGCAGCCGCCATTGAAGGTGTCGACGTAGCCGGCCTCCAGGGGCGGTTCGCCCTCGTCGTCGGCGTACCACGGTACGGTCAGCTCGTGAGGACCGTCGATGAGTACGGCGAGATCGTAGGTGCCGCTGTCGTAGGTGGTGTTGCCGCCGCCGATGACGATGAAATAGGTCTGCCCGCCCGCCAGTGCGAGGTCGTCGATGCGCGACGAGGAATACGAGCACCCATCGGCATCGCTGCGGTCATCATTGCAGCCCATCGTCGCACCCGACTCAGCGATCACCATCACGGCTGTGTTGTAGTTGGAACCACAGAGGTCGATGGAGATGATCTGGTTCGAGGCCGGTGTGTAGGTGTAAACCACGTCGGGGGCCGTGCCGCCATAGACACACGAGAGAGAGTAATCGTTCTCGAAACCCTCGGTGGTGCCCTCGGCGAAGTACGGCAGGTGCTCGATGAGCGTGGCGTCGACGACCGTTTCGCCACCCTGTCGGTGAACCTGGTCGCCGGCGACGGCCAGGCTGGCCAGGAGCAGGCCGGCCACGACTACGAATGTGCGATGCATGACAGTACTCCCCCTATGTCGAGATGTAGACGTTCATGATATCATGAAATCGTCCAAGGGGTCATCCGAAACACCTCCGGAACTCCCATCCTTTGACTCCCCCACCTTTTCCCATTAGCCTTCTCCCACTAGCCTTTGCCCATCACCTCCCACGCGCCCGAACCCGAGGAACCCCCATGAGCGCTCCCAACGATCCCAAGGTCCCGGCCGACGCCAACGCCGACGAGACCACAGAGAACAGCAACTTCCTGCGCGACATCGTCCTGGCCGATCTCGAGGCCGACACCCACGGCGGCCGCGTCCACACGCGCTTTCCGCCCGAGCCCAACGGCTACCTGCACATCGGCCACGCCAAGGCCGTGCACATCGCCTGGGGGCTGGCGCAGGAGTTCGGGGGCAAGTTCAACCTGCGCTTCGACGACACCAATCCCGAGAAGGAAGAGGTGGAGTTCGTCGACGGCATCAAGGATGACGTGCGCTGGCTGGGCGCCGATTGGGACGATCGCGAGTTCCATGCCAGCGACTACTTCGACACCCTCTACGAGTGGGCCCAGCACCTCATCCGCGAGCAGAAGGCCTACGTGTGCTCGCTCACCGAGGACGAGGTGCGCGAGTACCGCGGCACGGTGACCGAGGCCGGCCGCCCCAGCCCCGACCGCGACCGCCCTGCCGACGAATCGCTGGACCTCATGGAGCGCATGAAGAACGGCGAGTTCGAGGAAGGCAAGTACACGGTGCGCGCCAAGATCGACATGGCCCACGCCAACATGAAGATGCGCGACCCCCTGCTCTACCGGATCAAGCATCTGGCGCACCACCGCACCGGCGACACCTGGCACATCTACCCCATGTACGACTTCACCCACGGCCAGAGCGACGCCATCGAGGGCATCACCCACTCCACCTGCTCGCTGGAGTTCCAGGTGAACCGCCCGCTGTACGACTGGTTCATCGAGAACCTGCCCGTGCCCCACATTCCGCATCAGTTCGAGTTCGCCAGGCTCAACCTCACCTACACGGTGATGTCCAAACGCAAGCTGCGGCTGCTGGTGGAAGACAATCTGGTGAGCGGCTGGGATGACCCGCGCATGCCGACCCTGAAGGCCATGCGCCGCCGCGGCTACACCTCCGAGGCCATCAAGGAGTTCTGCGACCGCATCGGCGTGGCCAAGGCGCACAGCACCGTGGACTTCTCCCTGCTGGAGTGGGCCGTGCGCGAGCACCTCAACCGGGTGGCGCCCCGCTACATGGGCGTGCTGCGGCCGTTGAAGGTGGTCATCACCAACTACCCCGAGGGTCAGGTGGAGATGGTCGAGTGCGTGAACAACCCCGAGGACGAGCACGCCGGCACCCGCGAGGTGCCCTTCTCCCGCGAGCTGTGGATCGAGCGCGACGACTTCCGCGAGGAGGCGCCCCGCAAGTTCTTCCGCCTCAAGCCGGGCAGCGAGGTGCGCCTGAAGCACGCCTACTACATCACCTGCGACGAGGTCATCAAGGACGACGCCGGCGAGGTGGTGGAGCTGCGCTGCTCCTACGACCCCGAGTCCCAGGGCGGCGACACGCCGGACGGTCGCAAGGTGCGCGGCACCCTGCACTGGGTGAGCTGCCAGCACGCCGTGTCGGCCGAGGTGCGTCTGTACGACCACCTCTTCCGCGAGCCCTTCCCCGAAGAAGGCGGCAACTTCCTGGACAACCTCAACCCGGAGTCGCTGGAAGTGCTGGCCGACGCCAAGCTGGAGCCGGCCATGGCGGAGCTGACGTCGGACGATCGGGTGCAGTTCATGCGCAACGGGTATTTCTGCGTGGATGTGAATGATTCCACGGCGGAGCACATGGTGTTCAACCGGACGGCGACGTTGAAGGACAGCTGGGCCAAGATGGAGGCCAAGAAGAAGAAGTAGGCGTCCTTACCGGTGGAAATCGGGCACCCGGGTTGGCCGCTGGCCGGTCCGGGTGTCGTCTTGATCCGATGTTCGCTGGCAACCGCGTCAGATTGCTCCGACGACCCGCCCGTATCGAGTCCACTCCCAAACAAAACTATGTTACAATTATCAAAATCCGTGAAGAGGCGGCCCTGGTCGCCTCCATCGACCGCGCCGCCACACTCCGGGGGATCGCCATGTCAGCACGCATCGTCCTCGTCCTCGCCCTCCTCGCCCTCTCCTTGCCGGCCCTCGCCCAGATCCCCGCCAGCTACGACCTGCGCGACCACGGCATGGTCACCAGCGTCAAGAACCAGCAGGGCGGCACCTGCTGGACCCACGGCGCCGCCGCCGCCATGGAGGGCAATATGCTCATGACCGGCAACTGGGCCGACGCCGGCGAGACCGGTGAGCCTGCCCTGGCCGAGTACCACCTCGACTGGTGGAACGGCTTCAACCAGTACTTCAACCAGGACACCACGCCCCCGTCGGGCGGCGGCCTCGAAGTGCACATGGGCGGCGACTACCGTGTCACCTCGGCTTACCTGAGCCGTGCCGAGGGCGCCGTGCGCGAGGTCGATGGCCAGAGTTACGACACGCCCCCCGAGCGCACCAACTCCGACTACCACTACTGGTACGCCCGCGACATCGAGTGGTACACCGCCGGCGCAAACCTCGAGCGCATCGGCCTCATCAAGCAGAAGATCATGGACGAGGGCGTCATGGGCACCTGCATGGCGTACGACAGCGCCTTCATCATCGGCATCAACCACTACCAGCCCCCCAGCAGCACCATGCTGCCCAACCACGCCATCGCCATTGTCGGCTGGGACGACAGCCGCAACACCCCAGCCCCCGAAGGCCCCGGCGCCTGGCTCTGCAAGAACAGCTGGGGCGAGAGCTGGGGTGACAACGGCTACTTCTGGATCAGCTACTACGACAAGTGGTGCTGTCAGGAGCCCGAGATGGGCGCCATCTCGTTCCAGGACGTGGAGCCCATGCCGTTCACCAATGTCTACCACCACGACTACCACGGCTGGCGCGACACCCTTACCGACGTCCAGCGCGTCGCCAACGTCTTCACTCCCGAGGGCCACGAGCGCCTCACCGCCGTCAGTTTCTTCACGGCGGCCGACGCGGTGAACTACACGGTGCGCGTGTGGCAGGCCATGGGCAGCGACGGCCAGCCGGCGTTCGAACTGGCCTCGATGTCGGGCTCGCTGGAATACACCGGCTTCCACACCGTCGACCTGCCCGAAGTCATCACCCTCACCCCTGGCCTGAACTTCGTGGTGGACCTCGAACTGGACCACGGCGGCCAGCCCATCGACCGCACCAGCGACGTGCCCGTGCTGCTGGGCGCGAGCTACCGCACCATCGTGGAATCGACGGCCGCGGCCGGCGAGAGCTACTACTGGAGCGGCGGCCGCTTCGAGGACATGCAGGACTACGACCTGGGTCAGTGGACCGGCACCGCCAACGCCTGCATCAAGGCCTGCGTCATCACCAGCGGCCTGGTGCTGGACAACCCGGACGGTGTGTACATGAGCGGCCCCGAGGGCGGCCCGTTCACCCCCCAGAGCACCCAGCTCACCATCACCAACGTGGGCCCCGGCGAGGCCGAGTACCACCTGGTGGACCTGGGCGCCGGATGGCTCACCATCACTGGCGCCACCGAGGGCACCTTGCCTGAAGGCGATTCGGTGACGGTCACCGCCACCGTCAACGCCTCAGCCGCCAGCCTCGATCCCGGCGTCTACCACGGCGGCCTCAACATCTGGAACCTCACCAGTGGCGACGGCAACACCTCCTGGTATGTGACCCTGGGCGTGGGCGAGCCCACGGTGCAGCATGGCTTCCCCCTGGACAGCGATCCCGGCTGGACCGTGCAGGGCGATTGGGAGTTCGGCCAGCCCACCGGCGGCGGCGGCCAGTACGGGCCCAACGACCCCACCAGTGGCCACACCGGCCTCTACGTCTACGGCTACAACCTGCAGGGCGACTACCCCGCCAATCTGACGCCGCAGCCCCTGACCACCACGGCCATCGACTGCTCGGGCATGTTCGGCTTGCAGTTGCGATTCTGGCGCTGGTTGGGCGTGGAGACTCCAGACTATGACCATGCGTCCATCCAGGTGAGCGGCGACGGCGTGAACTGGTACGTCGTCTGGGCGAACCCGGACGAGGTGGGCGACACCCAGTGGACCCAGGTCGCCTACGACCTGCCCGAGTCCGTGTACAACACCGAGACCCTGTTCGTGCAGTGGATCATGGGCGGCACGGACGGCGCCTGGCAGTACTGCGGCTGGAACATCGACGACATCGAGATCCTGGCCCTGGCCACCGACCCGGTGCTGGCCGTGGACGACGATGAAGCCGGCCAGTTGCCCGCCGTGCCCACCCTGTCGCCGGCCTGGCCCAACCCCTTCAACCCCACGGTGAGTCTGAGCTTCGCCGTGCCGCGGGCCGGCCACGTGAAGCTGTCGATCTTCGATCTGCGTGGACGGTGCGTGCACACCCTGGTCAACGAGGATCGCCCTGCTGGAGGGGAAACCCTGGTGTGGAACGGCCGCGATGACTCCGGACGCAGCGTGGCGTCGGGCGTGTATTTCGCGCGGCTGAGCCATGCCGACGGGGTATCGAGTGTGAAGCTGTTGCTGGCGAAGTAGTGCCGGAACAAAAGCTCCCAGGGGCGGGTAGGATGAACGTATCAACCACCCCTCCCTGGGAGTCTTCTTATGAGCGACCACACCCACGACCTCGATCTACGCACCATCCTGGAGACCAGCGATCTGGCTCTGGTGGCCCTGGCCGAGGGCATCCTCGAGGGCGCCGAGATCCCCTACCTGGCCCGCGGTGAGCACATCCAGGACCTGTTCGGCCTGGGGCGCCTGGTGCCGGTGAATCCCATCTCGGGACCGGTGGCGATCCAGGTGAATGCGCCGGATGAGGAGCGGGCCACCGCACTCTTGCACGATATTGTCGGGGACTCGTGACACCGGACAGACGGGCGCGGCCAGACCGTCCGCCTCCGGGCCAGACAACCAGCCTGCAACCCAAGGGTCCCCCATGACCAACGTCCTATTTCTCTGCACCGGCAACAGCTGCCGCAGCCAGATGGCCGAAGGCTGGGCGCGCCACCTCCACGGCGATCGCCTCACCGCCCATTCGGCCGGCGTCGAGACCCATGGCCTCAACCAGCGTGCGGTGCAGGTCATGGCCGAAGTCGGCATCGACATCAGCCGGCATCGATCTCAACACATCGACCAGTTCACCGACATCACCCTGGATCTGGTGGTCACGGTGTGCGGCCATGCTCACGAGAGTTGCCCCGTGTTTCAAGACGCCACGCGTATCGAGCATCAGGGCTTCGGCGACCCGCCGCGCCTGACGCGCAGGCTCACCGACGAGGAGGCGATCCTCGACATCTACCGGCAGGTGCGTGACAGCATTGGCCGCTGGATGGAAACCGAGTTCGTGGATCTGATCTAGGAACGTTGCTCACGTCGGCGTCGGCGCACAGCCACACCCACCAGCATCATCACCAGGAAGCCGCCGAGCCAGATCACCGGCGGCGAGGCCAGACGCCACCGGGCCTGCGAACTCACCAGCGATGCCACCGGCTCATGGCCCACACCGGTGAGCACGAAGGCCGCCCAGTCCCGGGGTGGCGCTCCCGACCGGGCCAGGCGCGAGGCTGCCCGCTGCAGAGCTTCATCACGAGCCACGCCCCCACGCAACTCGGCGTAGAACGCCTCCATGAAGCGGCGGGCCGCGCGGTCCTCCACATCCCAGAGGCTGCTCACCACCGACCGGCTGCCGGCCAGCAGCAACGATCGGGGCAGACCGAAACTGCCCTCGCCCAGCAACGCGTGCCCCATGCCCGACCGGCACGCACTCAGCACGGTGAGGTCGGCCCGCAGGCTCAGGCTCTCGGCCGCCGCCGCGGTCAGCACCGCCGGGCCGGCGTCCGCCGAATCAGCGGCCAGCAAGATCGACGAGCGGGCGCCGTCGAGGGGGTCGCTCACCGCGTGGGAGGCCAGATGAATCACCGCCGCATCACCTGCTCCGGCACGTAGCGCCGAAAGCCGGGCTTCTTCGCCCAGCAAGACCTCGGCCCCAGCTCCGGCCACCCGCTGCACTTCCCGCCGGGCCTCGGGCAAGGGCATGGCCGCCGTTCGCCGCAAAGGATCGGTGGGCAGCATGGCCGCGGCCACGGCCACGGTGGAGGTTCGCGGATCGCCCATGGCCAGCATCCCGTCGGGCACGGGCTCGTGCGCCTGCAGCATGGACAGAGCCGTGGCGCTGGGAACGTAGCTCAGGGCGACCTGCTCCCCGAGACGACGGCCGTCGGGCAGCGGCAAGACACACAGTGGCAGCCCCGCCAGGGTGCTGGGGCCCACCATGTAGACTCGGCGAACGTCGCCCGACAACCACGGCGCCAGGGGTGTGAGCAGCGCCCGCCCCAGGCGCGACAGGGGCGCCTCGCAGGCGGTCACCGGATCGCCGGCGGCCAGATGGCTCAGGGCGGCCCGGGCGTCGGCGGCCAGCTCCCCTGGATCGCCGGCGGTGACGGCGGTCAAGCGATCGGGTGTGATCACGAACCAGATCAGCGGTTCGGTCCTGGTCTCGCAGGCCTGCACGAAGACGGCGTCGGCGTCGGCCAGCACCTGCTGCACCTCCGTCAACCCGGCGGCGACCGACGAACCGCCCAGGCGCTCCCGGAACAACAGCGCCTGGCCCTGCTCGGTGATCCGCCAGGCTCCCAGGGTGTCGCCCACGGCCAGCCGAGCGTGGCCCAGAGCCCCGTACACATCACCGCTGCCATGGAACAGCCCGGCACGGCTTGCGTCGTCGTCGTGCTCATCGCGGCGAGCCTCGAAACCCGCCACGGCCTGCTCCAGAACGGCCAGTGCATCGTCGGGTCGGTCTTCATCCAGGGCCAGCAGTCCCTGGTAGAGATGCTGAACGGTGCGCAAGCGGGTGACCTCGCCGTCGTCGAGCGCGCGGCTGAACTTCTCGAGCGCCACCTTGGCTTCGTCGTGGCGATGCAACAGGCGCAGCAACTCCACCCGCCACTGCCGGGGGAAGAGTGCGTAATAGGCGCCGCCCGCGGCATCGAGATGGTGGATGGCCGCGTCGGCATCGATCAGCGCAGCTTCGTAGCGCCCGAGGCCGGCCAAGCTCTGGAGCCGCTGAAGGTGAGCG
>Ga0209475_10004011_pt1 | contig 13025 bp, 11 predicted proteins | sample tdDd471_FD_187128 | JGI IMG/M metagenome (GOLD analysis project Ga0209475, IMG submission 187128) | Marine sediment microbial communities from the Atlantic coast under amendment with organic carbon and nitrate - tdDd47.1 (SPAdes)... | ecosystem: Environmental > Aquatic > Marine > Coastal >...
ATCCTACTCATGGAAATCAAAACAAAAAATTGAATTATCTTTAACAAAAAACAGCTGAAATTGGTCAACCTATTTTAGCACGAGGCATTTGGAGCTCGGATTGAAAAGAAGTAAATAAAATTGTATTTTTGTAAAAAAAGAAGATATGAATATTCAAGCAGAAAAAATAGAACTGGTAAAGATGATACTTGAGACTGATAATCCAAGTATTCTTAGCTCGATAAAAAAGATGTTGAAAAGAGAATCTAAGAAAGACTTTTGGGATACTTTACCTCAATCTCAAAAAGAAGATATAATGAAAGGAATTGAAGAAATTGAGAATGGAGAGATAGTAGATTACGAAGATTTTATAAAGAAACATAAATAATGAGCAGAAAGATTGTCCTTTCAAAAAGAGCATCCCAAAAATTAGAGAAATTGCTTGAATATCTAGAAACGGAATGGTCAATAAGAATAAAGAACAATTTTGTTAAGAAACTTGATAGGGCATTACAAATATTAAAAGATAAACCAGAAAGTTCTCCAAAGTCTGATAGAATTGCAGATCTTTATAAATGTGTTGTAACGAAGCAAACAACATTCTATTATAAATTTGATAATAAGAAGCTGTATGTTGTTACAATCTTTGATACAAGACAAGATCCCAAAAAGTTGAATAAAGAGTTTTAATAATAACTACGTTTTATAACAGCAAGTCAAAATCAAGCGGGGCGTTTGTAGTATTCTGACAATTTATGCTATATTTAACTTTCTTAACGGGTGACCGGGAAACAAGGCGAAAATCCCCGCCATAATTTTACTTGCGAACCGTTAGCAACCATACGACTTTTTGCGTCATGCTAAAATAGGTTGACCTTTTTTTTCAAAAGAAAGTGAGGTCAACATGAAGAGAAAAACACAAGGTGCTGCAAGGAAAATTTATTCATATGCTTTCAAGAAGGAAGTAGTTTTAGAATACGACAATGGTCAAATATCCAAACGTGGATTAGCGCTAAAACATGAAATAAATCCTTCTACAATAGATCGTTGGATTGAAAAGTATAGTATCTTAGCCAGAAACAAACAAATGGCTGAAAAACACTCCAATGATCCCAAACATAAAGTCAAGCGCCTAGAAAAGCGTATTGAAGAACTTGAAGCTATGTTAGAAATTGATGATGTAGCCTGGGAAATTATTGAAGAAGAAACTGGAGATCCCAATCTCAGAAAAAAGTACTTACCCGAATCGCTGTTAAAAGCTCTTCAAGAAGCAAGGAAAAGAAGTTCAAACAAGTAACTCTTTGCAAGCGGTTTGGGATCAGTAAGCAAGGCTTACATAAACGCTTAATCAGGGCAAATGAAGCTTTATCACAACGCCAAATTGTGATAAAGCTGGTTCAAGAAATTAGGCATGAACAGCCATTTATAGGCACAGAAAAAATTTATGGATTAATTAAACAGGATTTAAACAAAATGAATATAAAAATAGGAAGAATTAAGCTAAATAGCATTTTGAAAGAGTATGGTATGTTAGTAAGAAAACGCCGAAAATCAGTTATTACAACCAACTCGCGACATCGATTTAGAAAATATCCAAACCTGATAAAAAAAGTAGAAATTGTTCAGCCAGAACAAGTTTGGGTTGCCGATATTACTTACATAAAAACCGATGATGGATTTAATTATTTACATTTAATTACAGATGCATATTCAAAGCGAATCGTTGGATTTGAGCTGTCTGATAATCTGAAGACAGAATCAACCATAAATGCCCTTAAAATAGCCCTAAAGGGACGAAAATATCCCGACAGAAAGTTAACTCATCATTCTGACCGTGGACTTCAATATTGCAGCGATGATTATGTGCAAATGCTCATAGATAATGAAATTCAAATAAGCATGACCGAAAACTCAGACCCATACGAAAATGCCATCGCTGAAAGAGTTAACGGAATTTTAAAACAAGAATTTTCAATTGGAGATGGATTTAAAAATCACTTGATGGCGGTAAAAGAAATCAAAAAATCAATTTATATTTATAATTACAAAAGGCCCCATCGTAGCTGTAAAATGCTAACTCCTACAATAGCACACCTGAATGGAAAATATAAACTTCCATCCTACTCATGGAAATCAAAACAAAAAATTGAATTATCTTTAACAAAAAACAGCTGAAATTGGTCAACCTATTTTAGCACGAGACATTTAAATTTTCTTTGAAACGGAACTACCAAACTGAATCAATTTAATTTGTTTTTCCAACCATCCAAAAAAGAAAAGCCAATCCTCATTTGGCACATTTACAATCCACAACTCACAAGCCTCTTCAGATTGTAAAAGAGCCTATCCTTCCGAATAAAATATAACCTAAAATGTTATGATTTTAATTCATCCATTACTCGCTTCTTATAAGTTCTTCCAATGCTTAATTCAATATCATTTATTTCAACACTATTATAATCAAATCTTGATATTTTATCCTTATTAATAATAAACGATCGGTGTATCCGCAAGAAGATATCTGGTAGTTTTTTTTCAATATTTGAAATCTTTTCTTTACTTATAATTTCCTGAACATTGGAATAAATTTTTATACAATCTGAGTTGCTTTCTATATAAGCAATATCGTTATGAAAAATTCTTACCGGCTTTCTTTGTGAAATAACTTGTAAAAAGGATCTTTTAAATTTATCACTATTTTCTTTTAAATCTTGAATTTCACGATTGTTTTCATTCAATTGTTTAACCATTAATAAAAACGATCCTGAAAAGACAATCAGATACATTATTACTGCTAACAATAAGGTGTCAGATGCATTGGGGTTAAATTTGCTTAAATGAAAATTAAGAATATATGTAAAAGTAAATGTTAAAACGATCATCTCAAAAAATAATGAGAATATAATAGTATAGGTTAAGTATAATCCAAATTGAAAATATTTTTTTTGTAATAGAAATTTGGGTACTAGATAATAATTAAAAAAATATGATGTAGCTATAATTACTGGTAGTAAAAGACTAATAAAATAGAAAGCAGCCATTTTATTACTCCAAGATCCACCAAAAACAAACATCAAAATACATATTATAAATATCCAGTATGTGATATGGTAGTATGGATTGTTTACTTTAATTACTTTCATAGCTAATTTTAGCTTGATTTATTCAAATTATATAATCTCTGTACTCAAATATGCTAATATTTATGATAATCACAAAACTAAATAGGTAAATGACGTTATTTCAACTGGAAACGACCTTGATTTTAACTATCGATTGCCGTTACTTTGAGTTGTAATTTAATAATTTTATAATTATGAAAACATTATTAAGTAGCGGTGGACCATTATTCAGTAACAGTATTTTTACTATCAGTATTCTGACACTAATATTAATAATATTGATAGCCTGGTGTATTTATCATAGTCTTCCAATTATTAAGAATCAAAGGGAATCATTTCATAAATCATGGAATAAGATTAAATATTTAAAATCGATCGGTCTTTTGGCCCTTGTAATTGGGGTATTAGATCAATTAATAGGTTTATATTCAATTTTTTCTAACATTGAAGAAGCTGGTGATATAAATCCCGGAATTGTATTTCAAGCTTTAAAAACTTCTATGCTTCCTCTGCTTTATGCAATATTCATTTACCTATCGTCGATTATAATCTGGATAATATTAGATTTTCTTCTAAAGGCTAAAATGCGGGACTGATAAGGAATTATCAAATTTCATAGAATAAAAATTCATTAATAATAATTTAGTATTGAACATCAATCACTACTAGTTCGGTGTGCAATAATTTAAACTCCGATAAGAAATGAAAAAAGTAAAAACAATATTCAGATCATTAAGAAAAAACTCTAGAATTACAATTATTAATATTGTAAGCATGGCTTTGGGGCTAGTTTCTACAGGGATAATATTAGGATATATCTTTCAGGAATTTAATTACGATAGTGAGAATTCAAATAGTGAAAGGATATATCGAATTGTTGAAAAAAATGATGAAACTGAACAGGCTTATACATATGCTCCATTAGGACAAGCATTAAAGTCAGAATTTCCAGAAATCGAAAATGTTATTAGAGTTAGTTTTTTTAATGGATATATGGCTTGTTCTGCAGAAAAAAATAAATTCAACGAGAACTCTGTAATATTTGCCGACCCTGAATTTTTCGAATTCTTTTCTTTCCCCTTAATCAAAGGGGATAATATAAAATGCCTAAGCTCTCCAAATTCCATAGTTATCTCAGAGAGTGCCTCAAGTAGATATTTTGGCAAGGATGATCCACTAGGTGAAAATATGAAACTTGGTGAAGAAGTTTTTACAGTTACTGGAATATTCCAAAACTTTAATGATAATTCAAACTTTATGGGTGATTTAATATTACCCTTAGCAAAAACATCAAAACTTACACAAATATGGATAGAACCAAGTTGGAAACATGAAAGTGAAATAAACACATTTGTTCTTCTTACAAATAATGATGTAATAGAATCTTTATCTGTTAAAGCCCGAAATTTCATATCTAATTACATTAGTGAAAGTAAAACCGAACTTTTATTTCAAGCATTAAGTAATATACATGTAAATAAAAAAATAGATTGGGAATCAAAGCCACAAGTCAATGTAAAATATTTATATATTTTGCTAATAGTTGCTTTATTGATTCTATGTGTTTCTATAACTAATTTTTTATTCCTTTATATTGGAACTGCCGAACAACGAACCACTGAAATTGGTATTAAAAAAGTGTTTGGAGCTTCAAGAATATTACTGTTTTTTGATTATCTAATAGAAATATTGATTTTAATGCTATTTAGCGTTTCAACTGCCATTTTATTATATGTCTTTTACGATAACTACCTAGTATCAAATCTCTCATTTGCACCTAATATTGAAATTTTTGATTTTAAATTTATTTTGGGATTAATTGTAATTATTATTTCAGTTACACTATTAGCAGGTATTTATCCATCACTTATTCTATCATCACAAAATCCAGTTAGCTTGTTCAGTCCCAGAGCAAATTATAAAACTGATAAAATCTTATTGATAAACATTCTGGTTGTTGGGCAGTTTACACTGTGTATCGCTCTGATATCTTTCACCTTATTAATGCACAAGCAGACAAACTATATGGTAAATAGGGATACCGGATTTGCAAAAGATGAGCTTATTACAATCCCTTTAAACATGCACATTGGAAAAGGAATTTATAACGAAAATTTTACATTATTTGCAGATGAATTGAAAAAATATCCCAATATAAAAAATGTAAGTCTTTCCTTTTCTTCACCATCATCAGTAAATGCTTATGCAGATGATGTTAACTGGATTGGCAAGAAAGAAGGTAAGAAATTGTACATGAATTGGGAATCTATTTCATTTGATTATTTTAAAACTTTAGGAGTGAAAATTGTTAAAGGACGTAGCTTTAGTCGCGATTTTTCGAATGATGAATTAAATTGGGAAAGTCGAAGATGTACATATATCCTCAATCAGTGTGCTATTAAAAAAATGGAAATTACTGATCCAATAGGAAAAGAATTTGAAGTGTGGGGATTTACAGGTCCAATTGTGGGTATAGTAGAAGATTACAATTTCAAATCGATGCACACAGACATAGGTCCCGTTTTTTACATGATTAATCCATTTTATTTGAACGAAATAATTATTCGCTTTGATCCTAAAACTCCATTAATATCAGAAGATATAAATACTGTATGGAATAAATTCGTACCAGACTATCCTATAGAAATAAAGTATGTTAAACATCAAGTTATAGCTTTGTATCAAAGTGATCAAAAGCTTGCTAAAATAATGAAGGCTTTCTCAATACTTACCATATTAATATCTTGTTCAGGATTATTTACTTTAACTGTATTGTCCATGAACCGACTTACAAAAGAAATAGGTATTCGTAAGGTTAACGGTGCTCAAACGATAGAAATAATTATGATTTTTATTAGAACCTATATTAAAGGTGTTTTATTGGCTTTAGGGATTGCTGCCCCAATTACATGGTTCGCAATTCATAAATGGCTCGGAAATTTTTCATATAAAACAGATGTGAGTGTATGGCTATTTATATTCTCGGGATTAGTAGTATTGATAATTGCATTGTTAACGGTTGGTTGGAAAGCATGGCAAGCTGCAAGTAAAAACCCTGTTCTTTCACTCAGACATGAATAAGTCAAGACTATGAATTGCCTTGCTTAGTTTTAGTCAAAGCTTAGAAAATCCATTGAATCGATGGATAAATCCACAATTATCAGGCACATCGGAAAAAAAAGGCTAACCCTATTGTAAGCACATACCAGTTTGCCAAAGGCATTTGGCTAACCAAAAAGCAAAATAAATTCGTTCTTTGTGGAAAGCATAGAAAAGTATTACAAAAGAAACCAAAGCAAATTGACAATTATTACATAGAATAGTACGGTTGCTACCATTGCATCATAAAACATAAGGGTTTTAGAAGCTTTAGTTAAGTTTCTGCAAGTAATAAGCTCCGCCAAATCTGCGATTTGACTAATTAATAAAAAAAGCTAAATTTGTGTCTAATCGCATATGTTGCTCACAGCTATTTTGATAAGTAAACTTCTCAAAATCCCTTACAGTTTCATATGCAAAAACCGTTAGGCAAAATACAGGTCATTGCGTCATAATTTAATAAACAGCTATGAAATATTTTACAATAATTATTTGTTTAATAATACTTAATATAGAAAATGTATTAAGCCAAACAGACTTTAAACAGTCTCAAGATTCAATTTCAATCACATATATTGCAAATGCAGGATTTTTAGTTGAAATGAATGACAAGAAAATAGTATTTGACGGCTTTTTCAAAGAAAGTTTTGGTAAGTATGATTGTCCAGACTCAAATTTGATTTTTCAAATGAAAAATAATCTTCCACCTTTTAATAATATTGACTACATATATGTTTCTCATTATCATGGAGATCATGTTGATGCATTATTATTAATTGAATATTTAATGAATAATCAACATACAAGATTATTTTGTCCTGAACAAGTTAATCAGATCCTGAAAGAAGATACCTTTAAATACCAACTTATCAAAGAAAGAATTGTAAAAATGACTCCTGATATTAATTCCTATGAAAAAATCGAGTATGATGATATTACCGTGTCTGCTTGTAGGTTGTGGCATGGAAAAAAGGAAAATAACAGTACAGAGAATATTGGGTTTATAATTGAATATAAGAATAAAAGTATATTTCATTCGGGCGATGCTACCTTGGCTGATTTTAATGGAGTGAATGGATATATAGTGAATTGTAATATTGATGTTGCAATAATACATAATTCTTTTGCGAGCATGAAACTTTTAAATAAAACCGATAGTTTGATTAATGCTGATAATTATATTTTTATGCACCTCACAAAGGAGTATGCAAATATGTTTCACAGCTATTTTACTAAAAATCCTGATGTAATTACTAACCCCTACATTTTTAAGGAAGCAATGGAAAAGAAGACATACTTTTTTAATGACTAATGGAAATGTACTTTGCCTAACAGCTGTTCAAATTCAAGCGGAGTTTTAGGTGGTATTTTGACAAATAATGCTACCTTTAACTTTCTTAACAGGTGATAGGGAAACAAGGCGAAAACCCGCACTATTGTTAACGCGGGACCGTTATAAATAAGCCGCGAAAAAATAGAGAGTAATTTTCAATTCAAATTTTTAAGCAAATAATTTATGCATATTTTTTACATTCTGACAGTTTATGTAAGTCTGAAACTTCATTAAATTTTGATAATGTATTTATTCTATAAGTAGCGGTTTGATAGAAAATTTATTAGGATTGGTTCGGTAGTAATGACGATTAAAAAATAGTATTCCAACGCGCTTTTGCCTAACGGCAATTTGAAAATCGCAACCCAAATTTAATCATTTTTACTTCACTTAATTACTCAAAAAAACTTAAATTTTACTAAGCCGTAATTATCAATGAGCATTTGTTGTATTTTTCATTAATGTCAATGCATTTTCTATTATGCTTGTAGAGCAAAAAAGATCAAGATCTCCATCATTGTCAATATCATTTAGCCACAAACCAAAAATGCGCCCTTCAATTTCGAACTCTTCATGTTGTATAAATTGAAGATTTCCATTATTTAACCAAACAGAATTTCCACAAACTACATCAGCGTAACCATTTAGATCAAGATCACCTATTGCTAAATGAACGCTTTTAGGTAGTTTTTGTTCTATTTCTGAAAACATACCTTTACCATCGTTTATCCAGATTGAAGCTCCCAAATCGTTGTTTGAAAAGATTATATCTAAGTCATCATCATTATCCATATCAGCTAACTCAACTACGCCGTATCCTTTATCATAAGTTATGGATTGATCTCTTTTTTCAAAAGTACCATCGCCTTTATTAAGCCAAATAATCACTCCACGATATATACTGCATATAATATCTAAATTGCCATCATTATTAATATCACCTAAAGCCGTGGAGTTAATAATTTTAGATGATCCAAATTCAAAATCACTTTTTGCAAACTTGCCTTCTCCATCATTTACCCATAACATTGCAAGTTGTTTATAATTAGCAACTATCGCATCGATATCATTGTCGTTATCAATATCACCTAAAGAAATATTTAGTCCATCTGAATTATTGGTATTTACCGTATCTGTTAATATATATTCATCCTCATCGCTTAAGTATATAAAATTATTTATCCCATTAAAAACAACAAAAATATCTGGATTCTTATCGTTATTAAAATCATTTATTCCAATACCATGACATCTATACGAACTATCTTTTGCTTCGTAACAAGGCAATGATTTAAAACTGTCAAAATCCCCGTTGCTATTATTGTAATATATAGTTGGTGGTTTGAACCAATTTGCTACGACTAAATCGGAACTACAATCGTTATTTAAATCTTCAAAAGCAACATCCCAAACTCTCCCATTTGCAATTAGTTGTTTTTGACTGAAAATATGTTTTTGTGCTTTAATTAGGGCGCTTTGAGAAATTAATAAACAGAAAATTACGAATGTTTTTAATATTTTATTCATGTCTTTACATTTTGAATTAAAATAAGAAAATCCTATAATTACTACTATTAAAAATTCCTCATAGTTATTAAGTTTACTTAAAATTATCATAAAATTAACCAATAATAATTATTATAAGAAACTTTATTCTATAAGTGGTATTATACAGCGACAGCAGGTATTATTTAAACTGCGTCATGCTAAAATAGGTTTACACAAAAAATGATAAAAACATAGAAATAATTCATTGATCAATTACAATTACTTCTTCATTGTTTATATTAATATATTAATCAAAAGACTTATTTTTTGAAAATAATTTAATCTATTTTTAATTCAATTTATTAACTAAAAAGAAAATGAATGAATTTAAAAAAACTAAAATTGTGTTTAGTATTCTTAATTGCTTTAGGGTTGAAAGGATTACAAGCACAGGAAGCTATACCAACTTCGGGTAGTAATGCTTCAGGCAGTGGCGGAACAGTCAGCTACACCGTTGGACAGATGGTTTATACAATCAATACAGATGTGACAGGCTCTGTGGCGCAAGGAGTGCAACAAGCTTACGAAATTTCGGTTGTAAATGGAATTGAAGATGCCAATGAAATTAATTTATTGTTTAAGGCTTATCCAAATCCAACCAGCGATTTTCTTACTCTAAATATCGAAAATTACGACAATACAGATTTGTCTTATCAACTTTATGATATGAGTGGGAAACTTTTAGAAAACAAAAAAATAATAGGTAACGAAACTAAGATTATACTGATAAATCGGGTTGCCGCAATTTATTTTTTGAAAGTTGTTGATAACCAAAAGGAAATAAAGACTTTTAAAATTATAAAAAATTAATATTAACATAAACATTAAGGCAAACTACAGTGAGTCTCAAAATAATATTAACATGAAAAAAATTTACACAACTTTAGCAGCATTATTTTTAATTGTAACGCTTTGGGCACAAAGCCCTGAGAAAATGAGTTACCAGGCAGTAATCCGTAATAGTAACGATCAACTTGTACAAAACCAACAATTAGGTGTGCAAATAAGCATCTTACACGGCTCTATCGACGGAACTCCTGTTTATGTAGAAACTCAAAATCCAACAACTAATGCTAATGGATTAATAACATTTGAAATTGGAACCGGTACAACATCTGATGATTTTTCTTCTATTGACTGGGCTAATGGAATTTATTTTATTATGACCGAAACCGATCTAGATAATGGTACAAATTATACCATTACAGGTACAAGCCAATTGTTAAGTGTACCTTATGCTTTACACTCAAAGACAGCTGAAAATATTACAGGTACAATCACAGAAACAGATCCTGTTTACACTGCAAGCGAAGCTGCAAATATTACAGCATCAGATATTACTAATTTAGGAAATCTTTCCGGCACAAACACAGGCGATCAGGATTTAAGCGGATTAGCTACAACTACTTCTGTAACTACTGCTTTAGCTGATAAAGTTGATAAAGTAACAGGGAAAGGTTTATCAACTGAAGATTATACAACAGCAGAACAAACGAAATTAACAGGGATAGCTACTGGTGCAGAAGTAAATGTAAATGCTGATTGGAACGCAGTAAACGGTGATGCACAAATATTAAATAAACCTACTATTCCTGCAGCTGCTGACGGTTCTGAAACGAAGTTATCAGCCGGAACTAATGTAACAATAACAGGTTCTGGTACAGCTAGTACTCCATACGTAATCAACGCAACAGGATCAACAAGTGCTGAATATGCTTATGGTTCTATTTCTGGTAATAGTGCTGGTGAAATACAAAACATATTTAGCATGGCATCAAGTGGTATAACTATTTCCGGTAACCAGATACACCTTAGCGCAAATAAAACGTATCTTTTTAATGCAACATTATATGTGTACAACTTTAATGAAAATAACACTTATGGTTATAGATTTAAAAATGCAACATCAGGAAGTTATTTGACTTCTGCAGTATATTGGGGAAATCCAAATGGTGTAACTAAAATTCCAAACTATTTGAATCAACCTTTTACTTTTATCATTTCAACAACACAAGCTACTGATATCGAATTCTGGATTACAAATGGACCTACTCCTTATCCGGGAGCTTGTTATGGTAAGGTTACAGTTACAGAAATTAAATAAAGAATATCTATTGAATTAATTAGAATAGATGTTTCATATAAATTTAAGAATAGACTGTCCCAATAATAGTTTTGGACAGTCTTTTTGTTTTTAGTATTGAAAAACAATTAGGCCTATATCAAGTTAATTTCTAATAATCTATATTAATGTTTTATAGGTTCGATTTTTTGTAAAAGAAAGTATTACAATATTAAGCAAACAGACCGATAAACAATAAACTGTATGTAACATAAAATAAGGCAAAAGAGCTTGCTTATTCCCATTAGTGCAATTTGCTATTTCTAAAAACTAAAACAATTTAGCACTTCGTTGATATCTATTACTAAACTGACAAGTTAAATCTTGGCGGCCAATTTATAACGGTCATTTATTATATAAGGTATTTTAAGTCGTTTTCTGACAGTTTTTACTTCTAGTTTGGTTTTTACTTTCTGACAATGAAAGTGTATTTAGTTCGTGCTATTTGACACTAATTTTATCGAGATTGGTTTGGTAGGTGCGATAGAGAATTGATTTAGTTTTTCCCGACGCGCTTTTGCTCTATGAGCAAATATGAGTTTATTTATTGACTATTGATTCAGTTTGAATACAGCAAGAGCAGAACATATAAGGATTATCATGTAAATAGCAAGAATAGAAATAAAAAAAAAAGAACTGTTCCAATGTAACAGTTCTTTCTTAATTATAATTTTTAGATGTTCTAAGAAAAGTATTATTTCTTAACAATCATTATTTTACTTCTGAATTCATGGTTTTCAGAAGAAATTATTATGTTATAAACTCCAGGAGAAGCTTGTAAAGAAAATGAAATTTCTTGAGTGTCAGTGAAATTATCATTAAAAATTAAGTTACCGGTAGTAGAATATACCTGAATCAGATAATCATCTACTTTTTGTAAACGAATGTTTACCTCCTCATTAGTCGGATTAGGATAAATAACTGCTTTAACTTCCTTGTTGTTTTGTATATCTGTAGCTTCATTAAAAGTAAGATTGATTGTAATCGTACTATCACATCCTATCGAATTTTCGATTACAACTACAAAAGTACCTCCTTCTGTGTAATTAGTACCATCGGGTGCGGTATAATTGTCTTCGGATTCCACGATATCAACTTCTGAAGAACTACTCTCAAGAATTGTCAATTCTAATGTAGCAACAGAATCACAGCCGGAAGAATTAACCAGAGTAGCAGTGTGCGTTCCACTTTCGGTGTAAGTTTGATCGTTTGCTTGCCATGTATAACTATCACACTCGGAAATACTTTCAGAACCTGATGTACTGTTTTTGATTGTTAGATTCAAGGTAACAATGGAATCACAACCTTCGGCATTTGTTAAAGTAAGTGTTGCTGTATTATTGCTTTCTGTATAAATATTGTTATCAATCCAAGTATATGAATCACATGCTATTTGTATGTCAGTGCCTGTGTTAGGGTTACAAGGATCATAAGGAGAGAAGTTAAAGATAAAATTAGTACCAACACCTCCTATAGCTACATATTGATTATAGTTCATAATTAAAACATAATATACACCAGGAGGAACTACATGTTCCGGGTTATTTTCATCAATTGGAGTACCATTAATTTCATCTTGCCAAACGTGGTCAATGGTGCCAGCTTCCCAGTTACAATATGTTCCCAATGACATTATATTTTTAAAGTTACAAATATTTCCTGCATAGTTCCAATGCTCCAAATCGCCCCAATCGGATGGGTTTTCTACAGCAGAGGTATAAGCAATAATGCTGCCGGAATTAGCTTGATAATTGAGATTTTCAATTTGTAACGAACCATAATCTGGTAATGTAACCTTATAAACCAGTGCCGGGCAACAATT
>Ga0209475_10004015_pt1 | contig 13004 bp, 9 predicted proteins | sample tdDd471_FD_187128 | JGI IMG/M metagenome (GOLD analysis project Ga0209475, IMG submission 187128) | Marine sediment microbial communities from the Atlantic coast under amendment with organic carbon and nitrate - tdDd47.1 (SPAdes)... | ecosystem: Environmental > Aquatic > Marine > Coastal >...
GTCGCTCGAAAGTGCGACGCTCCACTTCCGGTGCGACGTCAAGCTGACACCCACGAAAATTCAGATCACACTGCCGGTCGCGTTCAGCACGTCGGCGGCGGGCGAACTGACGCTGAGCGCATTTTCGAAGAAGTACTCCTACTTCGGCCGCGCGGGAGTCTCCCTGTTCGACGTCCAGCCATCGTCGGCCAACCCCGTCACCGAGTGGATCACCGTCGTGAACCTGGATCTTGAGGTCGCGGAATCGTGGAAGGACCGGCAGGCGGAACTCACCGACCTGTTCTTCCTCGAAATCGACATCGCCAACGCCACCAAAGTGACGGCCAAGCGCCTCGACGTCCCGCTGCGTCTCAAGCCGCGCACCCCGGAGGCCGAGCGCATCCTGACCGATGGGGAAGTCACCCTGCCGGACCCGATCGTCATCTTCCAGAGTGAAGGGTAATGACCGCGCGCGTTCTGGCGATTGACGTCACGGGGCCCGGAGGCGGCGCGGCGCTGCTGGTCGGCGACGCGATGGAGTGCGGGATCATCCCGCCGGCCGTCGCCCGCGCCCGCGATCTCGTTCCGGAGGTCTCCCGCCTCGTCCGCGACGCCGGCCTGCGCATCGGGGATCTGCAGGGCATCGCCTGCGCCATCGGCCCCGGTTCGTTTACCGGCATCCGCATCGGCATTGCCACCGCCGCTACCCTCGCCTACGCCGCCGGCCTGCCGGTGGCCGGCATCGGTTCACTCCATGGCATCGCCGAGGCTGCGCCGGAGAGCGAGCCGGATGTCGTCGTGGCCCTCAACGCGCGGCGCGAGCACGTTTTCGCCGCACGATTCACGCGGAAGGACGGCCAGCTGCTCGCCGAGGGCGACTACCGGCATATGCCGGCCGCGGAACTCGCTGCGGAAATCGACCCCAAGACATATGTGCTGGGCGACGCTCGCGGAGCGTATCCGCTGCTCTTCGAGCGCTTCCCGGGCATCGACAGCGCCGAGGTTCGGCCCGCTGCCATCGCACGCCTCGGCGCGCGTCGATTCGCCGACGGCGCCGGCAGCGCGCCCGCGGAACTTCGCCCGCTCTACCTGCGGCTCTCGGATCCCGAGATCCGTCGCCAATCGCGCGCGTGATCGCAACCCGCCTCCGGATCTCGTGCTACGCTCCGATCCGCAACCCGCATCTGTCCGAACCAACGAGTAAGAAGAGGACAGCATGCAGCCGCGTCGTGTCTGGGCGGAAATCGACCTCGACTCCATCACCCACAACCTGAACCGACTCCGACTCCACGCCGGCTCGGGATCCGACGGCGTGCCGCGACGCATCATGGCCATCGTCAAGGCCAACGCGTACGGCCACGGAGCGGTCCCGATCGCCTGGCATCTCGCCTCCCAAGGCGTCGACATGCTCGGTGTCGGCGACTCTCAGGAAGCCATCGAACTGCGCGAGGCGGGCATTTCCATCCCGATCGTCGTGCTGGGTGCGATCGTGCCCGGCGAGATGGCGGCCGTCGTGGCGCACTCCATTGAGGTCACCGTCCACAGCGGCGAGCGCGTCCGCCTCCTCGAGCGAGAGGCGCGACGAGCGAACCGTTCCGTGCCCGTGCACCTGAAGGTGGACACCGGCATGGGCCGCCTCGGCTGCACGCCGGCGCGCGCCCCTGACATTGCGCAGTTGATCCATCAATCGGAGTTCTTGCACTTTGTCGGACTCTGCACGCACTTTTCGTCGGTCGGACCGGAACCGAACGCGTTCACGCAGCAGCAGGTCGCACTCTTCGAAGGCGTCTGCCGCTCGATCGAGGACTCCGAGGTCCCGTTGCCCCCGCGTCACGCTTCCGCCTCGGCGGCGGTGCTCACGCGCGTTGCCGCGCACCTGGACATGGTTCGACCCGGCCTCGCCCTGTATGGCGTCGCTCCGAACCCCGCGCTGGGCGAAGGTCTTCGCGCGGCGCTCAACCTCAAAACTCAGGTCATATTCCTGAAAGACTTACCTGCCGGAGCACCGGTCGGATACCAGCGCGACCATGTGACCGGCCGTCCGACCCGCATCGCCACGCTTCCCGTGGGCTACAACGACGGATATCCGTGGCGCCTCAAGGATCGCGGCGAAGTGCTCATCCGCGGGCAACGCGCTCCGGTGGTTGGGCGTGTGTCGATGGACTACCTGATGGTTGACGTCGGGCGCGTTCCGGGCGTTTCGATCGGGGACGAGGTCACGCTGCTGGGAACGTCCGGTTCGCGCACGATATCCGCGTTCGAGTTGGCGGAGCGTGCCGGCACGATTCCGTACGAGATCCTCACGCGACTCGGAAAGCGCGTCGCGCGTGTCTACAGCAGTAGCCGGTCCGCTTCCACGCCGCTGCCGCCGAAGGCCATGGATCGCGGTTTTGCCGTGGTTCAGCGCCCGGAAACGCCCCCCACGCCCCGCACCCACTCCCCGTAGGCTGGAGTTCGACCCGATTCGTCCAAGTCTGACCCTCAATCGCGCTGCAGGGTCGAACCGAAGGACGATAATAGGCCTGCCCCGATGATGAGAGTCCGACTGATCAACCTTGGGCGCGGCGTCGTGCTTTTCATTCTCGGCGTCGCGCTCGGTACTGCCCTCTTCCTGAAGAGCTGGGTCAACCCGGTCACTCTTCACCAGCAGGTGGTCAGCGTGCTGCAGACGAAGCTCGCGACTTCCTTCGAGCTGGATGCGGATCAGATCACCATCGACCTCGAGCGCGGACTCGTGATCCGCGATTTGCGCATCGACTATCCCCCGTCCAAAGACAACCCGTACTCCGGCGAGGCGGTGTCCGCGGAGGAGATCGTCATCACCATCAATCCGGAGGAGCTGCTTGCCGGACGGGTCCACGTGCAACAGGTGGACATCTACGGGCTGCATCTCAACCTGCGTCGCAATCCTTTGCGCGGTGGCATCCCCGGGTTGCCGGGGATCCTGCGGGCGGCGGAATCGGACGCCAAGGGCGAGCCGACGCCGCCCCCGCACGTCGAGATCCACCCGGGACGGCGCGGCACGCACATCTTCGTCCACGACGACGGGCCGAGCAGCGAAACGGATCCGTTCCCGCAGATCCTCAATGCCGACCGGCCGCTCGAGCTTCTGTGTTCGCACGCGGAGGTGCGCCCCGTCCCCGACGGCACCAAGTTCCGCGCATCGTTCGAGGGCGACCGGCTCGGCTCCGGGACCGTCGAGATCCACGACAACAATGAGCGTGGCGAAGTCTCCGTGGACCTGAGCCTCGATCGCCTGCGGGTCGAGCGAAGCGACTTCACATCGCTCTCCGACGACGCGCGCGGCCGCCTCCCGCCGATGCTCGCCAGCGGCAAAGCGACCCTGAATGCGTCGGCTCGCTTCAACTACAACACCGAGACCCTCGTTGCGTTTACCGCCGACGGAGCGGTCCACGATCTGGAGGGTTCGTTCGGCAACTTCTTCACAGGCGAGGCTCACGACCTGCCGTTCCGATTCCGCAGCGGCAAGGCGGGCGTCGCCATCGAGTGGCCGGTCGTCCGGCTCGAGGGCTTCCGCGCCGAATACGTGAGCCCCGAAGGAGACGTGGGCGAGGTCCAGGCGTCGCTGCTGGTCGATTTCGAGTTGGGCGCGGATCTGCCGCTCGTCGACTTCGAACTGCGCGGAACGAACCTGGTCGGCGGCGTCCTCGACATGCGACGCATGCTGCAGCCGATCGTTGTCGAGCACGTGGTCGACCCGTTCCGCGTCACGGGCGCCTTCGATTTGGACATCGACATCGAGCGGTTGCCGGCCATGCCCGAGAAGTTCCGACTCGAAGCGCGATTCACGGACGCCACCGCGACGTTTGCGGGGCATCTTGACCCGGAAGCGCGCCGTCGGTTCGGATTCGACTATCCGCTGGAGAACGGGACCGGACGCATGACGTTCGAGAGCAACCTGTTCAACTCGCACGGGCGCCACGATCTTCTGCGCCTGATCGACATCCACGGTTCGCGGCCGGTCCTCAATCCCACCCCGGGCGAGCCCCTCGAGGTCAAAGTGCGCGTCGAGGGCGAGGCCACGTTCTACGAGGTGCCGGAGATCGAGCCGGCCATCCACGCCAACGTGCGGATCGAAGCCGAGAACATCCCGATCGACGAGCGTCTCGAGGACGCGTTCCGTCGCGGAGGCCTCGAAGTGCCGTACGCCGGCCTTTCGGCGCGGGGGTGGGTCCGCAGGCTGTCCATCGACATCCTGATGAACGGCTGGGAGGACACGGAGGCGCACGCGATCTACACCGCCGACGTCGCCAACTGCAGCATGGTGGTCGACCAGTTCCCGCTTCCGGTCGAGGACATTTTTGGGCGCATCGTGAAATACGACCGCGACCCGTGGGGAAGCGCGGACGGCATTGTCGAACTGCGCGGACTGCAGGGGCGGTTGCGCGGCGGCGGACATCTCGCGTCATCCGGCGTGATTCGGATTCGGCCCGACGGAACACGACGGCGCACCATCGAGATCGTCTCCGAGACACTGCCGCTGGGTCCCGAACTGGTCCGCGCGATCGAGGAAAGCCCCGCGTCCGACTCGGTGCTCGTGCCGCTCTGGCGCAAGCTCCGCCCGAGCGGATCGATCGGCGCCACCGTTCGCGTCGAGGACGACGATGTGCAGATCGACATCCATCTGCTGGGCGATGCTCATCTCGCCGGCTACGGGGACACCGCCTGTCCCATCCGCGACATGAAGGGCCTGCTCCGGATTCGCGAGAACGGTCTGCACATCGAGCGCGTCCTCGGCCGTCTCGGGGAGGCCACCATCTGGCTCGGCGGCGACCTCGGCACCGACGGCAGCCTCGACCTGACCGGATCCGTCGACAACCTGCGCCTGACGCCGCCGGTCCGCAACCTCGTCGACAGCTTCTCGCAGGAGGTCCACGACCTGCTGCGCCAGCTCGCACTGCACGAGGACTCGCATGCGAATCTCGCGCTCACGGTGCGACGCGACGACGCGAACGCAACGCCGCGCTGGGAAGTCATTCTGTCCGACGTGGACCTGCGGACGTCGATCGGCAGCCTGCCCGTCGAGGTCGCGGGGGGCCCCATCCAGATCGAGGGCCAGCGTGTCCGTGCGCGTGATCTGCGCGTGAAAGCGGACGACGCCTCGCTGTTCGTGAAGGAGGCCGAGCTTCCGCGCGCGCTCGACGGACACGGCTGGCTGGTGCTCGAGGCGGGAGATCTTCATCCCGACCACCACCTGCGTCGCGTGCTCGGCCGCGGATTCGCGCAGTCGCTCGGTCCGAATATTCGGGTCGACCTGAAGGACTTCCGCGTCGAATTCAACCGCGGGGATCGGCGACTGCTGTTGTCCGGCGCGGTCGACCTCCGCCGTATCCGCGTCACCGAGGGCGAATCTCCGCACCTCGAACCCACGGGAATGCTGGGCCTCTCCCCCATCACGCTGCGTCTGCCGCGCGTATCCGGTGAGCCGATCGGCATCTCCGGGGTTCTCGAGTACCAGGGGCTCAATCTCAACCTGCCGATCCCGATCCACGACCTGTCCGGCGAACTGCTCATCGCCGACGGCACGCTCTCGAGTCAGCTGCGTCTGACGGGCGCGGTCCGCCACGGTGCCGCGGTGGTGTTCGGGCGGCGTGTCGAGAACGCGACCATGAACCTCGACTTCGGCCCCGTGCTGTTCCGCATGCACGACATGGAGGCGAGCTTCTACGGCGGCACCTTGGTCGGAGACGCCGAGGTTCACTTCGAGCAGCCGGGAGGCTTCCGCGTGGACCTGCGCGTCGACGATGCCAGCCTCGCGGAATTCCTCAAGGAGGACGGGGTCGGCGGCGACGACTATTCCGGACGGGTCACCGCGGCGCTGCGCCTCCGCTCACCGAGCGACGCGATCCGGCACATGCGCGGACGCGCGGAGATCCGTGTGACCGAGGGCAAGCTGCTCCAGGTCCCCGGGTTGCGCAGCGTGCTCGGCGTGCTCGGACGCGTGGCCCCGTTCGGCGAAAGTCCGCGCTTCAAGGATGCGGCGATCGACATGGAGATCGAAGGGGAAACGCTCAACGTCGAACGACTGCACCTGTCCACGGCCGTCAACGACATCTACGGTTACGGGCGCATGACCGTCTACGGCGATCTCGACCTGCTCGTGTTCCCCCAGGTAACGCGCGTGATCGACCTGCCTCGCATCGTCAACGTGCCGTTCCTCAGCGCCATCACCAACGCGTGGTTCAAGACGGTCAACGAGTTGCGCATCGAGGGAACCATCGACAGCCCCGCGCTGCGCCGGCGCCCGCTCCCGTTCCTCAAGAAGGATCCCCGCGCCTTCACGCAGTCGCCGAACGCGAACCACCCGCGACGCGCACGGCCCCGCGTCCTCCCGAATTGACCCGACGCGCGCCCCCCGGCGTCCCCAATTCCCCCCGCCCCTCAATCGGTCGTGGTATCACTCCCTTCGTGAGTATTCACGTTGTCATCCTCGCGGGCGGTGCCGGCACCCGCTTCTGGCCGGCCGGGCGGCACGACCGCCCCAAGCAACTGTTGCCGATCGCGTCCGAGCACTCGATGCTGCGCGAGACGCTGGAGCGCTGCGCCCCCCTGGCGCCAGCGGAGCGCACCTGGATCGTCACAAACGACCGTCAGGCGACCGACACGCAGGCCGAAGCGCCCGAACTGCCCGCGGCCCAGATCCTCGCGGAACCGCATATGCGCAACACGGCCGCAGCCATCGCCCTGGCCGCCGCCCGCATTGCGCGCGTCGACTCCGATGCCATCATGGTCGTTCTGCCCGCGGACCATGTCATCCGGCCTCCCGAACTGTTCGCACGCACCTTCGAGGCCGCGGCGCAACGCGCGCGTGACGCGGGAACGCTCATCACGATCGGCATCGAGCCCAGCGGCCCGGCAACCGGCTACGGCTACATTGAGTCGGGCGAACGCGTCGCCGAGGTCGAGGGTTTCGAAGTGCGCAGCGTAAAGAGCTTCAAGGAGAAGCCCGACGCGCGCACCGCCGCGGACTTCCTCGCGGCCGGAGGCTACTTCTGGAACGCCGGCACGTTCGTTTGGAGCGTCGCCGCGTTTCTCGACGCGTTGGGCGAGCATCTGCCCGGACACCAAAAGGTGCTCGACGCGATGGCCCCCGAACTCGACGCGGGCAGCGCGCCGTCGGCCGAACTCTACGCGCGCTTCGAGAACGTCCCCGTCGACATCGGCATCATGGAGCGCGCCTCCAACGTCGAAGTCATCCCGGCCGCGTTCGACTGGGACGACGTCGGGAGCTGGCTCGCACTCGACCGACTGCGCCCGCGCGATGGGAACGGCAACGTCGTCACCGGCGAGCACGTCGGCATCGACACGCGGGACTGCATCGTGATCGGCCGTTCGGACCATGTGATCTCGACGGTCGAGGTCGCCGACCTGATCATCGTTTCGACGCCGGACGCCACGCTGGTCTGCTCCAAGAACCGCGCGGAAGATGTGAAGAAAATCGTGGCCGAACTCAAAGCCAAGGGCCGGGACACCTACCTGTGACCCCTCGCTACCTGGGCATCGACTACGGAACCAAACGCATCGGCTTGGCGATCTCCTCGCCCATCGGAACGGTGCATCCGCGGCCGCGCATCGACCGAACCGGCGAAGAAGCGGACATCGGCGCGTTGGTGGGGTTGGTGCGCGAGGAAGGGGTGGAGGCACTGGTCATCGGACTGCCCCACCACATGGACGGCGCGGAATCGGAAATGGAGCGGCAGGCGCGCAGCTTCGCCGTCAAAGTGGCCGCGGCCACCGGCCTGCCGGTATTCGGCACAGACGAACGGTTGACGAGCGCGGAAGCGGACCGGATCCTGAAGGTGCAGGGCAAGCGCGATCCGCGAGCCCGCAAGGCGCGCGTCGATTCGGCGGCGGCGTGCATCCTCTTGCAGGACTTCCTCAACGCCGAGCAGAAGGGGGATCCCATCGCATGAACTACCTCATCGGAATCGGGTTGCTGGTCGCGCTCTGCGCCGGCAGCGTCGAAGCGCAGGACGGGGACCGCGCCCAGCGGCTCAAGGAGATCAAGCAGCTGGAGGCGCGCGCCGAACGGCTGCTCGAGGCGGGACGGCGGCCGGAGGCCTTCGACGCCCTCGCTCGCGCGGCCGTGCTGCGCGACGCGCTGAAAAAGAGCGGCAAGCCCGCCCCCAAAGCGAAGGCGAAAGCCAAAACGGAGCCGAAGCCGGCGCGAACCCGAAGCTCGGACTTCCAGAAGGCATCCGCGGCGCTGACCAAGGCTCTCAATGGCCAGGACATGCGAGCGCTGCATATCGCCGCCATGCGGTTCCAGGCGGTCGCCATGGCCGCTGAAAAGCGCCAGCGCCAACAGCGCGAGCAACTCACCGCCGAGCGCCGCAAGCGCATGCGCCTCGAACAACGCCTAACGGAGCTCGAACAGCAGCTCATGGCCCTCAAAAAGCTGATGGACGGGTAGATTCCGGCCGCCCGGCGCTCAGCCGCGAGTCCAGCTCGTCGGCTGCAGCGCCCGCCCCCCCCTGCGCTCTCCTCCGGCGCTTGGCGCTCAGCCGCGAGCGAAGCTCGTCGGCTGGAGCGGCCGCCCGCAGCCTCGACTTCATCCTTAGCCTGCGCTGCTAAACTCCCCGAATTCCTCAACTTCCCTCAACTCGGTCCACGCGGCGTCGCGGCCACGGGCACTGGGTTGAGTGGCATCCGAAAACGGGCCTGTATGGGCCCAAAAGGGAGACCGCGACATGAGCATCACGAACGAGCGTAAGCAGGCCGTCATTGGGGAGTACCGTACCCATGACAGCGATACCGGATCCGCCGAGGTCCAGGTGGCGATTCTCACCGCGCGTGTGCGCCACCTCACCGAGCACCTCAAGATCCACAGCAAGGACCACGCCTCCCGGCGCGGCCTGCTCCAGATGGTCGGCCGCCGCCAGCGGCTGCTCCGCTTCGTCCAGAAGTGCGATCACGGGCGCTATGTCGCCCTTATTCAGCGACTCGGCATCCGCCGCTAGGCGAACCGGTCGCGATCGCCCCTCCCCGCTGGTGTTGCATCCGGGCGGCGGGGTCCGGGCCTTCGATACTGCACAGCAAAAAGCAAAAGAATTAGGCGCCGCCAAGCCCGGCCTGCACCCGCGCCGCCGGGGCCCGCGAGGGGCCCAGGAGTAACAGTTGTACGTCAAGAAAAGCACGGAGATCGGCGGCAAGTCGGTCTCCATCGAGGTTGGCAAACTGGCCACCCTCTCGCAGGGATCCTGCGTCGTCTCGCTCGGCGAGACCATGGTTCTTTGCGCCGTGAACGCTGCCAAGCCGCGTCCCGGTATCGACTTCTTCCCGATGACCGTCGAGTATCGGGAAAAGACCTACGCCGCGGGCAAGATCCCGGGTGGGTTCTTCAAGCGCGAGGCGCGTCCGACGACCAAGGAGGTTCTTGGTTGCCGCATGATCGACCGCCCCGTGCGCCCGCTGTTCGCGGAGGGCTACCTTGCTGACCTGCAGATCATCTGCAACGCGATCAGCTACGACGGCATTCACGACCCCGACTGCCTCGCCGGCATCGGCGCGTCGATGGGCATCATGATGGCCGGCATTCCGATGCACGGCCCGGTCGCGTGGGTGCGAGTCGCCGCCTTCAAGGGCGAGCTGGTTCTCTTCCCCGCCGACCACGAGCTGGAGAAGGCGGAACTCAACATCGTCATCGCCGGCACCGATGCGGCCGTGACCATGGTCGAGGCCGGTTCCACCGGAACCGACGAGTCGCTCATCCTGGACGCGATCGACATGGGTCACGCGGCCATCAAGCAGCTCTGCCAGCTGCAGCTCGACGTCCTCAAGGAGCTCGGGCGCGAGCCGGCGGTCGACAGCTGGGAGATTCCCGCGGATCCGATGAACGACATCCTGCCGCACGTGCGCGAGGCGTTCACCGGCAAGGTCCGCGAAGTCATCATCAACCCGACCAAGCCGGGCCGCCAGGCGGCACTCAAGCCCCTCAAGGAGGCGGCAGTCGCGCAGTTCGCCGACCTCGAGGAGACCGGTGAGGACGGCAAGTTCCCGGCCAAGCTGGTCGGAAACGCCTTCAAGGAGGTCTGCAACGAGGTCCTCCGCTCGCTCGTGCTCGCGGGCACGCGCGTCGATGGCCGCAAGAACGACGAGATCCGCGACATCACGTGCGAGACGGGTGTCATCCCGCGCGCGCACGGCTCGGCGCTCTTCACGCGCGGCGAGACGCAGGCGCTCGTGACCGCCACGCTCGGCACCGGCCGGGACGAGGTGATCATTGACGGCATCAAGGACGAGGAGCGCAAGCGCTTCTACCTGCACTACAACTTCCCGCCGTTCTGCGTCGGTGAAGTGCGTGCGATCCGCGGCACGAGCCGTCGTGAGCTGGGTCACGGAGACCTGGCCGAGCGTTCGCTCACGCCGCTCATTCCCGACGTTCTCGACTTCCCCTACACGCTTCGCATCGTCTCCGAGATTCTGATGAGCAACGGCTCGTCCTCGATGGCGAGCGTCTGCGGTGGCACCCTCGCGATGCTCGATGCGGGCATCAAGATGGCCCACCCGGTGGCGGGCATCGCCATGGGCATGGTCAAGGAGGGAGACCAGGTCGTCGTCCTGTCCGACATCCTCGGCGACGAGGACCACGCGGGCGACATGGACTTCAAGGTGACCGGTACCGCCGAAGGCGTGACCGCCCTCCAGATGGACATCAAGGCGACGGGCGTGGACCGTTCGGTCCTCGAGCAGGCGCTCAAGCAGGCCAAGGACGGCCGCATCCACATCCTCGGCGAGATGGCCAAGTCCATCGACAAGCCCCGCGAGGACTACTCGGAGCACGCGCCGCGCTTGCTCACCGTCAAGATCTCGACCGAGAAGATCGGCACCATCATCGGCCCTGGGGGCAAGATGATCCGTCAGATCCAGGAAGAGACCGGCAGCACCCTCGAAGTCACCGACGAGGGTCTCGTGAAGATCTTCTCGGCCAGTGGCGAAAGCGCAGCACGCGCCCGCCAGTGGGTCGAGGATCTCACCCTCGAGCCCGAGATCGGCAAGGTCTACGAGGGCCCCGTGGTCGAGATGCGCGACTTCGGCGTGTTCGTCAAGATCCTGCCCAACCAGGACGGCATGGTGCACGTCTCCGAACTCGCCGACGGCTACGTCGAGCGACCGGAAGACGTCGTCAAGGTCGGCGAAGTGATCAAGGTGAAGTGCATCTCGGTCGAGATGGGCAAGTGCAAGTTGAGCCGTCGCGCCGTCCTCATCGAGGAAGCCGGCGGAACCTACGAACCCAACCTGCCGCCGAAGGGCGGACGGGGTGGCGGCGGTCGCGGCGGAGACCGCGGCGGTCGTGGCGGCGGTCGTGGCGGGGATCGCGGACGGCGCTAAGCGGCGCGCGACAATTCAAGAACGAACATCTGGGATTCCGCGGTGCGCTCGGCACCGCCAGCAAGATCAGGAGATGCAATGATGGCTACCGGAAACGTCAAGTGGTTCGACAACCGTAAGGGTTGGGGCTTCATCACTCAGTCGGACGGCGAGGAAGTGTTTGTGCACTACCGCGCAATCGACGGCGATGGCTTCCGCAAGCTGAAGGACGGCCAAGAGGTCGAGTTCGAGGTTGTGGAGGGCGAAAAAGGCCTGTACGCCGAGAACGTCAAGCTCCTCTAGGCCGGACCTCGACACCCAAGAGGGCTGGATGCGAAAGCGTCCAGCCCTTTTTTCGTGCCGCCGAGCGATCAGCAGCGCGGGTTCAAGACAGGGAGGGAGCGCGAGGGCCCGGCCACGCCTGCTAGTTCGGGTCCGCTTCCGCGTCGGACTCGAGATCGGCGCGGCTGGTGCGCGTGCTCTTGGTGCCCTCTTTGCGCGCTTTCATGCGCGCGAGGCGATCTTGCTCGCCGGGCGGGGTAATGATCCCGGTATCGAGCCGGTGCTTCACGATGAACGGCGTCACGAAGAAGTCGAGCTCGGACTTCACCTTCGTCTTCTTGGTGCGGCTGAAGAGCCACTTGATGACCGGAATGTCGCCGAGGATCGGCACGCCTTCCTTGTTGTCGATCTCCGAGATGGCGTACAGGCCGCCAATGACGAGCGTCATTCCGTCCCGCACGGTGACGACGGTCTCCGCGTTGCGCGTCGCGATGATCGGGGTCTGGACGCTAACATTCTGGCCCTGCGTCGACAGGAAGCCGGTAACCGACGAGACTTCGGTGCGCAGGCGCAGCCGCACGTAGTCGCCGCCGATGTGCAGCGGCATGAAGTTGAGCTTGATGCCCGTCTCCTTGAACTCGGTGGAGATGCGCTCGCTGCCGCCGGTGACGGTGATCTGCTGGATCGGGGTCTGCGTGCCCGTGATGATCGTGGCGAGCTGTCCCTGTGCAGCAAGGATGCTCGGCTCGGAGAGGATGTTGGCGGTGCCGCGCGCCTGCAGCGCATTGATCTCGGCCTGCAGCACGCCATACTCCTGACCGAGATCGTCGAAGAACAGGCTCAGACCCGATGCGTTCGGCTCGGTGAACGAGCCTGGCTTGAACGCACTCGTGAATCCGCGGAAGAACGCGTTGGTGTTCTGCGGGTTGTCCGCGTCACCGCCGCTGCGGTTGAAAATCATCGACACGCCAACGTCCAGCTCGGAGTCGAGCGTCACCTCAACCACCTTGGCCTTGATGAAGACCTGCGGGGTGGGCACGTCGAAGCGATCGAGGAACTCCTCGACCATCTCCTTGTAGGCAGGCGGAAAGACCAGGATCAGGACGTTCTCATCGACCCCTTTTTTCATGGTCGGCGGAGATGCGAGGTTGATGCGCTCGGCCTTGGAGTCGTAGGTGAAAGACGTTTGGACCACGTCGCGGGTGAGCGTCTCGAGTCCCGGAATTTTGAGCTTCGAGAGCGATCCCGAGAGCACGCTGGCCCACACATGGTTCGTTCGATAGAACCACATCAGCTTGCCGTCCTTGCGGAGCACCAGTTCCTCGGTGAGGAACTCAAAGTCGGGGCGCTGGGGCACTGTCTTCTTGGCGGAGGCGGGCTTCTTCGCAGGCGCCTTCTTCGCCGGTGTCGCA
>Ga0209475_10004018_pt1 | contig 12992 bp, 12 predicted proteins | sample tdDd471_FD_187128 | JGI IMG/M metagenome (GOLD analysis project Ga0209475, IMG submission 187128) | Marine sediment microbial communities from the Atlantic coast under amendment with organic carbon and nitrate - tdDd47.1 (SPAdes)... | ecosystem: Environmental > Aquatic > Marine > Coastal >...
AGAACCGCCGGTCGTGGACCGCCCTCCGGCACCGGCGGTGCTGTGGCCGCCGGCTCCTGAGCCGGCCGGGCCGCCCGCGTTGCCTGGTCCGGAGGAGCTGGTGCCCGAGGAACCGGCCCCGGTAGAACCACCCGTCGGGATCCCACCGCCCGCGGACCCGGAGCCCGAAGAATCTGAACTGCCCGCGCCACTGCTGGACGCACCGCCACCCGAGGTCCCGCCGCCAGCGGAACCGCCACTGGACGACCCGCCGGAGGGGCTTCCACCAGGGGCACTGGTGCTCGACGTGCCCCCTCCACGGGAGCCACCACCGGACGGGCCCGTCCCGGTGGATCCCGACCCTGCCGAACCTCCGCCGGAGGAACCACCACCCGAGGAACCGCCACCGCTCGACCCGTTGCCGGAGGCTCGACGGTTGGGCGAGCCGGGACCGCCACGGGACGCACCGCCGGCCAATCCCCCGCTCGAGGATCCTCCACTGGCAGTTCCGCCGCCCGACGGGCCCCCACCGGAAGGACCGCCACCAGAAGGACCGCCACCTGGCCGAGGTCCGGCCCCGGCTGCTCCGCCGGCGCCGGTCGATCCCCCGGCCGCGCCAGTCGATGCTGCGCCGGCAGCCGTGGCCCCCTTGGTGCTGGCTCCGATCTTCCCGATGAAGGCGGCCGAAGATGCGCCAACGATCGGGGCCGCGACTGCGCCGGCGGCGACTGCCGTGCCCGCGACCGCCATACCCGCCGCCGACACCGCGAACTGTCCGGCGTTCAGGGTTGGATTGCCGGACATGAGACCGGCGGCGAGGTTCGGAGCGACCCATATGAGGATCGGAACCAGCACGCCGATGACGAGGTGCGGAACGAGGTCCGCCCACTCGAGCGGGCCGCTGGACAGCGTCCGCATTTCGATAAGCACGCTGTCGATCAGGGTCAGCACGAACAGCGTGACCATCATCTTGACCGACAGGCTGACCACGATCGCGAAGGACCGTTCGGCGATGAAGGCCGTGGGCCGCAGGACCGCGAACGGCAACATCACGAGGACGAGCGACGTGAGGAGATGAAACTCGATCGTGGTCATCAGCACCCGGATACCGCCGACCACGAAGCCGATCAGGATGATCACGCTGATGAGGGCGAAGAGGATCGCCATGACGATTGCCTTGGCGATCTCGGATACGCCCCATTCCCAGGGAAGATCGCCGATGCTCTCGAGCATCTGCCCGAACACGCCGGCGCCGTGACGGATCAGCGACGAAGGCGTCAGATACTGGTCGATCACCGCCGGGCTCGCGCTGCCGGTCGTTCCGGCGATGACGCCCAGCTCCGCGGCCGACGAAAAGATCGCATCCACGATGGTTCGGAAGTCTCGGATCACCCACACGAAGAAGCCGATCACCAGCATCTTCTTGATGAGGTCGGCGACGGTCTCCTGACGGCCGAAAGCGTAGAGCAGGAAAAAAAGCGTGATCTCGGTGACGCTCGTATAGAACAGCAGCGAATGCGCGTATGGCAGCAGCCGACCGTAGGACAGGTCGATGATGTCGGTGACGCGCTGCAGGGCGAGATCGACGCCGTCCATGGGTTAGCCGCCCTTGCGTCCCATGTTCGCGATCGCGTGGAATTGGCGCCGCGCCGCTTCCGCGGTGGCCGCACTTCGGGCCTTTGCAAGCTCGTCGCTGAGGGCTGAGCGCTGCAGCTCGATCGCCTTCATCTGCCGGCGGTGCATCGCCTCGCGGACCTGCATGGCTTGCAGGTGGTGGCTGATCTGCTGCGCCTGCATTGCTCCGACGGACAGCGCCGACTGCGTCAGAATGGCGTTCAATTGAGCGTCCGCGGCGCTCATCGAAGTCAGGGCCGACGAGTAGTTGGCGACGTCCCGGTTGAGTGTGGTTGCGATCCCGTCGATCGTGCGCACGAGGGCGGCGATGTCGCCGCCGTTGTGAAGGCTGTTCATCTGGCCGCGAAGCCGGTCGTACAGAGCGGTCATGCCGGCTGCGCTCTGCTGGACCTGACGGAGGCCGAGGACGGCGTCGTCGATTGCCGAGAGATTGGCGCTCATGGCCGCCTGCGATGCAGGGTCCAGGGGCAGGAGGTTCAGCTGGTTGGCGTACGCCGTGTAGGCGACAGCCTGGTTGTTGATATTGCGCTGGATCTCCGCGTAAATCGCGCGGGCAGTCTGGATCAGGTTCTCGGCGTGATTCGCCGGGTCGTACACGACGAGTGCGCTCGCGCCACGAGGCAACGTCACGCCCGCGGATACGACGGCCAGGGCCACGCGAAGAACATCTCGGCGTGCAAGGAGACGCTGGTCGGGCTTCATGGTTCGATCCTCGGCTGTTGAGGGGGTAGGTCGATGGTCAGCCGGTAGGCGAACGTCCACTGGCGCAGCAGGTCCGTCAGGGGAAACCCCATGCCGATCACATTGCCGGCGGCGTCCACGGAGCCCTGCAGCCGGGAGATCACGTGCGGCAGCGCGAAGCTCTTGGTGTCGAAGAAACCGTCGCCGAAAACGAGGGCCGCCCCGCCGAAGGTCGTCGAGACAGGCGTGCTCCGACCCTCGGTCGAGGGAAACTCCAGGGAAGCGGAACATGCCGAGAGACGCGCCCCGACGATGTAGCGGCGCCCGAGGCTGTCCCGACGGGCAGCCGGCTTGACGCACCGCAGGACGTTGCCGTCGGCATCGGTCTGGGGGACCCGCAGCACCGTGGCCGGCGACTGCCGGGTCGCAACGGTCATCGGCAGTTCGCGCGGCGGGCACGTCTCCGAGCGGATCGGGTCGATCGAGACCGGTGCGATCCGCACGCAGTCGGGATCGGTTGACCAGATACCGGTGCAGCGCGTGTTCAGGGCCACGCAGACCGGGACTAGCGAGGCCAGGGCGGCGGCGCCGACCTGCTGGATCGTCTCTGCCGTCAGCCGCTCCACACCGGTCCAGCGGTGCACCCGCCCGGGGCATGCATCGCTCAGAAACAGGTCGACGACGTCCACCGACGGCCGCTGGTCGGCGACCAGGTAGATCGTCGGGAAGAACCGCGCACAGCCAAGTTCGCCTGCGCTGTCCGCAAGAGCCGTGCCGGCTGACAGACCCACGGCTAGCGTCAGGGCATATCCCAGAGGCCGGAAGATTGCCGGAGTCATGCGGCTTCCTCGCGAGAGGCGATTGCGTCGAGGGTGTCTGCGGCATGGAAGAGGCCCTTGTGTCGGAGCCAGGCGGCGGCGAATTCCGGACCGGGTGCGCGGTCGTGCAGGAAGTGCGCGGCGGCATCGAGATCAGCCCGGCTGCCAGCCGCGCAGAAGGCGAGCGCGATCTCGTCGAGCTCGAGGTCGATCAGGCGTGCGCCGCTTGGAGATACGACATAGTAGTGGCGCTTCGGGACAGCACCGGCGATTAGTTCGATCTGCCGAGCGGTGAGGCCGACCGCTTCATACTGATGGCGCACCTCCGGGCTCTCGGCCTCAGGGTTCGGCAGGTAGATGCGGGTCGGGCAGGACGACAGGATCTGCTGAGCGATCGGCGATCGGACGACATCCGCGATCGTCTGCGTCGAGAGGACCACGCCGACGTTCAGCTTGCGGAGCGTGACCAGCCACTTGCGGATCTCCGGATTGAGGATCGGGTCGTCGAGCGCCAGCCACGCCTCGTCGATCATCAGCACGGTCGGGGCACCGTCGCGGAACTGTCGGTGCAGGTAGCGGAAGAGGGCGAGCAGCAGGGGCTTGGCGACGGGCTGGTCGAGGATCTCGGAAATCTCGAACGTGGCTCGCGGCCCTGGCGGTGGTGCGTCGCTGCCGTCGAGGTAGGGCGCGTAGGGACCCTCTTCGGCGTAGGGGGCGAGGGCCGCCTTGATGTCGCGATCCTGCACCAGGCGCACCAGCGTGGTCATGGTCCGGCGGCCGACGGGCTGGTCGGCAAGCGCCGTCAGTGCGCCCCACAGCTCCTGCTGGTGGCGCGGCTCGACGGCGAGACCCTCGAGCCGCAGGAGGGTCGCGAGCCATCCATGGGCCCACTCGGCGTCTGCCGGCGTATCGACGTTGCGAAGCGGCTGGAGGGACAGCCCGGTGGTCGGGTCGCCGAAGTGGTAGTGAACACCGCCGGCGGCGTGCGTCGACACGTACCCGGCGCGCCCGGATTCGATCACGTAGACCTGGGCCGGCCGGGTGTCGGTGTGATAGCGGGCGAACTGCAGCCCGATGAAGCCGAGCAGGGTGGACTTGCCGCCCCCGGTGCCACCGATCACCAATGTGTGCCGGACGTCCCCCTCGGCGAGAGTGGCGCGGAACACCGTGTTGCCTTGCGACGTGGCATGGAACAGCGGCGGTCCCGACAGCATGCCGGTGTCGACGTGGTCGGGGCCGGTCCAGGCCTGGCTCAAGGGGATGAAGTGCGCGGCATTCAGGGTGCTCAGGACCGGCCGGCGCACGTTCGCCGCGAGATTGCCCGGCAGGGTGCCGGCCCATGCTTCGACGGCATTGAAGGTCTCAGTGACCGCGATGAACCCGCGGCGCGTCAGGATCTGCTCGACGAGCCGGGCGCGGTGATCGACCGCCGCGATGTCCGGATGCCACACGACAACAGCGACGGTGAGGTAACCGTACCCGAGCAGGCCGTTGGCGACGGCCTCTCGCGCCGCGTCGGCTTCATCGGCTCGGGCGAGGGCGACGGGGTCGTCCTTCGAGCCGGGGCCCGGAATGAAGGCGTCCATCAGGATGCGCACGATGCCCTTGCGCATCGAGAACCAGCGCCGCCACTGCTTCTTGAACAGCCGCAGCGCCGTCTCCGGCGACAGGGCGACGAAGCGCACCGACAGCCGTAGCGGGAACGGCAGCTCCGCGATGGCCTGGTGCATCTCGGGCCAGCTCGCGGCCGGCATGCCCTTCACGCCGACGACGCGGAGATGATCGTCGCCGAGCTGAGGGTACATGCCGCCGCGCAGGTGCTGATCGGGAAGCAGATAACCGAGGAACGCCGGCGTATCGAAGGGACCGACCGGGTGCCAGCGGGTCGACACAGTCGTGTGCAGGTAGGTCAGGAACCCTTCGCCGGTGAGCCGCTCGACCGTGTGAAAGGCGCCGGCGAGCTGATCGGCAATCCGCGAGATCGTGTGCTCGAAGGCGTCGAGCTCGCGGGCATAGTCGACATCGCCGTGCGGTGCATTGGCGATCAGGAAGCGGTGGGTCCTGGCCACCACGTCCTGCGGCGGCAGATAGGTGAACGTCAGGTACTGCCGGGGCTCGAAGAAAACGCCGGGGCGCTCGTAGTGGTCGCCGCGCTCGGCGTCCACCAGGGCGGTCACCGGATCGGGCATGGTGGTCGCGGGATAGCTCGCGGTCGCGTGGCGCTGCACTTCCGCGTGCATCGCCCATCGATCACCGAGGTAGAGCATGGCATCGGCGAAGCATTGGGCGGTGGCGGCGAGGTCCGCCGGCGACGAGGAATCGAGGTCGTGTCCACGAACCCGGAAGGTCGCCATGAACGACCCGTCCTGATTGAAAGCGACACCCGGCTTGTAGAGCAGGGCCCACGGCACATGGCCGGCGACAGAGGCGACACTCCAGCCGCGCGTCCCGTGGGGCCGACCGTACTGGCGGGGGCGGTACAGCATCTCAGTAGGGCACGTAGAGGTCAGCCTGACCGCGCATCCGCCTCAGGATCCTCAGCAGGTCCGCGTCATAGGTCGTGAGGGCGGCCCCGAGCCATAGGAGCAGCAGCCCGGCGAGCGCGGCCTGCGGCTCGCGCATGCCCACGACCAGCGCGAAGGTGAGCGTGAAGATCATGATCCCGAGCTCACGCTCGACCCCCAGCACACGGGGCCGATCGACGAGCGCGCGCAGGATCGGGACGGCATGATTTTCCATGACCGCTCAGAACGTCGCACCGGGGGTCACGCCGAATAGGGTGGAGGCGAGCGACGCGGCACCGGTGGCGCACGACAGCCCGAACCCGCCCTTAATCGCTGACCGCGTCACGGGCCCACCCTCGTTGAACGCCATTGCGAGTCCGGACACGACAATCGCTCCGACTGAGCCGAAACCCACCACCGGTCCCGAGAGACTGTTCACGATGGTCTGGAAGGTGGACTCCCACGGCAGGCCACCGACGGTCGCGGCGGCGGCAGCATCGGGGAAAGCGGCGACTGCCAATGCAGCGAGGATGATGGGCACGATTCTCATGGACAGCCTCCTGGCGTCGGTAGGGGATTGGCGTGCAGGGAGAGGACGCCGTCCTCCCAGGCGACCGAGAGCAACTCGGCGCACCGGGGACCGGACGGCGTGCTGACAAGGTGGACGACAAGGTCGACGGCGTAGCCGATGAGGGCATCGGTGCCGCCGGCGACGACTTCCTGAAGCAGGGTCGTGAGGCGCAGGACGAAGGCGCCCGCGCTCTCTGCATGCAGGGTGGAGAAGCCGCCACGGTGCGCGGTCGTCCAGGCCTTCAGCATCTCGATCGCGGCGTCGCCGGAGCGGGTCTCGCCGATGACGATCCGGTCGGGCCGCATGCGCAGCGCGGTCACCACCAGGTCGCGCAGCGAGACGGTGTCGGAGGTGCAGAGCTGGACGACGTCGGGACCTGGTGCGCGTATCTCGCGGGTGTCCTCGGCGATGAACAGCCGGTCCGTCATGACGCTCGGCTCGCGCAGCATCGCGTTGAGCAGCGTGGTCTTGCCGACACCCGTCTCGCCGGTGATCAGAATATTCTGCCGGCGTTCTATGGCCACCCGGATCGCCGCGCACTGGTCGGCGGTCAGGATCTCCTGGCGGACGACGTCGTCGAGGGAGAGATCACGGACCCTGTGCCGCCGGATCGAGAAAGCGGGCGCGGGGGATACCGGGGGGATGACGCCCTGGAACCGCGAGCCGTCTGGCAGCGTGCTCCGGATAAGGGGCCGGTCCTCGGTGACCACCGTTCCGGCCAGATCGGCGGCGAGGCGCACGATGGAATGCGCCTGCGCGTCGGTCAGCGCCACCCGGACCTGCTCGGGCGCGGCGCCGTAGTAGCGGACATGGATGGTGCCGTCGGCATTGCGGTGAAGGTCGGTCAGCGTCTCCTCGGCGAGGAGCGCCGAGATCGGGCCGAGGCTTTCCTGGAAGCCGCGCGCGGCGGACTGCTGGCGCGGCGTCACGGCCTGCCTCCCTGTGCCGCAGGCGCACCAAGCGAGAGGCGACACTCCTGGGGTTGGCGGGTGTTGAGGTAAGCCGTCCAGCATTGCCGGAAGTCCGGCGAGGCTCGCCAGAGGTAGGACCAGCTGTCGGCCCAGCCGCGCTGACGCGGATCCACCGGCTCCTGGCCGATCGCGAAATAGCTGATCGCGCCGTAGGTCAGACCCGACGACAGCACGGCGGCCGCCAGCCCGGTCCAGACCGCGAGCCGGATGCTGCGTCCCTTCGGGCTGGCCTGGGCAGGAGCTCCGGGAGACTTGAGCGCGTCGGCGATTGCCGTCTGCGTGTTGAGCAGGACCGTCTCGAGGCGGTCGAGTCCCTCCAGGATGTCCTTGGCGAGGTCGGACGCCGCCGGCGTGGGCCCGGCCGTCGGAGGGGCCGCGATCGCCACGGGCAACGGTCGGCGCGTGCCGACAGCCGGGGTAGCCGCGGAAGGTGTTGATGCAGGGGATGCGGTCGAGACCTCTTTGCTCGAATGTAGCTCGGCCACAGCGTCGGGCGCCTCGGAAGGCGTCGCGGGCTCCAAGCCGTTCGATGTATCGGACGCTCTCGACGCGTTCTCTCCTGTACCTAGAGCGGGGGCGCCCGGCGGGTACAGCGGCCTGTCGCTGAACGTCTCCGCCTCGTGATCTGGAGAGGCGGCTTCGGGAATGTCGTCGAGCTTGGCCACCTGTTTGCCCCTAGCGCCAGAAGTCGACGCTGAGGTTCAGGGCGCGCCAGCGATCTTGGGCGTGCTCCGTGCGGATGATTCCCTCGAATAGTTCTCGGCAACCGTCGTGTTGGAGGTTGGAGAACAGGTCGATGAGGGCGCCGTGGTACGGGTCGTTCGCCAGCGCTTGCCAGCCTTTGTCATTAAGGCGTGCATGCGCGGGACGCTTGCGTCCCGCGGGCGGCTCGAGGGTCACCAGATCGAGATCAACCAGCCGCTGCAGCAAGGTCACCGCTGTGGCTGCGCTGAGTTTGAAGGCTCGCCCGACGTCGGGCGTGGCTACGCCCGTTCCGTCGAACTGGGCGACGAAGCGGAGCACGGCAAAGTCGAAGGGCGTCAGCTTGGGGTAGTCGGGCGACCGTTGAAATGCCTGCTCGATGAACACGGTCAGCGCTGTCGCCGCGCGGGGCACCAATTGGTCGTCGAGGGGCAGGTAAAATGGAACGGCCTGGCTCGGCCGAGTCGAACCGACGCAATAGGTGGAGCCGCGTCCAACATGGGCTGACCGATCACACTGCGGTTCCCCAGCTTCCGCTCCACCATCAAGCCGCGTCATAGGGCCCCGTCCTTTCTGCGCGATATTCTTTTAGATACGCTGAACATATCTAGACAGATCGTCAAGGCGCTTCTAATTTGCCGATAACTGATCTGTCAATCGAACTTGGCGAACTGCATGCAACTGCGAGCCGGGGCTGCCACAACCGACAAAAAGCGAAAAACTCGCCTCACCGGGCGCGCTGCGCCCGGAGTGCGGAATTTCCGTTGGTCTATAGAGGATGGCCTGTTTGGGATGCAGGCCTTGGCCGATAGGCTAGCGCCAGAAATCCGGGCCGAGCTTGAGATCGCGCCACCGTTCCTGTGTGAAGTCGGCGGGAATCATAGCCTCGAAGAGCCCGGTGCAAGCGTCCTTGTCGAGCTGCGGAAGAAGTTCGGCAAACGCCCTTTCCAGCGGATCAGCCTCCAGGGCCTTCCAGCCATTAGCGTTCAACCGCGCCCGACGAGGCCGCTGGCGACCGGGAAGGGGCTCATTTGTGATGAGATCGAGCTCAAGCAGCCGCTGCACCAAGGTAAATCCGGAAGGGGTAGCGAGCTTGAACGTCCGGACGATATCGGGCGTAGGAGCGCCTCCCTCGTCATCCATCTGCGCAAGATAACGCAGCACGGCGAAATCAAGTGGCGTCAGCTTCGGATAGGCTTCGGATCGCTGGAGCGCCTGTTCGACGAAAACCGTAAGCGCCATTGCCGCCCGGCGCGTGTCCGGGTCGTCACTGTTGATGAAAAGGGCCATGCGCGCGGTCCGCTGCTGAGAAACAGGGCATTAGCCTACCCGGCCCAACGTCGGAGTCCAAATCAGAACAACCGGTTCCGAGCCGTAGATACACGCGAGGCGCCAGTCCAATGATGCGCTACCGAGTCATAGTGGCGATTTGCTCGGTCGTTCTGATGTCAAGCAGCAATCCGGCTCGCTCCTGCAACGTACCCGGCCTCGCCGACATTCTGCAGCCCGACGAGGCGGGCCTGGTCGAGAGGACATGCGACTACGCGCTGGAGCGGGGTCGCGTCGGCGAAGCCTTCAAGTTCCAGGATCCATACCTCTCGACCATGGGCAGCGTGGTGTCCGGCGAGGTCTACCGCGATGGCAGAGGCGTTTACTGCCGGCGACTGACGATCAGCCTGATCTACCCGACGAACGGAAGCCTCGAACGCAGGCGCTGGCCCGGAGTGGCCTGCCGTCAGGGTCGACGCGATTGGTCGTGGGCGGATGTGGAGATCAGGGAAGCCGGGGAGGAGCACTCGGCTCCGAACGGCATGCGGCAACTGCAGCGGCGCTACTGAGCAATGTCGGGACAGGGGATGGAAGAGGAGCCGGGACGTAGCGCCCCCAGAGACCTGCGGTCCAAGTGGTGGCGGGCAAGCATGCTTGTCCCCCTCATGCTGGTCGGTGCGGCCGGGTGCGAGTCGGATAGCGGCGAGGTCGGGACGACCCTCCTCGCATCTAACCTCGGGCTGAAGCCGGTTGCGCGGGACAACCAAGCCGCGGGCCACGTCGGACCGGACGATCTCCAGCCCGTTGCCGACCCGTTGACGAGCGTGCCGACCCGGAGCCCGGCGAGCTTGGTGCGCGAGGGATCGGGCGACCCGGCCCCACTCGCTCCGCCTCCGGGAGCAGTATCGGCGTTGCCAGAGCCGAACGATGGGTCCGCCGAGCCAATCGAGAAACGTGCTCCGGTACAAGTCCGCCTCGACGAACCCGCGCCGAAGCAGCCTCCGGCATTGGTCCCCGGAACCGGGCTAGCCAAGACGATGGTCGAGGCGAGCGTGGCAGAGCGGCCGGCAAGCGAGCAATCGACGTCGTTCGGGCGGCCCACGACGTCGGCAGAAGGAACGGCGGCAGAAGCGACACCCGAACAAGCGACCGAATGGGTCGTCTCGCGCGGGTCCACGTTGCGGAGCACGCTGGAACGATGGGCGCGGACGGCCTCTCGGGAGATTGTTTACCAACTCCCCGAGGACATGGCGGTAGACGTCGACGGGCGGTTTATGGGGACGTTTGACGAGGCCCTGGCTTGGCTGCTGCGCGGCTTCGACAGCGCACGGCCGCGGCCGATCGCCCGGGTGCGCTCGAACGCGGTCCTGATCCAGGGTTCCAAGGACGATCTGGGCGGGGGGGCGCGGTCATGACCCTTCCGCGCGGGACGCTCGGCACGGTTCTTCTTCTGGTTCTGGCCGCGCTCGGCACCCACGGGTGCGGACTCGCGAGCGATGTCGAAGAGCGCATTGACCGCATGTCCGAGAAAGCGGCGGTGGATACGGCTCAGCCGGTGAGCCGGAACCGGCCACTGCACGTGGTGATCGACGAGTCGGACAAGCCCTATTTCGGGCGTCGGACGATTACGTCGACCGGCGCGCCTCTGCCGCAGGACCTGGAGGGCGAGCGCGGCATTGCCACGAACATCGGAACTCCGATGTCGATCCGGGACTGGGCACAGCACATCACGGAAATCGCGCGCCTCCCAGTGCGGGTCGTCGACGAAACGGTTGGCACCCGGCTCGCCGACGTCGGTTCCGGCGACTCGCCCGAGGGTCTGTCGCTCACCTACAGTGGGGCCTTGTCCGCCCTGCTGGACCTGGTCTGCGACCATTTCGGAGCACGCTGGCGGTACGACCAAGGGACCGTGACCATTCAGGCCGGGGTCATGCGGTCGTTCACGATCGCAGCCCCACAGTCGCTCATCGATTCCACGGGCGGCGACAACGATAGCGGGGGGAGCGGTGGCAGCGGTTCCCAGAGCGCGTCCTCGGGCTCCCTCAACCTGAAGGAGGCAGACCCCTGGGAAGACGTCGCCGGCAACATCAACGTGCTACGCGGAAATGCCGATGTTTTCGTATCGCCTCGGACCGGCACGGTAACCGCCTGGGGTTCGCCCGCCGACGTCGACCGCATAGCACGGTATGTAGAAGTGCTGAACGAGGTCTACAGCCGTCAGGTGGTTCTGACGGTCCAGGTGGTCAGCTTCAGCTTCGATAATCGGGAAAACTACGGCTTCGATCTTGCCCCGGTGTTCCGGGACGCCGGGCTGCGTGTTGCTCTTTCCGGCGCGACGGTCCCCGGCGAGAGCACCACGGCGGGATCTATCGCTGCTTCGGTGATCGATCCTGGGTCGGGCAGCGCGCTGCAGAGCTGGGACGAAAGCTCAGCCATCCTTCGGGCGCTGAACGAGCACGGCCGCGCCTCGGTGGAGAACCGGACGACCCTGGTGACGCCGCACGGCCGGCCGGTCGAGTTCCTGGACCTTAACGTCGAGGAGCACGTCACCGGGTCGCAAACCGCCCTGGTGACCAATGCGGGAAGTCAAACGACCGTATCCACCTCGGCGATAGAGGCCGGCACCAAAATCGTTGCCGTCCCGTGGATCACGGACTCGGGGTTGATCCGCCTCGAGCTCGGTTTGTCGATCCAGGAGACCCCGTCGCTGCGAACGGTCGGCGACGAGACCAATCTCGTGGAACTAGCCAGCTACCGGGCACGCCGGTCTCACCAGATGCTGAGCGTGACGTCGGGCAGCACCGTGCTGCTCACGGGGTTCGAAGGCGCGTCTGCAAGCTCGCGCAAGCGCGGCCAGGCACCCGGCGGTATTCCGCTCTGGGGCGGAGGTAGCGACGCGACCAACACAGAGACTCGGTTCCTGGTTCTGGTGAACGTCAGGTCGGTGGGAGCGCGCAATGACTGAGATCGTATCGACCTCCTTCGGCATCTTCGCCGTCGGGATCCAGTGGTACCAGGCCCTCAGCGCGAACCTTCGCAACGATGCCCGGGAACTGGCCGCGACGGTCGGCGAGACCTGCTCGTGCTGCGTCCTCATTCCTCGAACCGAGACCGTCCCGGGCCACGTCGGCCTCGGGGACCTCGTGAATGCCCGGAGTGTCGGCGGGCCGGCCGCGGGTGCGGCCGCTCTGCTGCGCTTTCCCGAAACCGACGCTGCGTCCTTGGTCCACCTGGACGACGGGCGCTGGTGGTGCTGCGCGAAGATCGCGAACATGCTGGTGCCGGACGGCGATGCGGTGTTCGGCGAGCTGGACGAGGCCCTGGCGCACCTCGAGCGGATCCAACGCACCGCACAGTCGCCAGTCACTCTGATCGTCGACCCTGGGATCGCGATCGACGGCTGGCGGGGGCGGCAGCCGCTCGAGCGCCTCGCGCAGGCTGCCAACGGCGGCAGGCTTGCTCGGCTGAACCACTTGGCCGCCCCGAAACGGATCGCGCGCTCGGTCGCCGCGGCGACGGTTGCCCTGATTGTCCTGCCGACCGCCGTATGGGCCGGAATACTCGGCCTACGTGCCCACGAGACCCGCGAGGCGATCCTGCCACCCACGGCCGTCAGCTCGGAAGCGCCTCGGCCGTCGGAGGCGGTCGAGCTCTGCTATCGCGGCTTCCAGCGCCTGCTGTACCAGGACGGTTGGTCTCCGGTCGCCTTCGAGTGCGTGCTCCATCAGTCGGCCAAGCGCGAGTTCGCGGGCAAGGGCGACGCCTGGTCGGGGGCATATGTCGCGGCACGGTTCACCCAGCAGGGTGGGACCGCAACAGCGCTGCAGGCCTGGGCGAAGGGCGCCGCGATCGAGCTGGCGAA
>Ga0209475_10004019_pt1 | contig 12991 bp, 12 predicted proteins | sample tdDd471_FD_187128 | JGI IMG/M metagenome (GOLD analysis project Ga0209475, IMG submission 187128) | Marine sediment microbial communities from the Atlantic coast under amendment with organic carbon and nitrate - tdDd47.1 (SPAdes)... | ecosystem: Environmental > Aquatic > Marine > Coastal >...
CCACAGGCGCACGCTTTTTTACACCCGCAAGAGCTTCTTGCTCTCGCAATGGAATACCAAGCTTCTCATATGTTTCCAAAAGCGCAGGATCAACATCGTCAATTGTATTAGGAGCATTCTCCATAGATTTGGGCGCGGCATAATAATAGATATCCTGATAATCAATTTCAGGAAACTCCACCTTCGCCCATGTCGGCTCAGGCATTTCTAGCCAATGCCGATAAGCTTTCAAGCGCTTCGCTAACATCCACCTCGGCTCATTCTTTTTTGCAGAAATAAACCGGATAATATCTTCGTTAAGACCTTTGGGCGCTTTCTCACTCTCAATATGTGTGAAAAATCCAGCCTCGTAGATACCGGAAAGTTCTTCAACTTGAGCAATGGTTTTCTTTGTGGCAGCCATATCCAATTTTATCCTGAATCACATTTAGGCGTTTACAACCCGCACAATGTCATCACCATTACCATTAACCCTTGTACTAATCTTAGGTTCATCAGATATTATACTTTGCAGTGACACTGAAGATAAAGCATAACGAATCGCCTGATTCACTCCATTCCAACGCCCACGCATTTTACACCCAGTGCCTAAATTGCACTTAGTATTACATCCATTAGCACACTCCGTAATTAATACCGGCCCATCAATGGCATAAATAATATCTTCTACCGTCACTTCACAAGGGGACATACATAACGCATATCCACCATGAATTCCGCGCGTAGATTTAATAATCCCACCTTTTGAAAGCATTTTCAAAATCTTTGAAACCGTTGGTTCTGGTACATGACTAACCGTTGAAAGCTTTGCAGCACTCATTAATAAATCATCGCTGCTGGCCATAATAGAAAGAATTACAACAGCATAATCGGCGAGCTTCGATATTCTGATCATAGGCTTAAACACCCTTCCTTTTTGCGGTTGAAATAAACAGTACTAATCTCGTACAGTTTTGTCAATTCGCATCTTTAATTTTATGGAATTATTTAAAGCCGCAGCGAGAACGATATAACTTTTAGGATATATACTTGAGTATATACACTTACTTCGTTGCTGAAAAGATAATATTCTTATTCTTATCTTCCGCATCACTTAAATGCCAAGCATTTCTGGCCATAAATACAGGGTCTCCGTCATGGTCACGAGCTATCGCTACTTGGTTAACATCAATAAAAGCCTTAAGAATATTTGGGTCTTCTGAAGAAATCCACCGCGCAGTATATAAACTTGTTTCCTCGAACTTAACAGGAATTTGATATTCTGTGCGAATACGATCGCGTAACACATCGAATTGCAACGGGCCAACAACACCAACAATCCAGTCAGGATCTGCGTAAGGTTTAAAAATCCTTGCCGCTCCCTCTTCTGCCAATTGTTCCAGAGCCTTATTCAAATGCTTGGCTTTAAGCGGATCCATGGCACGCGCACGTTGAATATACTCCGGCGCAAAACTGGGAATTCCTGTAAAAGCCAGAGCCTCTCCCTCAGTGAGAGCATCACCGATACGCAAGCCCCCATAATTAGGCAGTCCAATAATATCACCCGGATAAGCTTCTTCCGCAATCTCACGATCTTGGGCTAGGAATAACTGAGGAGAATGAATTGTTAACATCTTGCCACTGCGCACATGCTTAAGCTTCATGCCCTTACGGAACTTACCAGAACATACACGTGTGAAAGCAATACGATCTCGATGTTTAGGATCCATATTGGCCTGAATTTTAAATACAAAAGCTGTAACTTTCTTTTCTTCAGGAGAGATATTACGGCTTTGAGTTTTTTGTGTACGCGGATGTGGAGCAAATTTTGCTAAACCACCAAGCAACTCACGCACACCAAAATTATTAACAGCACTCCCAAAAAAGACAGGCGTCATACCACCTTCAAGATAGCTCTCAACATTAAAATCAGGGAACACGCCGCGAATCATCTCCACATCTTCACGTAGCTTTTCAGCATGTTCTTCCGATAGAAGTTCATCAATCTTTGGATCATCCAGTCCAGTGCACTCGATAGCTTCACTAAGAGCTTCTCCCTTACTGCGCTCGAACAAAACAAGTTTATCTTCCAGCAGGTTATAACAACCCTTGAAATCACGCCCCATACCAATAGGCCAGCTTGCCGGAACTATTTCCAGTGCTAGCTTTTTCTCAATCTCATCCAACAAATCAAAAGGATCTTGGCCGTCTCTGTCCATCTTGTTAATGAAAGTGATGATAGGGATATCGCGCAAACGACACACTTCAAAAAGCTTGAGGGTTTGTATCTCAATCCCTTTGGCACAGTCCAAAACCATGATCGCGCTATCTACAGCAGTAAGCGTACGATATGTATCTTCGGAAAAATCCTCGTGGCCCGGAGTATCCAAAAGATTATAGGTAATGCCTTGATTTTCAAAAGTCATCACCGAAGAAGCCACAGAAATCCCGCGTTCTTGCTCAACCTTCATCCAGTCAGAACGCGCACGACGGCGCTCACCCTTAGCTTTAACCATACCAGCAAGTTGGATAGCGCCCCCAAACAAAAGGAGCTTCTCAGTCAAAGTTGTTTTACCGGCGTCAGGATGGGAAATAATACCAAAGGTACGCCGACTTTTAATTACAGGAGTTAAATTAGACACAATTAAAGCAATACTAGTTAAGAGATTAGAATGTTTTTTGGATAGTATCACCAGCCGCTCTGATATCTTTACCCACGCCTTCTACAGTTGAGCATGCACTCAAAGATAAGCTCATCAATGTGAAACAGGCGCAAATGACTGTTTTTTTCATTTTGTTTGTCCTTCTAATAAAACTAAATCATATCCCCTTCAAAGGGATTTTTCATCTCCCGATCTTCAATCTCAATAGCCCAAAGATCAGGATCTCGCATAATTGCTCGCTGAATATACTGATCTGCTTGCACTTCTTCAACAAGTTCTTTTCCTATTGCATCCATCCAGCCCAATTGCCCTTCAAAATTACGTTGCTGAACCAGCACTCGACATCGTCCATTCAGGCCGTTTAATTTGAGTAAAATAATGCCAGAGTTTTGTTCTCCGCGCTGGTTTATATAGTAAAACACCCCTCGATCATTGAGAGGCCTAAGCTGCGCTTCGATCCATATATGCACAGGCAGACGCGCTTCACTTTCGCACTCAAACATCTAACAATCTTTCCTTAAAATCAACCATTTAGTGCACATACTATTGCTATTTATTTATAGTTCTAATAGCACGCTTAACACGTTTTTTTGGCAATCTGATCTGCACACAGGTTCCTTTACCAAGCTCTGATTGAACATCCAACTGCCCACCATGCATCTCTATCATAGCCTTGGCCAGAGGTAATCCCAGCCCTGTACCTTGCTGATGCAAATCACGCATGTCCGAATTTTGATTAACCTGCCCAAAAGGCTCCAGAGCTTGCTGAATTTTATCTGAAGAAATCCCGATCCCTTGATCCTCAACAACCAACAACAACCCGCCACTTTCTTTATCATTCTTAGCAGATACATATATCATCCCGTCCTGCGGAGAATACCTGATAGCATTAGCTATCAAATTTATCAACGCCTGTCGCACTAGCCGATAATCAGCATAAACCTGAGGCAAACTATCCTCAACCTGTTGAACAATGTCTATATTACTGGCAAATACACGCGACATCATCATTCTGCAAACAGAATCAACTAATTTCCTGACATCCATCGTTTCCTCGGCAAGTTCCAAACGACCTGCTTCAATTTTCGACATATCAAGAACTTCGTTAATAATGCTCAGCAAATGCTCAGCGCTCATATGAATATCGCCCATATACTCTTTGTATTTATCATTACCAACCGGCCCAAAAGTTTCCTTCATCATCAATTCGGAAAATCCGATAATAGCGTTAAGTGGGGTTCGTAATTCATGGCTCATATTAGCAAGAAAGTTGGATTTAGCATGATTAGCAGTATCTGCTTGCTCTTTAGCCACACGCAAAGACTGCTCCATCTGTTTACGCAAAGTAATATCCATCACAGTAGTAACAAGATATTTACGATTCTGACTCAAAGATAGTGTCGCAGACGTAAACAAAACATTAGCTATTCCACCATCTTTACGTAAAATTTTCACTTCTCCGGTTGAACGCACCCCTACACTCAGGAACTTCCTATGGTTACCACGCGTTTTCTCACGTTCATCCTCAGCAACTAAATCTACAAAATCACTGCCAATAATCTCATCGCGCGTCCAGTTATAACTGCGTAAAAAACTATCATTTACCCGCACTATGACTCCGCGCTCATCAGTAACAATAATTCCGACTTCGCTAACCTCAAAAACAGAAGCAAGAAACATTAACGCATCATCGCGCTCACGTTGAAGTACAGACCCATCTTTAATCTCAACCTGACCAACTATATCTAAAAATGCTACTTCCCCGGTACTTTCGTCCAAAATAGGACAAATCCAAAATCGGTGAACCTTCATCCCTTGCCCACCGAGAAGTGGTAAAATCTGGGTACTAACTACTTGTTTACGAGCTATACAAACCTGGAAAGACTGATCGAGATGCAAGGCGCTTTCACTACTAACCAAGTCAATAAATTTATGGCCTATAATTGCTTCTTTTTCGTGCTGAAAATAAGACCTTGCATTATTGTTACACTGAGCAATAAACCCCGGACGCCCATCCTGCACTTCAACAATAAGCCTAGGCTCGGGCATTATATTAAATAGTCTATCAAAATCAGGTGTCTTGTTCACTTTTATCACACCAAGTCCCTTACCAAATATCACGCTTCAGCAAAATGCACACACCAGATTGCACTAAATCTAGAAAAAATACTAGCTTTATGTAAATTAATTACAGAAAGAATACTATAGAAATGTTATTAAGATTCTTGAGCGTAGCGCTCCAACGGACTCAATTCTCTATATTTCAAAACCGTATCAGCGTTTTCCATATCAGATTTAGCTAGATCATTACTGAGAAAAGACATGAGTCTTTCAACTTCATCTCCAACCACAGGCTCGGAAATACAGCAAGACATACTCAATGGCTTCTTCTTTCCTTCCAACAAATGAACAGTGATTTCTTGATATTCAAGCTCTTTTCTCAACCGTTCGAGCGCCGAAAATCCGCCGGTAATATCGGCCTGCTTTAAGCATAGAGCAAATACTCCATCACCCATATAATACGCATCATCAAATGATCGAATACTAATTCTAATAAGACCAGCTAACAACTTGATATACCCATCAGCCTCATCTTTACCGGCAGTCTTTAATATATCTTTAAAATGGTCAATACGAGCTAGAGCCAAACAAAAACTTTTACCCTGACGCGATAAGCGTTCCATCTCTCGTGTAACATCTCTAACGAGCATTGATTTGCTACGCAAACTAGTAAAAGAATCAAATCCACTCTCTTCAGCAAGAAGATCCTTTTCCAAACGCCGCAAATGAAAAACAAACTCCTCGTATAAAGTAACAAGCTCTTTAAACTGTTTATACTCGGGTTTTATCTGCGTTTCGTTGACCTTTTCATATAAAATAGAAGCCTTACTAAACAAATCATTATGCAAAGCATTTAAACGTTCTACAATTTCCGGGAGAAAAGCATTACTGCGATTCGCTGACACAACCCACTGAGCAAAAGATGCAGGCTTACGTAGCTCACTGTCTAAATTAATAGCATCAGAATAAAAAAGATGCTCCAATAAGTCATGGAACCATTGGCCATGCTCCTGAAATATTGGTCGAAAAGCTTCCAGTTCATCACTCATTTGTTCGTATTTTAAGGGCGACATTAAATATCCTGTTTCTTAATCAACTAATCCATATGTATATACTATTACTTCTCAGCACTTAAATATTGTACAAAATTAAAGTTAATCTTTGTTAAAAACGTATAAAAAACAAGACATTTATCAAGAAAAAAGATAAATAACCGCCTAATTTAAGAATTAGGCAGCCATTCTTTTTCCAGATTATCGAGCGAATCATTCGCAATAGCTGTACGCACCTCTCGCATCAGCATATTAATCGTTGCAATATTATGTTGAGAAAGTATTTGCGAAGCCAAGAGTTCATTAGCTTTTAGTAAATGATGAAGATATGCCTTGGAAAAATTCTGAGAAGCAGGAATTCCCACCCGTTCATCCAACGGACTATCATCAGTGCGATAGCATGCGTTCTTCAAATTAATCGTCTCTTTGGGCTCCCCTTTGATATACGCTGCACCATGGCGAGCAAGCCTTGTTGGAATCACACAGTCAAATGTATCTATCCCAAGACGAACAAAAGTAAACACATCCTTGATGCGCCCTATCCCTAGAAAATGTACAGGTCGCTCTTGGTGAATATACGGAACACTAGCGGCAACAACATCATACATTTCCTCATTACTTCCACCCAAACACCCACCAATAGCAGTACCAAAGAAATCACGATCTTTTGTGTATTCAGAAGAAAAACGACGCAGATCCTCATATACGCCACCTTGAACAATCCCATACAGAGCCTGCGCACCGTCATTATGTGCATTAAACTCGGTTAAACAACGATCACCCCACCGAATCGACATTTCCATAGAACGTGCCGTATAGTCCTTATCCACATGATAAGGCGTGCATTCATCGAACTGCATAATCAGATCGGCGCCAAGTTTGCGCTGATATTCCATAGATAATTCAGGCGTTAAGGTAAGCTTTCTGCCATCAACATAGGATTTAAAAGAGCAACCCTCTTCACTAATAGAAAGCAATGATTTGTTATCATAACCCTTGTTATTTTTGCCCTTAATCTCATTGGCCATAGTCCCTTCACCCAGTGAAAAAACCTGAAACCCCCCACTATCGGTGAGCATAGGGCCATCCCAATCCATAAACTTGTGTAACCCACCCATCTGCTCAATCAAGTCAGCACCGGGCTGTACCATAAGATGATAAGTATTAGATAGAATTATGTCCGTGCGAGCCTCTTTAAGCTGCACTGGCATCATATTTTTAACTGTGGCTTTGGTACCGCAGAAAATATAATTCGGGGTTTCTATTGTCCCATGAGGAGTTTTTAGACGTCCAAGCCTCGCCCGAGACTTAGAATCGCGCTTTGTTATATCAAATGAAAAATTTGAATAATCTGACATAATTTATGTTCCACATTTTGCAGCACAAAACCCGCTCTAAAAATCGGCTGAGCGGGTTTCATGAATTTTGCTTTTGCTATCACTCAAGACTTAAGCAGCCTTTTCAGCAACAGCCTCTTCTATTTGCGCCTTAATAGGGCGAAGCGCTGGATCCAGCTTTGTCAAAGCAGTATTAATAAGATAGGTATCAAACCCACCTTTATGCTCAACAGTACGCAGTCCCGCAGTGCTAACTCTAACCTTTACCCAACGACACAGTATTTCACTGTATAGACTTGTGTCTTGTACATTGGGAAAAAAGCGACGCTTTGTCTTATTTTGCGCATGAGAGACACTATGTCCTACTTGCGCGTTTTTACCTGTAATCATACAACGACGGCTCATAACCATTCCTCATTTATTTTTACAACCGTTAACACTGCTCCTCAAAGCAGATGCGGAAAAATAGTCGAACTCTGGCCTAAGAGTCAAGCTTTTCTATTCAAAAACATTACCGGAATATACATAAGCACTTGATATAGAAAGAAGAAAGATCAAATGAGCTACAATATTTATGACAATCCCGCGTTTTAAGTGAAAAGCCTCTATTTTTGCACTTGCATTTTCCGGCCCAACCCAGACTTTACCTAGGGTTTTACCGGATATATCCTGCACTGGCCCACCAAGCGAAACGCCAAGAGACCATGCAAGAGAACTAAGCATCACACCGCCTTGCTCATATGGAACCTTATCTTTGACCTGCCACCACGCTTTAAAGCTTTGCACCATATTTGCCGAAGGTGCAACCGCGCTCGCTAACGTATATATTGCACCACTAAAAAGCGAAGGTACATAGCCCATAAGCCTTTCTAAAGCCAGTGCAGACTTGCCGAATCCATTAGTAAATCCATATTTACCAAACCGCCATGAAGCAAACGATATAACACTGTACACTATAAGGAACGGCACACCGCCTATCAAGTACCAAAGACTCGGCGCCACCAACCCTTTATCAAAACTAACTGCCGAATAAGCCAGCCCCTCACGTGTAATGCCATAATCATCTACTGAATTTAAATCAACCCGGGTAGAGCGCGCTAGGCCATAATATCCTCCTTGCGCTTTTCCATCCTTTTGCAACGTAAAATAAAGTTTAAGCACCATATACCAAATGCTTCCGGTACTAAGGCATGAAATAACGATCAAGCCTTCAATTGCGGTACTTTGCACAGTTAATTGCGCCAAAGGTTTACTCACGACCAAAGCAAAAACCAACAATATTACAGTGAAGAAAGTACCACGGAAGAATAAATCTTTAGGTTTACGATTCGTCCGATCCAGTTTATCGCCTGCAGGCCCGAATAATAAATCACATATTTGCCAAATAAACGGATTTGCATTCCCTGCGAGTGGCCCGGAAACCATGCCAGCTAGCGCAGTGATAAACATCGCTACTACAACGAACGGAATACGCCCAGCATCCATAAAGTAATTGTGAAAGTGTAAGAAGTTATCATACATTAGGAAGTAGTCTTACATTAATATGCGTCATAGCAGAATCGCCAAACCAACATTTATTTTATCCGATGCATTTATATCAGACAACCATACAAGCAGTTGAACTCACATTTATGCTAAGTTATATTAATGATACTTTGTAAAAGACGACTCAAAGACTAAAGATTTAAATCTTCTGCGTTTATAATTTTCTTACCCTCAGCTTAAGGACGATGGATGCTCTATCAACTTTATGAATTGCGACATATGCTCGCAGCGCCAGTACGCTTTCCTACCGAAATGACACGCGCTTTTTTCCAGAGCCCGCTTAATCCGCTTTCCTTAACGCCTGCAGGTCGTGCAATTGGTGCGAGCGCAGAAATAGTATCACGCCTTTCACAACGTTTTTCACGCCCCTCCTTCGGCTTAAACAGCACGCGCATTGGCGGTAAAAAAGTAGCTGTAAAAGAAAACATTATCGCAGACCGCCCTTTTTGTCGTTTACTCAATTTTAAACGCAATACAAAGCGCAACGATCCAAGAGTACTTATCGTAGCCCCTCTTTCAGGGCATTTTCCTACACTACTAAGAGGCACAGTAGAAGCGCTGCTGCCGCACCATGATGTGTACATTACTGACTGGAAAGATGCGCGCGAAGTTCCCTTATCAGACGGTCGATTTAATCTTGATGATTCTATGGCCTATATCCATGACTTCATGGGCATGCTTGGCCCGGAGACACATATCATCGCTGTATGTCAGCCAGCTTCACTCGTTCTGGCATCTATAGCCGTTATGGCATCCGAGCGTGACCCTAACCAGCCTGCAAGCATGATCTTAATGGGCGGGCCTATTGATACAAGAGTCTCAAAAACCGCTGTAACCGAAACTGCTCAGTCACACACAATGCGTTGGTTTGAAGATAACGTTATTGATGCTGTTCCATCTTATTATCCAGGGGCTGGACGACGTGTTTATCCCGGTTTCTTACAACTATCTGGCTTTATGTCCATGAATATGGATACGCATGTCGATTCGCATATGAAGTTTTTTCAACACTTGGTAACAGGAGATGGTGAATTAAGCGAAAAACATCGCGCCTTTTATAATGAATACCTCTCGGTAATGGACTTAACTTCAGAATTTTTTCTTCAAACCATCTCCGAAGTCTTTCAAAAACAATCATTGCCACGCGGTAAAATGAAATGGCGCAACCCTCAAACCGATGAGCTAATAGACGTACGTCCACAAGATATTCGTCACACAGCCCTGTTGACTATAGAAGGCGAACTAGATGACGTATCTGCGCGCGGCCAGACAACAGCTGCGCATGAGCTATGCCTATCCATACCGCAACGCAAGCAATATCACCATCTCCAGATGGGTTGCGGCCATTATGGCATTTTCAACGGTTCACGTTGGCGGGGCGAAGTAATGCCTCGCATACGCAACTTTATTCGTACTTTTGACGAAGACAAAGATCCTATCCCTGAGTCCGATCTCAAAAAAATACCTGATATTGCGCCAGAGCGTTTTGATCATGATAAACACGGTATTGTTGCCGTGCGCCGCTGGCTAAAAGAAAACCAGCCGGAAAATTACAAAAAATGCAAATGCATTCAACAGCGCACAAAGAATAAAGCCCACCCCGATCCCGGTTTTTACTTTGCTCCAGATGATGATCCCGCACCATCGCCCAAGAAACAGAAAAAGCCTGCAACAGCTAAAACCGAGGCGATAGCATCTACTGAAACAAAAAAGAAAAAACCACGTATAAACAAAGGCCGTAAACCAAAAGCGAAAGTGCATCTACCTCTATTAGAACCATTGGAGGAGACACAGAAAGCCGATCCTAGAGCTAATGTAATAGAAGTCAGCTTTACTAAAAACAAAGACAAGAAAAGCACAACTACAGCCTCGAAAGACAAACCTGCTAAGAAAAAAGATAAGCCTCAGACAAAGACAAAGGCTAAAGCCAAGACTAAAACCAAAGAGAAGAAAAAGACCTCAAAATTAAAAGCAAAGGCAAGTGCCAAAACAAAATCCGGTACAAAGAAGAAACCCGACCCAAGCAAAAAACGTAAGGCTTAACGCCTATACTCTGCTATGCTCAATTCCATGATTGAGGATCTAGTAAATATAAAACGCAGTAAAAAAGCTAAGCGTGTAGCACTAAGGCTTGATCCTGTAGAGCGCGTAATTAATCTGGTAGTGCCCGAGCGTATGCCGCTTAAAACCGCCTATAGTTTTGCCCGCCAGCATGAAAACTGGGTTCGCAAAACCTTAGAGAAATTACCAAATACTATTGCCTTCACCCATGGCACGGCTCTACCTGTTTTTGGAGATTCGGTGCGTTTGGACATTACAACAGATCCTACCCTCAAACGTACGACGCTTAAACAATACGATGATATCCTAAACATAAAAACCTATCAAAACGACCCAACCAGCCGCATTACAACGCACTTAAAGAAAATAGCACGCGCCGGACTCTCTGATATGGCTTCGGAAAAAGCAGACACTATTAATAAAGTTATTAAATCAGTAAGCATCAGAGACACCAAGAGCCGTTGGGGCAGCTGCTCACAAGACGGACATCTGTCATTCTCCTGGCGCCTTATATTTGCACCCTACAGCTCCATTGATTACGTAGTTGCTCACGAGGTGGCGCATCTCATCCACATGGATCACAGCCGCGATTTCTGGAACTTATGCAATGAGCTATCCTTTGATTACAAAAACGGCAAACACTGGATGAAACAAAACGGTAATTCACTAATGTGTTACGGACAGAAGAAATAATAGCCATGCTACAATTCCAGCTTACCTTCAAGAGCACCAACACACTCAGGATCCTCCTCCTCTAACACTAACGAAGCACTAGCGCTTGTTCCTTCCCATTTCCTGCGAACATTGAATAATTCAGCAGCGCTTAAATGGTCTTCCTTCCGAATATGCATCAATCCATCGCTTGGTGGGTTTGACTTCTTTTTCCCAATAGCCCCGCCAGTTTTAGATTCACCATAAGATTTAACCACTCTTTTTTTAGCATAGGTACTTTGTTCAAGACGGCGCCCTTTAGCATTATAATGAATAACTGTACGCCTATCTCCGGCAAATTGCGTAACTGTAGTGTCTCCTTCAGGATGCACTAACATATCTCTGGCTATACGCCCTTTTAAAGAAAAACGATCTGGCGATATTATTACCTTTTTGTGCTCATATAATCCCCAAACCCTATAACTTTTCTCTCTTCTAGTAGAGCCACGCCGCCTGTTAATAATATCATCTTCAGGTGTGTCTATTTGTTGAGGCTGACTTCCATTAAGTGCTTTTGCTCTACGTTTTATTAAACTCGTCTGCGCACCGTTAACTGGCGCTGCTGAATGATTAAGAGCCTTAAAATCTTTAGCTGCTCTTAAACTTGTTGCAGCCTTTCTGTTTATTTCTTCTGGAGTTTTTTCTGTAGTTTTTTCTCTACGAAATCTAGCGTTTTTTTTCAACGGTGGATAATACTCTTTTATATCTGTGATAACCTTAACATCCGAGTATTCCTCGAGCAGTTTAGCATATCCAACATTTATCTGAGTATCTACAAAGCCTTGCGGTGAATAGAGAAGAATAGTCTCCTTAAACGAAAAATCCTGCTTTTCTCTATATTTATGCCCACAAGACGTCATCCGGCGATGATATTTAGTTTGAACTGGGCGAACAGCAAATTCAGCAATAATATCGTTTGTTCCCGGATGACTATAAACTTTATTTCCATCAGCACCCTCTTCCCGTCTTAAATTCGAAAAGGATAAGTCTTGATCCGGATACAAACGTTTCAACGCATTATCAACGGCCTCACTTATTTCACCACTAGTTGCTTTCCTTAAAAGATTAATCCTATCCGATAATGATTGTATTTTTGCAGCCATCTACCCTTACTCACAACTCTGTATTACTTATACCATGCACTTTAGATAATTTCTTATGAAAAAGCAAAATTACAATCACGAGCACCTACATTGTAGTGTTTAGCTGCATAAAGTCTAGTGCGCTCTGCAAAATCACCTGTGCGGCGAGCTTATCCGTGACGCCTCTTTCCTTAGCTTTACGCCTGGAATAATCCACAGATTCATCCACAAAGCTTTCCACAGAAGCTGTGGATAAACGTTCATCGTACAGAGCAACCCACAACCCCTCTTTAGGCTTCAAACCCGCAGAAAGCTGCGCCTCAAACTCATGTGAAAAATCCCTCACCGACTGACATTTTGGCCCTTCGCTCCCATCCATATTCAAGGGATAACCAATCACATACCCACCGATTTCATAATCACGGATAACTATTTCCAGTTCTTTAATGTCTTTAGAAAATTTTGTACGGCGCACTGTTAAAAGAGGCGTTGCCAACCCT
>Ga0209475_10004020_pt1 | contig 12991 bp, 9 predicted proteins | sample tdDd471_FD_187128 | JGI IMG/M metagenome (GOLD analysis project Ga0209475, IMG submission 187128) | Marine sediment microbial communities from the Atlantic coast under amendment with organic carbon and nitrate - tdDd47.1 (SPAdes)... | ecosystem: Environmental > Aquatic > Marine > Coastal >...
CTCGGCCGGGTTGCCGAGCTGCGGGGGGGGGTTGGGCTGGGACGGGCGAGCGCGGAGAACCGGGCGGGTGTCCAACAATCTCCGACGCGACATGATGACGTCGGGTCACTGACATTCTCCCTGGGCTTCGATCTGCTGGATCATTTCGCCATTCCCCGCGACGGTATCGCAGGCAGCATCCATGCCTGGCTGGCGCGGCCCGAACTCGGTGACGATCTCGACTACAGCCGGTACTGGGGACACCTCGTCGGCGCGACGACCGCTGGAGAGTGGACGATTCATTATCGGGCTCAGGCCGGCGGCAGCGAGGGGCAGATGCCCTACTACCGCGAGTTCAGGTTGGGCGGTTTGCGCGATCTGACGGGGATCATCGACGGTTCATTGCGCGGCGGCGCCTTCGGAATGGCAGGCGCCGGCGTACTGAAGCACGTCGCCGGATTGAACCTGCCTTACGCGACCCAGTGGTACGTGGGCGGATGGATCGACGCCGGCAATACCTGGGAGAAGACCGAGGATGCCAGGCTGCATGATCTGTACCTGGGCGGTGCGTTGACGCTGCTGCTGGAAACGGCCATGGGCCCGGCGGAAGTGGGGTATGGGTACAGCTCCACCGGGCGAGGCACCTTCTACCTGCAGGCCGGAATCCATTTCGCGCAGCCGTTCAATCGTTGAGACTGGAAGAGACGAGCCGCACGCCCGACCCGTCAGTAGGGTTCGGACTATCTGCAAGGGCCCGCTCCCATCAGAAGCCCGAATGTCGGAAGTCAATGTAGTGTACAGGTTAGCATTGCGGTAAACGAAATCCACTGATCAGAAACCTGGCGTCAATAGTAGAGTACCTCTTTGTTGTGCATAATTGTCTCGCCACAGGCTCGGGGGATGCCTGTGCTGTCGCCTGACGATTCACCTGCCGGTCCTTTGCTTCCACGCCGACACTACCTGCGTCCCAAGGCGCCTTTCCATCCAGGCCTATGGGGGCTATTCCTATGAGACGCATGAGGATTGTGAGACGAATAGCGACGATCACCCTACTTGTATCGGCGATGATTCTTCCCGGCTGTAATCCCGATGGTACTGACGATCCAGTATCGATCAACCTGGGTGGTACGGCCCAGATGAGATTGAAAATGGAGATCTCACCTGCTCTGGGAGTCGACTCGGGGACGGTGACGATCAGCAAGGGTGATCTGGTGTATTCGCGACCGCTCGAGTTTGAGGATGACACGACGACGGTACTGTTTGCGGATCTTCAGCCCGGAATCTGGTTGATCGCGGTTGAACTCCGGGATGCAGACGGATTCGTGCTCTATGACGGCGGTGGATCTGCGGAGGTTCTTGACGGGCAAGTCGCAACGGCGCATATCGTCCTGACCGAGCTGGTCGGTGCTTTAGAGGTCGTAGTAGAGCTACCGACTGATTCGTTCACTCTCGTCATCCTGCCTGACACTCAGTACTACTCCCAGACCCATCATGATGTCTTCCACGCCCAAACACAGTGGATTGTCGACAGTGTGGTCGACCGCCGGATCGTCTACGTAGCTCACCTGGGTGATATCGTGGAACACGGTGACAATGGGGGCGATGATTCCGAATGGCAGGTGGCAGACGCCGCCATGAGTCGTCTGGAAACCGTGTTGCCGCCCGACGGCATCCCCTTCGGTCAGGCGGTTGGTAACCACGATCAGACTCCCGGGGGCAACCCGGATGGCGCCACGGTCTTCTACAATCAATACTTCGGAGAGTCCCGGTTCTCGGGACGGGCCTACTACGGCGGCCACTACGGCGAGAACAACGATAACCACTACGCGCTGTTCTCGGCTGGTGGTCTGGATTTCATCGTCGTGTTCTTCGAGTTCGATCACACACCGGATCAATCGATTCTGGACTGGGCGCACGGTCTGCTTCTCGACCACTCCGGCCGCCATGCCGTCGTCGTTACCCACTACCTCATGGGAACCGGCAATCCCGGCAACTTCAGCAGCCAGGGCCAGGCCATCTACGACACACTCAAGGAGTGCCCGAACCTGTTTCTCATGCTCGGGGGCCACGTCAACGGGGAAGGGTATCGGCAGGATACCTACCAGGGGCACACCGTACACTCGTTGCTGTCCGATTATCAATTCCACCAAGACCTCGGCTACCTGCGGATCATGGAGTTCTCACCGGCCGACGACGAGATCCGTGTCATGACCTACTCGCCGTACATCGACAGCTGGCAGACCGGTGTCGATAGCGAGTTCACCCTGAGCTACGAGATGGGGGGCGTCCCCTGTCCATAAGTAAGGAGGCGTAAAATGTTCTGTTCAAAAAGAATGCACAGAAGATTGTTACTGATGACGACGATCGCTCTGTTCGCGGTCCTTGCTCCCGGAGCAGTGAAGACTGGCGAAACTAGCGAGACGGAGACCGTTGGACTCGCAGCCAGAGGACTGAATCTAGTAGGCGACGCCCAATGGGTCGACGATTGGCTTCGCATCAATCTCGCCGACATGGACCGGTGCGGAGCTGCGTGGAATGACGAGAAAGTTGCGGTGCAAGGCGGTTTCTCCACCAGATTCCGATTCCTGATCTCAGAGCCGGGGGGAATGCAGCACCCCACTGAAGGCACCGACGGTGCCGATGGATTCGCGTTCGTCATCCAGAACCACGCAGCGGACGCGATAGGATTGGCATACAGCAATATGGGATATGGATGGATGCCGAACTGCATCGCCGTCGAGTTCGACACCTGGTTGAACGGCGGTGGCGGTGGCGGCGACTTCGGCGAGCCGGATGGTCATCATGTGAGCGTCAACACAGCGGGTCCGTATCCCAACCAAACGCACCACCTCTATTCCCTCGGTTGTGTATCGACTCCGACGATCGTCGATTATCTGGAACACGAGGTCATAATCCAGTACGAACCGGGAACGCTGAGAATCTATCTGGATGATCCATCCAATCCGATCCTGGTATTGCCGATCGACATCGGAGCGGTCCTGGATCTCGACGAGGGCCGCGCCTGGCTCGGCTTCACCGGCGCCACGGGGATGGCCTGGGAGTACCACGATATTCTCGACTGGACGATCGATGACAGCCCGGTAGCCATGACTGTCACGACATTTGGCGGTTTGAAATCGATGTTCAGGTGAAATCATACCGGAGGTGGCGTTCGCCTCGCCTCCTGTTAGGCCCCGATAGCAACCGAGGTTGAAGCGCAGATGAGGAAGTGATGCCGGTCCTCTGATCCGACAATCCGGGCCGTCAGGTTGACATTGCGTATCCAACGGTGCTAACGTGTGCCCTCGAAACAGGACGAATACTGTCCATAAACGAGGGATTGTTATGATCGGCAAGACGCTGCTGCATTACGAGATCGTCGACCAGATAGGAAAAGGCGGGATGGGCGCCGTGTTCCGGGCCCGGGACACCAAGCTGGGCCGGGACGTGGCCATCAAGATCCTGCCCGCCGAGTTGAGCGGGGATGCCGAGCGGGAAGCCCGGTTCGAGCGAGAGGCCCGGGCTCTGGCCAGCCTCCAGCATGCCAATGTGGCCTCGGTCTACGGCTTCGAAGAGTTCGAGGGGACTCGCTTCCTGGTGATGGAGCTGATCAGCGGCGCGGAATTGACTCCGCGGATGAAGAAGGGGCCGGTGCCCGTTGCGGACACCTTGAGCATTGCTCGGCAGCTGGCCGCCGGCCTGGAGGCCGCCCACGAGACCGGCATCGTCCATCGCGATCTCAAGCCCGCCAACATCATGGAAACCGAGGATGGTGAGATCAAGATCCTGGACTTCGGCCTGGCCCAGGCCTGGTTGGGAGACAGTGCGAATCCCTCGGAATCGTCCGCGTCGCCGACCATCACCGCGGCCATGACCCAGGTCGGCACCATCCTGGGCACCGCCGCCTACATGAGCCCGGAGCAGGCTCGTGGCAACGCCGTGGACCGCAGAGCCGACATCTGGGCTTTCGGCGTGATCCTGTTCGAGATGTTGACGGGCAAGCAACTCTTCCATGGCGAGACCGTCAGCGATACCCTCGCCGCAGTACTGCGCGCTGAACCCGAGTGGTCGTCGCTGCCCGTGGATGAGGCGCCCGGTCTCTGCCGCCTGATCGAGCGCTGCCTCGAGCGCAATCCCAAGCAACGCCTGCGGGATATCGGTGAAGCCCGCATCTTCCTGCAGGATGCCGGCGCCAGTGGATCCAGTTTGAGCTTCTCCCAGCTGGGAATGGCCGCAATGCCCGCGGAGCGCACCCAGGCCCGGGTTCCGGTCCTGATGCTGGCGGGGATGGTTGCGGTGTGTCTCCTGGCCGGCTCTTTCCTGGGCTGGAAGGTCCTGGCCCGGCCCGACCCGGCGCCCTTGTTGCACGCCATGATCCCGCCACCGCGCGATACGGACTACAACCTGGCCGGCGCAGCTCCCGGTCCGGCGGTCATCTCGCCCGAAGGCACGATGGTGGCCTTCACGGCCGTCGATGGAGAGGGCGTTACCCGCCTGTATCTGCGGCATCTGGACAAGGGGGAATCCGTCATCATCTCCGGTACGGAAGGGGCGGCGTATCCGTTCTGGTCCCCGGACAGCAGGTTCATCGGCTTCTTCGAACCCACCGGCGGAAAGCTCAAGAAGGTCGCGGTCGGCGGCGGCCCCCCGGTGACCCTGTGTGTGGCGGCGAACGGCAAGGGTGGATCCTGGAATGAGCACGGCGACATCATCTTTGCGCCGACGGCCGACAGCGGCATATTCAGGGTTCCGGCCATCGGCGGTGAACCCACCCAGTTGACCACCATTGGTTCCGAGCACGATTCCCATCGTCATCCCCGGTTTCTGCCCGGCGGCAGTGAATTCATCTTTACCGGCCGCGTCACCAACAGCGGTGAGAACAACAGCGTGATTCTTGCTGCCCTGGATACGGCGGTTGCTTCCAGGATCATCGCCCAGTCGCAGAGTCATGCGGATTACGTCAACGGACACCTGCTGACGGTCCGTGAGGATGTGTTGATGGCCACGCCGTTCACGCCGGACCAGGAACGACTCCTGGAAGGTGGCACACCGCTGGTGGAGAACATCCTGACCATCCCCGGCGCCGCGGTGGGGAGTTTCAGTCCTGATCTCACCGGCATGCTGGTCTATCAGACCGGAGTCTCGGCCCGAGTCGGACAGATGATGTTCTGGACCGGCATCGAAAACGGTGTGCAAGAGCAGGTGGGTGAACCCGGTCAGGTCTTCCATCCGCTGATATCTCCCGACGGTAGGCTCGCTGCCATCGAGGTACGCGATGCCTCGAACGAAGGCACGGATTTGTGGCTAGTGGACCTGGGCACAGGCTTGCGGACCCGCTTCACTTTTGCGCCGGGCGACGAGACCCGTCCCTGCTGGTCGGCCAGTGGCGAGTATCTGTATTACGCGTCGGCGGAGGGTGGCAACTACAGCGTCATGCAACAGCCCGTGGAGGGACAGGGCGGCGCCGCCATCCTGTTTGAATCGGAGCGCGCGATTGCCCCCTCGAGCGTGAGTCCGGACGACCAGTACCTGCTGCTGGACTACGTGCGGGAGGACAACAATCTCGAAGCTCGGCGACTTTCGCTTGCCTCTGGTAGCGATGAGGTGGTGACTCTGGCGGCCTCCCCGGACGGACATCTGGGGGGAGCCATGTACTCGCCGGACGGTCGTTGGATTGCTTACCACACCGAGACTGCCGCTGGCTGGGATATTTTCGTCATCCCCGCGGCGGGGGGACAGCGTAAATGGCAGGTAACCACCGATGGTGCCGTCTATCCCAAATGGAGCCGGGACGGCCAGCAGCTGTGGGTCAGTCGCTTCAACGGGAATCTGGACGCCTATTCGGTCGATGGGAGTGGACAGACGTTTCGCGTCGGCAACGCCACGTTCATGCTGACGGTTTCCTCGCCCAACGACCGGGGCTGTTTTTACGACCTGCATCCCGATGGGGCGCTCATCCTTCAGTCTGGAACCGATCCGTCATCGCAGGCCGAGATTTCCTACCTACACCTGGTCACGGATTGGCAGCGGGGGTTGGCCCAGTAGGATCGACGTTGCAGGGTCAGCGCAAGACCTTGATCTCGTCCCCAGTGATCTCCAGCACTTCGATCTTGTTGCCGTAGTACTCGGATATCCCCGAATCGATGCACCACACCCGGCCCTCGCACAGAGGGCCGATTCCGTTCTCCTGTACCGTGTGCCCCACGATCATGCGATCGGCGCCCAGTCGTTCCAGCACGTTCGCCAGTTCCTGACAATCGTCGGTGTCGACGTCGTCGGAGTAATTGCGGGCCCAGGTCGGACTCTTGCCGGTGTGGATGAATTCCGGGGGATCGCCCTGGCCCAGCAACCACTGGCTGACCTCCCGGTTGAGCCGATCGATCCCGTAGTCCAGGTGGGCCGGCAGCAGTGATCCGTGCACGAATACGTTGCGACCGATGATCAAAACGACGGGCCGCTCGGCCAGCATCAGGGCGTAGGGTGCGCCGGGTCGGAAAGCGGCGACCCGTGCCCGTTGCTCCGGTTCGTGGGCCAGCAGCAACGAATCCTCTGCGGTGATGGCCACCGCGTCCTGGAAGTCGGCGAAGCCTCCCTCGGTGACATAACGCAGGTCCGGCCGGGCATTCATCAACTCGTGGTTGCCGTTGAGAATGTGCACCTTCCCACCCGCGGCCTCCGCCTCGTCCTGCAAGCGGTCAAGCAACTCGAGGATGGCTTGTTCTTCATCACCCCGATCGAGCTGGTCTCCAGTTTGAACCAGGATCAGTTCGCCGCCGATCCAGTGGTCGTTTTCGTCGATGGCGCCGGCCAGGAGCAGGGCCTGCCGGGTGGCGCTGAGGTCACCGTGCAGGTCGCCGACCGCTACGATACGTTGAGCCGCGCCGGGACTGGCCAGTACGAGGGCCACGAGGCCGACCAGAAGGCTGATGGTGGTGCGGTGGCGGGTCATTGGGCTCCTGTCCTGGGGGTGGATGTCTAACGAGTACCGGAGGACTGTACCCTACCGGCTACCCAAAAGGAAAGTGCCCCCTGGCGTAAATCCGATCGTGGTCGAATTCGCCGGGGGGCACTTGTGCCTGGTCGCCGTGATCGCTACCGATACAGCGCCTTGATACCACCCCAGGTATCCTGCTCGTTGGCGACCGAGTCGTCGTAGGTGATCTTCAGCTGCCATTGGTTCAACGTACCGACTGCGCCGTTGGAGTAGTCCCGGCAGTCCAGCACCCAGGCGCCCTCGGTGACTTCACCGATCCACTGGTCCATGTCGTCGTGGGGAGTGAAATCGACGGGGAACCAGCCGATGATATTGGTCGGCGGAATCCCGCCTTCACCGATCCACGCCAGACCCAGCTGGGTTCCGCTGGGAGACGTGAGCCTGACGATCAGGTCGCTCGTCCAATCCACCATCGAAATATCCAGGTAGACCTCGATGCCCTCGACAAGGGTGGTCAGCGGGACGTTGATCGTGTCCAGCAGTGGAGTGCCGGCTCCGCCGCCAGGAGGCCCGTCGGGAATCTGTTCACCGACGGTTCTGGTATAGACGGTTGACACGATCGCCCGACACTGTGCCTCTTCTGCGGCTACAGCCGATATGAACATCAAGGTCCAGACCAGCACGATCACTCGAGTAGTTCTGCGCTTCATCGTTGCCTCCCTTTTCACATTCCCCGGTCGATTTGAACTGCAATTGGCCACCCGAAAGTCAAGTCGTGCGCGCACGCGGGCAATCCGATAGGCGGCGGGCACGCATCACTTTAGCGGTAGTCGAGAATATTCTATCACTAATTCGAGGGCTGGCCATGACTTTTTGATCGGTGTTTTTCCGCAACAACTGAACGATTAGTTTCGTTTATGCTGTGTTCGTCTGGCCGCAGGGCGACGCGGGGGACGAACCGGCTGGACCGCCGAGGCAGCGAGGGCGACGGGTTCCGGGAACGTGTGGAGGCGACATGAGCGAACCGCGACTCAGATTCACCCATCTTCCGATCCTCATATCACTGCTTCTTCTGACCGGCCTCTGCTACGGCAAACCTGATGCCGACATTGCCCGGGTCGAGGAGAATCTACTCCCTTTCAACATCATTGAAGGGGAATCTGCTTACCGGCTACAGGACCGCATGACCCACTACCGGGTTCCGGGCCTGAGCGTTGCTGTCATTGAGAATTTCGAGGTCAAGTGGGTGGCCCACTACGGGGTCAGGGAGGCCGGAACCGATCACGCGGTGGATGGAGAGACTCGTTTCTGCGTCGGTTCGTTGAGCAAGGCGATGACTTCCGCCTGTATCTTGTCCCTGGTGGAACAGGGCCTGATCGATTTGAACGGCGACGTGAATCCGCAACTGCAGTCCTGGCAGATTCCGGCCAACGAGTTCACCGTCCAGGCGCCGGTCACTCCCTTGCTGCTGATGAACCACAGCGCGGGCCTACCTCGCCGAGCACCGTTCGTGTTCACGGCGGACAATCTGCCGACGCCCCTGCAACTGGTCACCGGACAGCCGCCGTCGCGCTCCGGACCCCTGCAGGTGGTCCACACGCCGGGAACGAGGTTCCTGTACTCCAACGGTGGTTTCACCGTCCTGCAGATCCTGGCCGAGGATGTGACCGGTCTGCCATTCGACCAGGCAGTCCGCAAGCAGGTATTCGCTCCGTTGAGTTTGGAGCGGGCGACATTCACGACTCCATTGCCCGCTTCGGTGATGGAGGTGGCTGCTTCGGGTCACAATCGCGACGGCCAGGGCTACTCGGCGGAACCCGTCTGGCTGGCCCACACGGCCGCCGGTGGTCTGTGGATCACCGCCGAAGATTATGCCCGTTTCGTGGTCGAAGTGCAGAAGTCAGCACTCGGTCGATCGAACAAGCTGTTCTCTCCTGAACTGGCCAGGGAGATGATCTCGCCCCACGCATCCGAGCAGTACGGCCTGGGCGTATTCCTGTACGAGGGCAACGGTATCGAGCCCTACTTCAGTCACATCGGCGACGGTGCCGGGTTCGTGGGCGGTTTCGCTTCGCACCGGATCCAGGGGTTCGGTGCGGTCGTGCTGACCAACGGAGTCAACGGCATCAATCTGTGCCGCGAGATCCTGCGCAGTGTCGGCCGGGTCTACGACTGGCCGGGGTACCTACCTGCACCTCGTCGCGCGTCGCCCCTGACCGCAGAAGATCTGGACCGCTATTCGGGGCGCTACCTGCTGGGGCTCGATACCGTGGTATCTCTGGTCGGTGAAGGCGGGAACCTTTCCATCGAGGCCGACGATCTCCCTGGCTTCAAGCTCTACAAGGTGGCGGCCGACACCTTCGTCTGCTGCGAGCGAAAGGGTGAGCTGGTCCTGGGCCACGAGCCGGAATCGGAATCCGCCTACCTGGATCTGCGCCTCTCGGACGAGGTTGGCAGGCTCAGTGACGAGGCCCGCCGGGGTCGGCTCATGGGGGCGGATGAACGGACTCCACTGGAGTCCCTGCTGGCAGGCGAGACGGAATCGGCCTGCAAGATCTACCTCGAGTTTCAGGCCGACCATCCCGATCACGCCCAGATCCAGGAGAGTCGCTTCAATCGTCTCGGTTATCGATATCTGCGGGAGCAGGATCCGCAGCGAGCGCTGACGATCTTCGAACTCAACACCGTTCTCTATCCGGAGAGTGCCAATGTGTACGACAGCTACGGCGAAGCGCTGCTGGCAGTCGGGCAGAAGGGTCGAGCCATCGAGAGCTACCGGAAGTCCCTGGTCTTGAACCCGGGCAACGACAATGCCGTGAGGGTGCTGAAGGAACTGGGAGCGGCAGCAGGCGATTCCTGAGCGGGATGTTTCCTGGAGGGCTCGGCGAGGGCAGCCTGCAAGGGCTGTCCTTGCTCGTGACGGAGTGACCCCTGCGGGCAAGAAACTCCAGATCAATGCTAACCAAACCCACGTAGTTCTCGTCTCTATTATTGTGGAACCGCAGGAAGCCGGCTGGCCGAGCCGAACCATCAGGAGTCGCAAGTGCACTTGAGTGACCACGATCTCATCGCTGAAACCCGGGCGGGATCCTATGCCGCCTTCGATCAGCTGGTCAAACGCCACGAGAATCTGGTCTACCGCATCGCCTACTCCTACGTCATGCAGCCGGACTCGGCCTACGACATCGCCCAGAACGTTTTCGTGAAAGTATTTCGCAAGCTGGGTTCCTTCTCCGGACGCAGCACTTTCCGGTCGTGGCTGACCCGCATTGCCCAGAACGAGAGCCTGGACTGGATACGCAGCCAGAGACGACACGAGAACCACGATGAACTGACGCCGTTGAACACGCCCGTCAGCCTGCCGCTGCAGGAGACCACGGTACTGGGCCGAGAGCGGGGCGAGTTGTTGCTGAAGGAAGTCCACAAGCTGAATGCCAAGCAATGTCGGGCCATTCTGCTGCGCTACTTCGAGAAGATGTCGATCCGGGAGATCGCTTCGGTCCTCGACTGCAGCGACGGCCAGGTGAAGAATCTGCTCTTTCGGGGAGTCCGCGCGTTGCGCCAGCGCCTACCTCGCCAGGGCAGATGGGATCAGGAGTTGGAAGCATGATGAACTGTCGCCGCTACCAGGAGATGATCGAGGACCTGCTTGCCGACGAGATCGCGGCAGACGACCTGGATGCCTTGCGTGAGCATTGTGACCTCTGTACCGATTGCGCAGAGCTGCTCAACCTGCACGAGAGCCTACAGCGCTTGGGTAAGGAGATCCCGGAACCCGGGCGCAGCGACCTGCGGGATATGCGCACGGGAGTGATGGACCGAGTGGCGCTGGAGCAACCGCCGGTTCGCCCAGCCGCTACCAGGCGTGGGTTCAGGGTCACCTGGAGCGATCACCGTCAGGCCTATCCCATGGCTGCCGTCCTGGCGATGGTGATCATGCTGGCCGGCGGAGTGTTTCTGGGTCGGCTGACCGCTCCCGAACGGGCTCTCGATGAAGATCTGTTACTCCAGGCCATCAGTCGCCAAGCAAACCAGCAGTCCGAGCTGGGCGATTTCTGGGACACGCCCCTGTCCTTCGCCAACGTTGCGGTCAAACAGCGGCAGAACGGGCAACTGGCCCTCAGTTTCGACGTCAGCCGCCACATCGATGTCGTGGCGCCGCAGACCTCGCCTCTGGCCCGGGAAGTGTTGCTGCACGCCATCCTCGAGCCTTCGTCCATGGGATCCCGATTCGGTGCGATGGATCTGACTCCCGGTATTCCCGACAACCGATTGAAGGAAGCTCTGATCCTGACCATGCACGCCGATCCGAGCCTGACTGTCAGACTCAACGCCTTGGCCGTTCTGGCCCGCTATCCCTACGACGTGCAGACTCAGGATGCCCTGCTGCACACCTTGAGCCAGGACCAGGAAGTGCAGATGAGATTGATGGCCCTCGAACAGCTGGCTGTCCAGCAAGAGGGCAGGGAGACCATCAAGCGTGTCGTCGATGAACCGGAATTCGCCAGCGATGTCGCCGTGATGCAACGGGCCTCGACGATGATCCGGGAGTTTTGACGGGCAGGGCCCGCCCGTCGTTCTCCCGGACCTTAACCACAGGGTGAGCTGGGTCGACCAGACCGCCCACTGTCCATTCGAAGGAGTAGAAACATGAATGCCACTCTGGTCTATCATTTCGTCAATCTGGCGCTGGCGGTCCTGCTGCTTACTGCGCCCGCGGCCCAGGCGGACGACACGTACGAACGTGAGATCAAGGTCGAACCGGGCCAGAAGATCGAGCTGGAAATGGACTCCGGCGGCTCGGTCAAGGCCGAGGGTTGGGACAGAGATCTCGTACAGATCGTGTGTACCGAGAGCGCCAATGGCCTGGAGAACTACGATCTTGAACTCAAGGAAACCCGTGGTGGCCTGCGTTTCGTGGGCGAACCCAAGCGGGGCCATCGGGACAACACGAATCTGTCCGTGAGGTTGATGGTACCCCGGGAGTTCGATATAGAGGTGGAATCGGCCGGTGGCAGTATCCGTATCACGGGCGTGACCGGTGAGTTCTCGGGCAAGACCGGCGGCGGACAGATTGTTCTGCTCGACGTGAAGGGCCACGCCGATCTGACCACCGGGGGCGGCAAGATACGGATCGAGGATTCGGAACTCAATGGTCGGGTTACCTCGGGTGGCGGTGGAGCCCTGGTCAAGAATGTCGTGGGCAATGTGAAGGCTTCGTCCGGCGGTGGCGTCGTCAGCTATCAGAATGTACGCGATCGAGACGGCGACCTGCGCAGCCCCGGTGGTGTCGGTTCCGACCGCCACGGTTACGGCAATCGGGCCAACGACGAGACGATTCTCTACTCGTCGGCCGGAGGCAGCATCGACCTGGACGAAGCGCCCGAAGGAGCCATCGTCAGCACCGGTGGCGGCAACATCGAGATCCGCAATGCCGAACGGTTCGTAAGGGCGCAGACCGGGGGTGGCAGCATCGAGATCGAGATCCGCGACGGCGTCGTTGCTGCAAACACCGGAGCCGGCGACATCGAGGTGGAGATCAGCGGTGGCTTTGGCGATGGAGACGGCGACGTCGACCTGAGCACGGGTCACGGCGATATCGTTCTGATTCTTCCCGATGGCATCTCGGCGGAACTGGATCTGGATTTATCGTACACTCGTAACAGCAGCCGCGACTACGAGATCTTCAGCGACTTCGACATCGATCAGGAGCGCACCAGCAAGTGGGATTCTTCCCACGGGAGTCCGCGCAAGCACATCTACGGAACCGGTACGGTCGGCAGGGGCGGCGTGAAGGTGAAGATCAACTGCGTCAACGGGAACATCCGGGTGAAATCGCGCTAGCCAATCGTGGATCTCGCACTCGAGAATCAGGGCCCGCGGTCACCGCGGGCCCTTCATATAGCACCTTGCCTTATTGATCGAATGCATTCGATTGTGTTATGATTCACCTACCTACCCCCACTGGAGGCGATACTGATGGTCCGTCCGATCAGGTTCTCCTGTTCTGTGTCGACTCGTAAGTTAATGTGCCCGTTGATTACCCTACTCCTGGTGTTTCTGACCGCGGCGTCCGTT
>Ga0209475_10004023_pt1 | contig 12980 bp, 10 predicted proteins | sample tdDd471_FD_187128 | JGI IMG/M metagenome (GOLD analysis project Ga0209475, IMG submission 187128) | Marine sediment microbial communities from the Atlantic coast under amendment with organic carbon and nitrate - tdDd47.1 (SPAdes)... | ecosystem: Environmental > Aquatic > Marine > Coastal >...
GAGGCGCCAAGGCAATCCCGAGCAAGACCGAAAGTCCCGGCAGAAACCCGATAAACAGCAGGTAAATCGCATAAACCGTCTCATCGGCCCCGAACTTGGGGCGCGGCAACTGGCCAGCCAGATGATACCGGTGCCAGGCAACGGAGAACATCCCCAGCAAAAAGGCATTCACGATACCGGACAGGATTTGCAGCCCTCCCGCCTCGGGCCAAATGAGCGACGTTCCGCTGACCGCCACCATCAAAACGAAAGGCACCGAGGCGGCGCGGGCGAACTCGCCGAACTGGCCGGTGAAAAACCCGTAGGCGGCCTTTAAATCATTCCACAGAGGAGGCGCTTGGTCGCTCAATGTCAGTCGTCCAACTCTTCGGCGATCTTGCGCGCCGCTTCGACCGGATCGTCGGCCTGGGTGATCGGGCGGCCAATGACCAGATAGTCGGCCCCCGCCGCCACTGCGTCTTTCGGCGTCATGATGCGTTTTTGGTCGTCGGTCGCCGCCCAGGCAGGGCGAATGCCCGGCACCATGAGGATAAAATCGGGTCCGCAGGCGTCACGAATCGCGGCGATTTCCTTGGCCGAGCAAACAACGCCATCAAGCCCGCTTTCTTGCGCCAGCTTGGCCAACCGCACCACCTGATCGAGCACCGCACCTTCAACGCCGATGCCATGCAGATCGTCCTCGCCCATGGAGGTCAAGACGGTCACCCCCAAGACCAGCGACCGCTCACCGCCCTTTTCCGCCGCCGCTTCAGCCGCCTTGACCATCATCTTAGCCCCGCCGCCCGCATGGACGTTGACGAACTTGGGCGCCAATCCATTGGCCGCGCGGATCGCTCCGGCGACCGTATTGGGAATATCGTGGAACTTAAGATCGAGAAATACCGGCATGCCGACGGCGCTCACCGCCTCGACGCCCTGGGGACCGTTGGCGGTAAAGAACTCCTTGCCCAGCTTGACCCCACCGACCAGTCCGCGCAATTGTTCGGCCAGGGATTTGGCGGTTTCGACATCGGTGGTATCCAAAGCGACGAAAATCCGGTCGGAAGGCTTGGCGATCATGGTCATTTGCTGTCTCGGTCTCTCTCAAAGGCCAACTCGGCGGCGGCCAAATCTTCCAATGCCGTCCCCACCGATTTGAACAGGGTTATCTCATCATCCGATTGCCGTCCCGGATGATCGCCACGGCAAAGCTCGGCGAGTTCGGCTTGGATATCGGACTCCTCGATCACGCCGCGCTCCAATGGACCGGCAAGATCGCCCGCTTCCTTACACGCCCCCGCTCTCGTGTCAACGAAGAGCGTCGCTCTTTTCACCGCATCGTCGTCTGATTCACGCATGGTCGGCTTAAACGCCCCAACCAAGTCCAGGTGCTGTCCCGGACAAAGCCAAGCGCCCAAGACAAGCGGTTCGGTTGCAAGCGTCGCACAGGAGATGATGTCGGCGTCGCGCAGCGCACAAGGGAGATTGGTTACCGCCTTGACCCGGCGCTCGGGGCGGTCGAGTTTTGCCGCCAAGGTTGCCGCCTTATGGGGCGTACGGCCCCAAATCGCCACGTTGTCGATGGGCCGCACCGCCGAATGGGCGGCGATCAGTTCCGGGGCCAGCCGCCCGGTGCCGACCATCAACAACGACCGGGCGTCCTTACGGGCCAGTTTGCTTGCGGCCAAGGCCGAAGCCGCCGCGGTTCGTTTCGCTGTTAGGGTTTTCCCCTCCGCCAGGGCCAAGGGCTCACCCGTGGTCCCGTCGAGCAGAAGATATGACGCCAAGACGGAATCGAGCCCTTTGGCTCCGTTATCCGGAAAAACGGTGGCGACTTTGACGCCCAGTACCGCTCCTTCCCGCCAAGCCGGCATCAGCAAAAGGGTCCCGTCCGACCCTCCAGGGACGGCGACATCGTGATGGTGGCGCACCGGAACGCAACAGCCTTCGGCAAAGGCCCGGTCCAGGCGATCAATCAACGAGGGATAATCGAGGAATTCAGCTAATTTATCTGCGTCGAGGGTCCGCACGGCAACCGATCAGACCGCCGTTTTGCCCGGCAGGGCCTTAACCTCTGTATTTTCACCGGAGGAAATCGCAGGGTTTTCTGCTTGCTTGGCGCTGGTTTCCAGCTCTTTGACCCGCTTATCCAACCGCTCGGCGCGGGCCCGCAGCACCTGAATTTCGCTGGCCCGCATCCGCGCGCGGGTCTTCCAGGTCACCATTGGCGCCCAGCCGAGGAAACCGCCGACGACAAAGCCGACCAACAGGCCGCCCAAGACGGTCAGGTAGGTGGGAACGTCAAGGCTGAACGGAAACGGCCAGAAATCGAGCGTTACGGCCGCACGGTTGGAGACGGCGAACAACACCGCGGCAACCGCGATGATTAAACTCAAAATCCAGCTAATCAGCCTCACTGTGACACCCCAATATTAAGATGGTTCGATCAAGGGGTATTTATCAGTTATTGAGCTTCTCGCGCAACTGCTTGCCGGTCTTGAAGAAGGGAATGTATTTCGAATCCACTTCCACCGCGTCGCCGGTTCTCGGGTTGCGGCCCATGCGGGCGTCGCGCTGTTTAACCGAAAACGCACCAAAACCCCTCAGTTCCACCCGGTCGCCACGCGACAAGGCGGCGCCGATCTCATCGAAGATCGTCGTGACAATACGCTCCACATCCCGCTGGTAGAGATGGGGGTTGGCTTCGGCCAACTGTGCAATCAGTTCTGACTTAGTCATGGCCCGGACGCCCCTACTGTGTTTTTGTCAATTGGGGCGGCAGCCCCTCGTCATAAGTTAGGGTGCCAAACCGAAATGAGGCCGTCAAGCCTAACCCGTTCTGAAAACAGCGTTTTTCCTACCCATCCGCCAAAAAAATCGCCCCAGGGGGTTTTTGGCTGCTCCAAAGAGACATCTTCAACGGGCAAATTGACCGAAATTCCCTTCGCCTTGTCCAACCAGGCAAGCGCTTCCCGCTCGCCGCCAAGGCCGTCGATCAGCTTGTTCGCCAGCGCCTGACGGCCGGTAAACACCCGCCCGTCGGCCAGCGGCAGCACGTCGCCGCGCTCAAGCCCGCGCCGGTCGGCCACCATATCGACGAACATGTCATACATATCCATGATCACCGCTTGGGTGGCCGCGCGCACTTCTTCGGTCACCGGCTCAAGCGGGTTGGGGGCGGCTTTCAAGGGCGCGCTTTTGAAGCTTTCCGCCTTGACGCCGATTTTTTCCAGAAGACCGGTCACCTCGGTGGTTTGCAAAATGACCCCGATCGATCCGGTCAAGGTCCCCTTTTGCGCAAAAATACGATCGGCGCCCAAGGCGGCCATATACCCGCCCGACGTCGCCAGTTCGCCCATCACGGCGACAACCGGTTTTTTCTCGGCCACTTGCCGTAAGGCGTCGAACAGGGTTTCACCGCCGACAACCGTTCCGCCGGGACTGTTGATCCGCACCAGCAGGGCCTTGACGTTGCCGTCCTCGGCCAATTCTATGAGAACATCGTCGCGCCAGGGGTCTTCAACGATAATTCCCGAAACCTCAACCCGGGCAACCCGCTGACCCAGAGACGAAACGCCGTCGAACCGCCCGAACGCCACGGCGGCCACCGCAACAAGCGCGGCAATTCCCAGCACCCGCCAAAAAACAAGGCGGCGTTTCAAGGCGCGGCGATAGGCGATGGCATCGGCTTCCAAAGACATGGCGGTACTCTACCCAGAGCAGCGGAAACGTCCAATAAAAAAACCCTCCGGAAAAACGCCCGGAGGGTTTCTTGTTATTTAGAAATGAAGCAGAACGGAACTTAAGTTCCGCAAATCGTCGTCGCTGGCTTCCGCCAGCTCGGGATTTGCTTTCCCATCCGCAAATCGTCGTCGTGGGCTTGCGCCCACTCGGGATTTGCTTAGTCGTCCGACTTCTCGTCCTGTTCTTTTTTGGCTTCCAGAGCCGCACCCAGAATGTCGCCCAGGGACGCACCCGAATCGGAGGAGCCGTATTTCTCCATGGCTTTCTGTTCGTCTTCGACTTCCAGGGCCTTGATGGAAAGCAGAACGCGGCGGTTCGACCGGTCGATCTGATTGACCTTGGCGTCGACCTTTTCGCCTTCGGCGAAGCGGTCCGGACGTTGCTCGCCACGGTCTTTGGCCAAATCGCTCTTGCGGATGAAGGCCTGAACGTCGTTGACCATAACTTCGAGGCCGTTGTCGACCACGGCGGTGATGGTCGCGGTGACGATGTCGCCTTTCTTCAGGCCGGACATGCCTTCGGTGAACGGATCGGCTTCCAGCTGCTTGAAGCCCAGCGAGATACGGCCTTTCTCGACGTCGATGTCGAGAACCTTGGCCTTGACCGTCTGGCCTTTCTCGTAGCCTGAAATCGCTTCTTCGCCGGCTTCGTCCCAGCTCAGATCGGAGAGGTGAACCATGCCATCGATGTCGCCGGGCAGGCCGACGAACAGACCGAATTCGGTGATGTTCTTGATCTCGCCTTCGATTTCGCAGCCCACCGGGTATTTGGACGTGAAGTCTTCCCACGGATTGGACATGCACTGCTTGAGGCCCAGGCTGATGCGGCGGCGCGAAGCGTCGACTTCGAGAACCGCGACTTCCACTTCCTGAGAGGTGGAGACGATTTTGCCCGGATGGACGTTTTTCTTGGTCCAGCTCATTTCGGAAACGTGGACCAGACCTTCGACGCCCGGCTCCAGTTCGACGAACGCACCGTAGTCGGTGATGTTGGTCACGCGGCCGGTGAACTTGGCGTCGACCGGGTACTTGGCGTCCACGCCTTCCCACGGATCGGCTTCCAACTGCTTCATGCCGAGGCTGATGCGTTGGTTTTCCGGGTTGAAGCGGATCACCTGAACCTTGACCGACTGGCCGATCTGCAGAGCTTCGGACGGGTGGTTGATACGCTTCCAGGCAATGTCGGTGACGTGCAGCAAGCCGTCAACGCCACCCAGGTCGACGAACGCACCGTAATCGGTGATGTTCTTGACCACGCCTTCGAGAACCTGACCTTCTTCCAGGTTGGAAACCAGTTCCGAACGGGCTTCGGCGCGGGTTTCTTCCAGAACGGCCCGGCGGGAGACGACGATGTTGCCGCGCGCCCGGTCCATTTTCAAAATCTGGAACGGCTGCGGGGTGCCCATCAGCGGGCCGATGTCGCGCACCGGACGGATATCGACCTGCGAGCCCGGCAGGAAGGCCACGGCGCCGGAAACGTCGACCGTGAAGCCGCCTTTGACGCGGCCGAAGATGGTGCCGGTGACGCGCTCGTTGGCTTCGAAGGCTTTTTCGAGGTCGCGCCAGGCTTCTTCGCGGCGCGCTTTCTCGCGGCTCAGCATCACGATGCCGTCACGGTCTTCGTAACGTTCGACGAACACGTCGACGGAATCGCCTGCTTTGATCCCCAGTTCGTCGGCTGCAGGATCTTTGAATTCTTTAACGGGGATGCGGCCTTCCGACTTGAGGCCGACGTCGACCAGAACGTGGTCGTTGTCTACGCCGATGACGGTGCCGGTCAGCACCGAGCCTTGGAAGCCGTCGAGTTCGCCGAGGGTTTCATCCAGCAGATCGGCGAAATTTTCTTTCATTTCGAAAGTTTCGGTTTGAGTCATAAGTTTTTCGTATCCTAGTTCAATCTTACTTTTTCCGGCCGACCGGTTGGGTCCGGTGGTCTTGGAAAACAGCCAAATCCCCGAACGTCCCCACCGCTTGTCTTGCGATGGTGGCGACCCCCGGAGGGTGAATGCTCTTACAGGGAACTTGCTTTAAGTCCTTGATTACGCGTCCATTTTGGAGCGAACGTAGTCCAGGGCCCGGCCCAACACCTCGTCTATGGACAGCGCGCTGGTATCGAGTACCAACGCATCGTCCGCGGCTTTCAGCGGTGCTGCGGAACGGGACGAGTCGCGCTCATCGCGTTCCTGCATGTCCTGCAAAACGCGGGCATATATAGCTTCTACGCCGCGTTCCTGCAACTCCTTAAAGCGCCGCTGAGCGCGGACTTCGACGGAAGCGGTGATAAAAAGCTTGGCGTCGGCGTCGGGGCAGACCACCGTGCCGATATCGCGCCCGTCGAGAACGGCGCCCGCATAGCCTTCAGGCGGACGGGCGGCGAAGCGCCGTTGAAAGTCCAAAAGGGCGGAGCGCACCTCGGGAATGGCCGACACTTTCGAGGCGGCGTTGGCCGCGGCGTCGGTGCGCAGTTCAGGGTCGTCGAAGGCTTCCGGGTCAATGGACCGCGCCGCCCGTCCGGCCATCGCCGGGTCTTCCGGGTCGCCGCCCAGATGAAGCACTTTCAGGCCGGTCGCCCGGTAAAGCAATCCCGTGTCGAGATAAGCGAAGCCCAGTTCCTTGGCGACCGTACGGGCCAGGGTTCCTTTCCCGGCGGCAGCCGGTCCATCGATGGCAACGATCATGATCCTCATTCCCTTTTACACAGATGCGTTCGTTTAGGCTGGCCTGAAATCGGCGCCCAACCCGCTCATCAAGTCTACAAATCCGGGAAAGCTGGTGTCCACCGGGGTCACATCGTCGACCTCTACCGGCGCTTCACTGACCAATCCCATGGTCAGGAACGACATGGCGAGACGATGGTCGAGGCGCGTGGCGACGGTCGCTCCCCCTTTCGGCGCCTGCCCAGCGGTGCCGGTAACCGTCATCCAGTCGTCTCCGGCCTCGACCTCGACACCGCAGGCGGCCAGCCCCTCGGCCATCGCCGCCAAGCGGTCGCTTTCCTTGACCCGCAACTCGCCGATTCCGGTCATCTTCGTTTGCCCCTCGGCCAAGGCCGCCGCAATCGCCAATATCGGGTATTCATCGATCATCGACGGGGCGCGTTCGGGCGGCACCTCGACGCCCTTCAAGCGGCTCCCGCGCGCCACCAGGTCGGCCACCGGCTCGCCCGCCTCGGTACGTTGTTTCACATACTCGATATCCGCGCCCATTTCCTGCAATGTGGTCATCAACCCGGTACGGAGCGGGTTCAAACCGACGTTGGCGATGGTCACTTCCGAGCCCGGCACCAAAAGAGCCGCCACCAGAGGGAAGGCCGCCGAGCTGGGATCGCCCGGGACGATCACCGAGCGGCCGGTCAACTCGGGCTGTCCTTTCAGACGCACCAACCGACCGCCACCTTCCAATTCTTCAACCGTCACATCCGCGCCGAAGTGTTTAAGCATCAACTCGGTATGATCGCGGCAGGGCACCGGCTCGATGACCCGCGTTTCGCCTGGGGCGTTCAATCCGGCCAACAGCACCGCCGATTTGACCTGGGCCGAGGCCACCGGCAGTTCATACGCCAAAGGCAAGGGACTCTTCGCGCCCAAAACGGCGAGCGGCAGCCGGTCGCCCGACCGGGCGACGAACCCCGCGCCGATCTGTTTCAAGGGCGTCACCACCCGTCCCATGGGGCGCGAGCGCAGCGACGCATCTCCGGTCATGAAGGTGGTGAACCCGTGCGAGGCGACAATTCCCATGATCAACCGCGCCGCCGTTCCGGCGTTGCCCATATCGAGCACGTCGTCCGGCTCGATCAGCCCGCCGACGCCGCGCCCCCAAACGTGCCAGCGGCCATCGTCGGCGCGCTCGACCTTCGCGCCCAGTTTGCGCATGGCTTCCGCCGTCGAGAGCACGTCCTCTCCTTCGAGCAGGCCCTCGATTACCGTTTCGCCGACCGCCATGGCGCCGAACATCAACGCGCGGTGCGAAATCGACTTATCGCCGGGGATGGCGATGGAACCCGAAAGAGCCTTGGATTGCGAGGCTTTGAAAGGAGTCATAAGGATGCGTCTGGAAGCTAAGGGGTTGAACCTATTCTGCCGCTTGGTACCATGAAAAGGACCTTGAGGGTAGTGCTTTGAATTGTGCTGCCGAACCCGTCGCCCGCAAGGCGTCCGAAACGATTTTTCGTTTCGTGCATTTTGCTTTTGACTGGACGCTCACTTCATGGCATTTGGCTATTTAGGGAAACTCTTGTGGAGGAGCAGAAGTGCCCAAGCCCGATCTCGGTAAAAAGCGAACCTGCCAAGACTGCGGCGCTCATTATTACGACCTGAACGCTGCCGAGCCGAAATGTCCGAAATGTGGCACACTTTACGTCGCCGCTGCTCCGGCCAAGCCGAAAGGAAATGGTAAAAAGCCGCCGAAGGAAGCCAAGCCGGAAGAAAAAGATGTCGACCTCGCGGTCGATGACGATATCGACGACGACGACCTAGACGATTTTGTCGATGACGACGACGATGAGGATTTGGACGCCGACGACGATGATTTGATCGCCGACGCGTCCGATCTTGGAGAAGACGACGACGACCTGTCGGAAGTTCGCGAACATATCGACGAAGAAGTCATCGACCGCTCGGAATAAATGGAAATTGTAGAGGTCCGGTTTTTTTTAAAAAAACCTCTTGCTCCGGCGGAACAGGACCTCTATTTTCCCCCGCGCAACAGACGGGTGCTTAAGCGCATTAAGTCCGTGGCAAACCCATATCAAGGGGCCTTAGCTCAGCTGGGAGAGCGCAACACTGGCAGTGTTGAGGTCAGCGGTTCGATCCCGCTAGGCTCCACCATCAAAACCCTCCGCCTAAAGCGGGGGGTTTTGTTTTTGTGGACTGCGAGTGAGAAAGGCCGCCCGAAGACGGCCTTCAAAATTTTATCGGGGGTTAGGAGCTTAACCCGAAATCGGTGTTTGCAACATCGCCGGTATTGGTGCCGTCAATAGTCGCGATTTGGTAGGAATTCGACGTCGAGAAGGCGTTGACGTCCTCGGTAAAATAAACATCCACACCGGCGGTTCCGGTTGCGGCGCCCACGACGACAAAACCGGCGTTTGATGCCCCCAATGATACCGCGCTGCCTGTCGGAGCCGTAGTGGTTTCGAAGTAATTGGTCCCTGCCGTCAAGTCGCCGGACGTTCCAAAACCGAAATCCGCATCCGACAATTTAAAGATATCCGTTCCTGAAATGAAATCGGTAATCGTATCGGTTCCCAATGTCGTTATGCGGGCAACCGTCCCCACCGCACCCGTACCGCCAGAGAAACTGAAAATATCGTTTCCCGAACCACCGGTTAGAACATCATCGCCCTGACCGCCATTGATTGAGTCGTCGCCAGTCCCGCCATTGATCGAATTCGCACCACTGCAGCCGGTTAAAATATCGTTCTGATTGCTCCCGGTCAGATGTTCGAAGTTGGAAATGGTGTGGGTCGACGTGCCGAAGGAGACCGTTCCCGTATTTAAATTGGCGTTCACGGAGTCACCGGCAATAAATCCGTAATCCAAGCGGTCGCCGTTGGTTTCGCCCGTGCTGCCGCCGTCAAGAGTTTGATTGCCGCTTCGCACCTTGACGTAATCGTCGCCGCCGCCCGCAATGATCGAAACCGTATCGGAATTGCCGAAAATGGTATCGGCGCCGTCGCCGCTGATCACCGCTTCAATATAATAAAGCGTATCGACCGATACACCGCCATTAAGCGAGGCCATCCCTCCAGCTAGATCGATATTATGGCTGCCGGTAACGCCCGAATAATCCACCGTGTCGGTGCCATCGCCGCCATCAATGGTATCGCCGCCCGCCGACCCGATAAAGCTATCGTTGCCCTTATTGCCATAGAGACTGTTGGCGTTGCCGTCGCCATAAATGGTATCGGCGTATTGCGACCCATAGACGTTTTCGATGGAGATCAGGGTATCGGTGCCTTCACCGGTCGCCGTGGAGGTGCCCAGGTTGACCGTAACGGCAGTATCTGAATCGTAGTAGTCCGCCGCATCGATGTCCGCCCCGCCGTTCAGGATATCATCGCCCAAACCGCCGGAAAGTTTGTCGTTGCCCGCATTGCCGGTCAGCGTGTCATTGCCCGCCGCGCCATCGAGCCGGTTGGCGTTGGCGTCGCCGTTGAGATTGTCTGCAAACCGGGAACCGGTGGCGTTTTCGATATTGCTTAACGTGTCGTTGCCGGCTCCGCCGGTCGCCGTACCCGAAGCGAGGTCCACATTGACGCTGGCGACTGCACCTTCGTAGTACACTTCGTCTCCGTCGGCTGCTTGGTTGGCGCCGCCGTCAAACACATCGTCGCCCAGACCGCCGACGAAAACATCGTCGCCCGAACCGCCGATAAAGGTATCGTTGCCCGCGCCACCAACAAAAACAATGTCGACACCCGCATTTCCCTGAGTGGTGGCGTCAACGACATCCTTCTCCGCGGTGCCGGCAAAAATTACGTCCGTGTAACCCGCAGCGATGGCGTCGGTCGAACTGTCGATCACCCCGCTCGCTGCATAGGCGTTGGAATCGGCAATGATCCCAATGGTTTCAACGGGGGTCGAATCATGGAGGTCTTCCATCTTCAAGGCCCGCATACCGACGGTCCCATAGGTTCCGCTATATTGGTTGAGGATGCGGACCGAGCCGGTCTGGCTGCCGCTGTCGGTCGCATAGCTCACCACCAGATCGTTGCCGTCCCTGAGAACGGAAGTCGGCATCCAGCCGTCGGACAGATAAGCGTAATCGTAACCGTCGCCGTCGGTGATGGTGTCGGTCCCGGCGCTGTTGTAGAAGGTGTCGTCGCCGAGCCCGCCCGAAAGAATGTCGTTGCCCGTTCCGCCGTTAATCGAGTCCATACCGGCGCCGCCATACAGGGTGTCGTCGCCCGCGCCGCCGTTGATCGTGTCGTCGCCGCCGTAACCGTAAATCAGGTCGGCGGCGTTGTAATGCACCCGCTGGACCAAGGTCGAGCTAACGGTGACTTCCTGAACGCCGGTGTCGTCGGCGCCGGTCAACACCTCGCCCGAGGCCGTGCCATTGAGCACCTTGGGCTTGTTGACGTCTTCGTACTTGATCGGCGGCGGCTGATCGACCGGATCGGTCTGGGGTGGTTGAATTTGCTGAATCGGTCCAATTGGGTTTTGATTGCCGAAAGCGTTTCCTTGGGGGCCGCCGAAGGGATTATTGTTCCCGCCACCCAGCGGTCCAGTGTCACCTTCGCCGCCGCTGATCGCCCCATCGCCGCCGCCGCCGGTAATGATCCCGGAGTCTCCGGTGTTGCCGGGAAGGCCGCCCGGATTGTTCGGGTCGCCGACCGGAGCGTCGCCCTGGGCATTTTGTTCGGTATTTTGCGGGCCGTCGCCGGGTCCGTCTTGCGGACCCTCCGCGCCCGGCTCTCCGCCTTCGGCCCCTTGTTCACCCTCCACCGGGGCGTCACCCTCGCCCTGCTGTTCGGGACCGCCTTCGGCGACCTGTTCCGGGCCGCCTTCGCCCGGCTCACCCTCGCCTTCCGCCAGCTCTTCTGGTTCGCCCTCGCCTTCCGCCAGCTCTTCTGGTTCGCCCTCGCCTTCCCCTTCGCCTTCCTGGGGTTCGCCTTCTCCCTCTCCTTCGCCTTCCCCTTCCTGGGGTTCGCCTTCTTGCGGCTGGTCGTCCTGTTGCGGCCCTCGATTGGACGGCGACGGCGGCAAGGAGTTGAGAGCGCTCTGGAAATTGGCCTGATACTGGGCCGGGTTAACGGTAAACGGCGCTTGCGGGGCTGCATTGAAACTGGCGACCGAGGTGCCCTGGAACGCCTTGTTCAGCACCTGGGTGCCGCCGCCGTTACTGATCGCCATTTCCCCGATGCTGCCGTCCGGGTCGGGGGTCAGAACGACCGTCATTTTGGCTTCCGGCCCGCCGCCTTCGGGTCCCGGCCCGTTGTCGCCCGGCGCGGGAGGTTCAACCTCAATGCCGCCCGACGTGCCGCGAATGCCGATGGTCGCAACGGGGGTCTTGACCACCATGGCTTCGGTGCCGGTCTTGGAGATTTGCCCGGAAACGAAGGTAAAGACGCCCTTGACCAGATTGAGCGTCGCCTCGCCGGTTTCCAGGGCCGGGTTGTAAATCAATTCGTCCATGACGATGGAGCCGTTTTCACCCAGCGAAAAGGTCGTATCGTCGGCCAACAAGACCCCGACCGCGCCGTCGGTGCCGGTTTCCAGCACATCGCCTTGGAAAATTGCATCGCCCTTGCCGATGACGGCCTGGCTGCCATCCACATGGGTGACCGTGACGCTGCCGGACAGACTCTCAACGGTGCCGATGGGGGCGTCCGCCTGGGCCAATTCGGCCTGGGCGTATTGCGCCGGGGCTTGGGGGCCGGCCAAGCGGCTCACCCATTCGCCGTCCATCCGCGCACCGCCGGACGAAACCAGATCGGGCAATTGCTGTTGAGAAAAAAACTGCGGCACAACGAGCGAGTCGCCGGAAGGGGCGGTGACCATAAGATCGGACCCGCTGCGCGCGAAATCGCCCGAAAGCAAAAACTCTTCCGGAATCGACGCCTCGCCCCTTAGGCCGTTGGAACCGTTCGGTGGATCGATAACCGCCGTCCGGCTGATCGGGGTTTCCAGCGTTTCTGGATGGCCGTTGCCGCTGAAAGTCACGCCGCTCTTCCTTTCACACGCAAAAACATGGGTTTAACGTAAGGGGATTCGCCCCATCTGTCCTGTGATAAACGTCACAATTCTACAAAATTTCCGAAATTTTTACTTAAAAAGCGCGGCATTCGATCACTCCAGTGAGCGAAGCCGCTGCTCAAATAACACTTTTTTTGAGGAAAACAAAATCTCTCGTTTTAATTGCATCTTTTCTAAAGTTCGTCGACATAAAGCCCGCAGTGACCGGGGTCGACATCCAACCGGGAACACAGAGAAACGATTTCAACCTGATCGGCCAGCGCTTTTTCGCCGTTCGACTCGCTAACCGCCAGGCAAATCCGGATCAAAAGGGCCCGCGCTTCGGCGTCCTCGGCCCCTTCGTATATGGCCGCAAGCGCTTCGTCGTGTCCTTTCTTGGCGTCTTGGAAAATCCCGTCGGCAAACTCGTTAAACAGGTCGATCCCCTCGTGTGGATCGAATATTTTCAAGGCGTCCAACGTCTCCAGGATCTGATCGACCCGGACGCGCTCGGAAAAAGAAACCTCCCCATCGGCCGTGGCGACCAGCGCGCAGGCCGCCATCGCCGCCCTGAGAAACG
>Ga0209475_10004024_pt1 | contig 12980 bp, 9 predicted proteins | sample tdDd471_FD_187128 | JGI IMG/M metagenome (GOLD analysis project Ga0209475, IMG submission 187128) | Marine sediment microbial communities from the Atlantic coast under amendment with organic carbon and nitrate - tdDd47.1 (SPAdes)... | ecosystem: Environmental > Aquatic > Marine > Coastal >...
CAGCCCTGTTAATGCAGAGAACAAGGCTGAACGTTTTAATAAATCGTTATTACAGTGTGTTTTTACAAGTTTATTAAGTTCTTCAATTGTAAGGTATTCCCGTCTAGTTTCGGCTGCTTTAATAGGGCTAATTTTACTATTCAGGTCGGTTTGCAGTATGTTGTCTTTGTGTGCTTGTTTTAAGGCAGCTTTTACTTTATTGAAATAAGAAACAGCGGAATTAATTGAAAGGGTTGTTTTATCGCTCCTTTTACTTTTGGAGGTTTGCAAATATTCTTTAAAGTCCTCAAATATACTTTCGTTAAGGTCTGCAAATTTCAAAGAACCATTAGTAAACGTTTCAAGGTAATTAAGTGCAGAAATCCAATTGTCATAGTTTGAGTTTTTACGCTTATTAGTCAACTTTCGGAAATACTCAACAAAGCATTGTTCACCCTGTTCCTTTATTCTTAATTGCTCTTTTTCGTACTCGTTGTATATTTCAGGTTTATTTAAGAAGTTTTCGCGTTTTTGCCTTATGCTTTCTGCAATTTTAAGTGTTTCGGTATTATGCGTTTTATCTATTGGGGTTAATGGTTTTAGTTCTTTGTATAGCTTCTTTTTACTTTCTACATCTTTGCCTTTTTGCTCGTTGTTGCTAATATCCTTTTTAAGCTCTGTTTTATCAATAAAAATATACATGCCTAAAAATTCTCTTCGGGTAGTTTCGCCAGTTTCAGGGTGGGGTATAGCAGGGTAAAAATCAAGGTATAGGCTTTGCCGTCCTTGTGAAATTTGCTTTTGTCTTAATTTTACTTTTGTTGCCATTGTCTTTTATGCTATGTGAAAAAGGTGAAAAAAGTGAAGGATTAAGAAAAACTTTTTATTTGCTGTTTAGGTTTGGACTGCTCAAAAAGTTTGTCAAGGTCTGAACGTTTTATAATTGTTTTCTTTTCTAAAATATTAGTGGCAATCAACTTTCCTGTATTAATTAACTTATAGACATTTTGACGGGAACAGCCTATTAGTTTTGAAGCCTGTGTAACTGTTAAAAATTCTTTTGCTTTTAGCTCTTCAATAGGTAGATTCTTTATTCTTTTAGTTTCAATTGTTGCACTTTCAACCTTAACAGCTCTCTTTTTAGCTTTGTATGCTGCACTATTGCATTTATGAGAACAATACTTAGTTGTTGTGGTGCGAGCTGTAAATTCCTTGCTGCAATGTTCGCAAATCCGTTGTACCTTAATATTACTGCTCATTTTGTATTGTTTTATACTAAAGTGTTTAAAAGTGTAAACTTTGTAAACCAAAAAAAGCGAATTGAGGTACAAATTACCTTAACAATTCGTTTGAGGTACAACAAAGGTACAAAAAGGTACAAAATAAACAACTAATATTACAAAGCAAACATGAAGTTGAAGAGAAACAAGAAAGCCCTAAATGATGTTATAATAGGGCTTTACTAATATATTTGTATTTGATTGTTTTGTAGTGGTTACTTTCCAATACAGAATGTAATATACATTGCAAATCAATGTGTTATGAAAACAAGGTACAATTAAGGTACATAGCTTTAATAATTATCTAATGTTTAAGCTAAATTTAACTGTTTTGAAATATCTTGAATAAGTTTTGACATTGGCCTTTTATGTATGTCTTCTTCTTCATAGTAATTTCCAATTAACATACGTTTTATAGTACTTTTATCAATAAAAAGTCTTGAGAACTGCTTAATCAATACTTCTTGCATGCTTCTGTCATAAAATATTGCTTTAATAATCTGCTCCTCTAAAATATCTTTTTGTGTATCATAGATTCCTGTAATATTGAATAAGTTATCATGAGTTTTCGCAAACTCAAAATTCTCTGATTGTGATGATCCGAATTGAATTTTAAGCACAGAACAATCCTTTTGTTTCGACAATAAATATTTTAGAATTGTAGAATTATCAATTTTAAATCTAAATGGATTTAATCCGTGATTAATAGAATAGAGATGAAAATGCTTATCTAAATCGACCTTCTTGTTACTCTTAGTTTGATTACATGAAGAGCAACATGGAATTAAATTATAGAACGAAGCACTCAAAAATGGATATTTATCCTTAGAGTAGAAATGGTCGAGCTGTAAACGAGATTTTTGTTTTGCTCCCTCTTTAACATTGATTGTTAATTGTGCATTACAATAAACACAAGACTTTATTTGAAGCTTATCAATAATCTTGTATGCCTTTGCTCTGAAATCAGAATACTTAAAAGCGTTTAATACTTTTGATCCTAAAGGAGTGGTTGTAGGTTTCTTATTTTTCCTATGATTATAGTTATAAAGCAGATGCAAATAGTCAAGGTGTCCAAGTTTAGTAATTAATTCCTTTTGTTCTAGTGGTTTAAGTCTTATTATCTCATCGAATCTATCGTGAAGAAATAATAGTAATCTCTTCTGACTATGCTTTTTTTTAGAAGCTAAATCTGAAAGAATTGTTTTTGGGTGTATGTAATCTTTCCGTCTTGATTCATACAAATCATGATAGAAACTCTCCACAAAATCATCTAATGGTTTATCTATATTTATTGTAAGCATACCTATTATTATTCTAAATCGGATTCAAGTTTTGATATTCTTTCTTTAAGGCGTTTTATCTCAATATCCTTATCAAATATTGTCCCCTCAATTTCATTGAACATTTCAGTTAACCGTTGTCTTATTAAGGGTTCTCCTATAAGTTCAATGTATGGTTTTACAGCTTCAATATCTTCAAACCGATTAAAAGATCGAAGTACTGAATTATCTAGAGGATGTTGATTTGCTTCATCAGAAAATTCATCATTATAAGCAATTCTATTCATTAAATCTTGTACAAGTTCCATTGAGAATTTACCTAAACAGCCTTGTTTTAAAAAGAAGGAATTGGCTAGTAATTCATGTATATTCGCGCCAAAGGTTTCAGGCAAAATATCATTGTTCAGAATTTTACAAACACCTTCATCTGTTTTATCCAACCAGATAATGTTTTTTTTCGGAATATCTGAAACAACAAACGGAGAATGTGAAGACAAAATCACTTGTATCTTTTTATTAGTAAAGAATTTTGGTAGATATGTATTTAAATCATGAATAAAACTACGTTGCCATTCAGGATGTAAATATAATTCGCCCTCATCTATTAATAACCAAATTGTTTCTTTGAGATATCCAATCTCAGATATTGAATTTAATCGTGAAAAAAAAGCAAGCAAAGCATTTTCGCCAGCACTTAAACCTTGCCAAACAAACAGAAATATAAACTGAGAATCATACCAAAAACTAAACATATCGTCCAATAGAGATAATAATACTTCATTAATTTCTAATACAATCCTATTGGCATAACCTGAATATAAAAAGTTTATGTTTTCAATTCTTTCACTTAGCTCTTGTATAAACGTTTGAATATTTGGGAACCTGTCACCTGGGACTATACTCTCACCGCTTAAAATATAGTTCTTTATAATGCCTGGAATATCTGAGGGATTAACACATTCTTCAATTAGAGTATTTATGTCATTCTCATTAAGATTTAGAGTTTCTTCAAATATCTGGTTCTTCCAAATAGTTAGGAAAATCGATAAAATAATATTCTCTTCAAAAATTTCTCTTTTCAATATTATATTACCTGCATTTACATCTCTTTCATGTATTAAATTAATTATGGAATCATATTTATTAATATCCCTAAATATTGTTTCACTTTCACTATTATTCACAAATAAAGCATTGAAGCTAATATCAACTTGCTTAGGTAAGAATTTAAAATCGTTATCAATATATTTTGAAATAAACTTTAATTGATACTGCATTTCTCTGCTATAAATAAAACCATGAGGTATGGTTTGTTTTGTTAGGAAGTGTTTATTTCTATTAAAATTTTCCTCATTTTCATCGGGAAAATTTGGGTAACCAAAATGATTAATTGCTTTTTCAAAAGATTCAATTAAAAATTTATTAGAGTTTTGTGATTCAGAATGAAGCATAAAGCTCAATGAAGCATCGTAATGCCCCCTATTAAAGATTATTTCATCATGAATAGAAAAACTATTTGAGAAGAAAATAAGGTCTACATTATCCTTAAATATTCTGGATTCCTTAGTTAGATTATGGTGAATCTCGCTAGCATCAATTTTAATAAATTCATCAGTATTATACGATACTTTATCTACAATAAGCAAATCACCATTAGATTGCTTAATAACCAGAATATAATGATGTTCCATAAAATGTGGACCATCTGCAAAAACACTTTTTAAAAGAGAAAATAGATTTGATTTGCCACTGCCATTTTTTCCAATTAAGCCATTAATATTTAGAAAAACTTCATTATACAAGTTTAATGATTCTTCGTTTCCTTGATTAATCATTAATATTTTTTCATCCTTATTGTAAGCTATATTGTATTCAGAAGAAAAGTTAAAACCTGTATTAATAATGTTTTTATATTGCTCAACCCAGATGTATAATAGTTCCATTTTACATTATATTGATTTTGTGTTTAGAATGAAATGATTGTGATTATAGATAATAGTACAAATTAGGCAATAACCTTTTAAAAAGCAATTCAAACAATTTGGTGTTGAGTTCGAAATTATTTCCCTAAAACCATTAACCTCTCAATCTTTTCTATTGGAATTCTCTCGGCTCGTTTTATTTGATCCATAATACGCAAATACTTTTTCGTTGGTTTTCCTGCATACGTTTTCTTGAAATGCTTTGAGTATAGCTGCTCATAAAGTTTATCAATTTTGAAATATGCCCCTAAATATTTATCTAAATATCTGTAGTATTTACTTTTAGTTTGACTTTCATACATGCACCCCTGAAATGCTTCACGGTGTAAAAAGTAACCACCAATTGAATACATTTTACGGCAACGCTTGTTTGTTACCGGACAAGAGAAATACCAAATTGTACCTTTACCTAAATTTGAAGGAATTGAAACTAATTCTATTTTATAGCTTCGGGGTTCGTCTCTGTATTTGTAATCCAGTTCAATATAAGGTTGGTCACAGAAAGTATTAACAAAAATCGAAATACACCCTGTTTTGTTTCCATTAAAACTCCAAGTAAGTACACCGCTTTTAGTTTGGTTGGGATTTAGGTACCCCCAGGCTTTAAGTTTTGAAATATTTATTTGCAGTACATCATCGTATAATGTTGGAAATGTAGGAAATTTTGGCATAATCTCTTTTTTTTATGTTCGAATAACAATTATTGAAACCTAAATAATTAGGAAACATTGGTATTTAATCTTTGCTTATATTCCTGTAATCGGTTGAGGTATGGTAAAAACGTTTTATTCCCGTTGTGTGCTTTTACTAATGTAAAATGACTATCAACAAATAAAGAGGCGTTTAAAATTGTGCTGCATTGATTTAGTTTTATTGGTTTGTTCGGTAAATGTGTTTCTAAAAAATAGGTTTCCAGTTCTTTTATTTCACTATTCCAGTTTTCGGGCTGTTTAATCTCAGGTTTTATCAGGTTTTGTAAATTGGGTTTTGTGGGGTTCTCAATGTTAAGTTTTGTTAAGTTCCGATTGTTAGAATTTGTTAGACTTTCAATATAAGGTTTTGTTAGGTTCTTGGTTGAATCAATATTACCTTTTGGTAACTCATTGCTAGAAAAATAAGTTTTTTTTAGAGCTTCACTTTTTTCACCATTTACACTTTCTATGATTTCAATTTGTTTTATTTCGGGCTGTACCTGTTTTGCTTCCTTTCTGAATAAACGCCAATCCTGTTTTATTAAATAGTCTGCAAGGTCGTTTCCGTTTCTTTTATCACTTTCCGATGCTAATTGCTCTAACAAGTCCGAAACTATAAATCTTGTTCCTTGTAATTGGCTTTCAATTTCTTTTGCTTTCTTGCTCCATAGCTCAAAGGCTTTACCGTCTTTTGATAGGTCAGGAAATAGATAAACATCTCTACCTTTCAACGCCTGGCATTTATTGAGGTTTAAACTGCTCAAATTGTATACTGCTAACCAAAGTAAGTTTTCAGACTGTTCAGGATAACCAAAATACAACGATCCGTAAACAGCTGTTTTAGGTGCTTCAACTAATGCGATAGGGTTGTAGGGGTATTTGCTTAAAAGGTGTTCGCCAAACAAACAGGAAACCTTTGTTTCGTTATTCATGTACTCTTTTAACCATACTGGTAATGGTATTTTATTACGGGTGTGATGCCTTTCAATTATTGAGTGTAAAAAGTCTGTTCCTGTGGTATGATTAGTTTCATCAAATTGCTTTACCTGAATAGCTCTTACTTTATTGCGAATATCAATAAAAGGAAATGTAATTGCCCCGGTTCGGTATCCACTTTGAACAGTACCCAGGTTGTACAGTGAAATAACCTTTTCAATGTCTTTGGCTTCAATCGGGAATGAAACACGGCTTAACAGGTTTTGGATAAATACATTATTTTCATAGCGTGTAAGGGTTTGTTCGAAAACTTCAACAGGAATAAATGAAGGTTTAGGTTTTGGTTTATGTTTTACTTTGGGTTTATGAGGTTTCCAATTGCCTGAATATTGCCCCTGTTCCTTTTGCCAAATCATTTTGGCGTATCCATCAGTATAAGGATTGAGGTTGTAAGAACAATTACTTTCACGGTCGCAACGTCCGTACTTGTCAGGTAAATAATGGTTTGTTTGTTTATCCAGATAGCGAACAAAGCGCCTTTTATTACATTCAGGGCAATTATGTTTTTTACTGCTTTTATCTAATATGTATCGGTGTTCGTTTATCATATTAGAAAGGTCTTTTGCCATTAGTTATGTATGCAACATTGCCAACATTTAACCTTTCAACTAAAACACCAAAGCCTAAAAGCCTTTTAATAAAATTAGACTTATTCACAGGTTTAAATCCGTCCTCAATACAAAAGGTTCTGTATTCAGTGTAGAGTTCTTTAATTAGTCGGTATTCTGTTGGGCTATTTTTGTAATCGTTTTCATCAATAAACAACTTTACACTATCTGATTGATTTTTATATTGCTCAACTGCTTGTTGTACAGCTTCACATTCAGTAAAACGCTTTTGCTCCAATAAACGGTTAAGACCTGCCAACACCCAGTTAAAAACTCCTGAAAGCTCACTTTCAATAATTTTAGAATGTAACGTTTTGTCCTGTTCGTCTGGTGGTATGGTAACGTCAAAAGGAATGATTAAAAACCTTCTGAAATAAGCGTTTGTATGTTCAACATCTTTGGGTAATTCATTACAATTAAAAATCAGTTTTGCATATTGTTTTAATGTAAAGGGATCACCATAAGGTAAACGGGCTTCCACTGGTTCACCTGAAACTAATTGTTTGAATGTTGCGCTTTCTAGTTTTCCGTTTATCTCGCTTGCATAGTTCACTAGCTTATTCGCTAATTTTGCTCTGAAATATCCATTTTCATTTGTTAGACTTTGCAATGAAAAGTTACTTGTGTTTTCTTCCCCTAGTAAGGCACTAACAACCTCAAAAAACACAGATTTGCCATTTGCACCAGTACCGTAAAGTATTAAAGCCTTTTCTTCTTTTAGTCTGTTACTACCATGTTTGATAAAAACAAAACCCAAATATTCAGCCAATATCTTTTGGCGTTCTTTGTCGGGTAACACTCTGTTTAAAAAGGCTTCAAATAGTGGTGCTGTTGCCTTTGGGTTGTATTCAAATGGTAATTGATAAGTGATAAAGTCTGAACGGTCGAATGGTCTTATTTTCGTACCCTGTGGGTTTATCTCAAAAGTTCCATTTTGTAAATTTATCAATACAGTATCTTTATTAGTTTCTGGTGTAGGTAAATATGCCGTTCCTAAAAACTGTTTGTATAGCTGTTCCCTGAACTGATAAAATCTTGCTGAAAACTTAGCAACACCCATTTTTTCTGCAGCTTCACCTAAAAATTTTTGAAATGTCTCTTTGTCTATGTCAGCCCAGAAAGTACCGTTGAACAAGTAAATAAAATCATGATTTTTGCATAAGCCCCAACGATTGTTTTCTGCAACCTTTAAAACGTTTTCAATTGACAATACAATAAAATGCTTTGTATTGACTTTGATTTTATCTAACCTTTTCCTAGTGCTCTTAGCTTTTTCTCGCTCACTATCTAAGGCTTTATCTGTGTTTATACTTCCATCAGAATTAGTAAGCTGCATAGTTAGTTGTTCTAATTGCTCTCTTAATTTATCAACTTCGGGGAATGCCAATGCTTCAAAATCTAAAGGCTCAAACTGATTAATTATCTTATGTAATATTTCAGTGTGTGGAATTGGCTCTTTTTGCTTAGTCAATTCCTGTATGTGATTTAGAAAAACTTCAGGTTTATTTAAGTCCTCAAATTGAGGGTTTAATTTTACTGCTTCCATGTTTAGAATAGGTTTAATTGAGAAAAACAAAGAGGGGCTATGTCTGGATTGGTAGTTAAGTACCATGCTTTGAAACCTGTTTTTTTACAAAGCTTCCTTTCTATCTCCCAAAGAAGCCCAACCTTTTCTAAATCACGTTTGTATCGGCAAATATTCTTTTGTGGTATCCCAGTTGCAGCCGAAACCATTGAGGCTGTGGCAACATGTTCTTGTAAATACTGAAATATGGTTTTTAACTGACTTTTAAAGTCTGTATTTTTGCTTTGTCTATTATGCAAATGACTATTGGAGGTGTTTAGATGCTTTTTCATTTTACACCTCCTTTTTTATTACTCAACATGTAAGCTTCTCCTTCAGCATCTACTTCCGCGTTTGACTTTTTAGCCCCCTCTTTAATGTATTCCATAAGTTGAATACTTGAAAAGTAAAGCCTTTTAGAACGCTTCATTACTGGCAGTTCTCCTTTACTTACTTTCGAGTACACAGTCGGCACAGTAAGACATAAAAAATTTGCTGCTTCCTGAACGGTTAAAAGTTCTTCAGTTTTTGCGGTGGTGACAACCTGTTTTGTTAGTTTTAGGTCAAGTATTAGCTTCTCAATACAACTTAACCTTTCTTCAATTACTTCGAATGGATTATTCATTATACCATGTATTTAAATTAAACATGATACAAGAATATCAAGTGGTTTTGGTGGTTTAAAAAGTGTATTTGGTGGTTTTGGTGGGAAGCTTTATTTACTTGGTTTTAGTCGTAAAATATTTGTATAAATTACTTTTCAAAATATTGTCTTCATCAAAAGTAACATCTATGAATAACGAAATATTATGTTTTGCAAATTTCAAATATTCTATTGTTAGCTTTTCATTATTATCTTTATTAGCTCTAAATATTTCATTTAACGCCCATCCAAACCTTTTTTTATTGATCTTCCGAACACTTATTGGTTTCTCTATGTTTGGGAATGTACCAATATCAAAGTATTGCTTTAAAGCAAAAACCAATATTTTATAATTAGACTCACTTAAAACGGATTCTTCTTTAAAGGGATATAACCAATCTTCAATATTAGCAAGCACTAAATCATTTTCAGTCTCTTGTAATGCTTCCTTTTTTGTTTGAGATGGAACAGCTTTTAATATAGCTTCGTTATCTTCTTTTACACTTCCCAATTCGGAAGAGTATTCTTTTCCAGCTTCTAAACATTTTTTCAATACTTCTGCTTCTGTCTCCAAAAAATTTAGCATTTCGGAATAAAATTGGGGGTATGTATGTGGTCGATTTATTTCTATCTTGTAGTCTGCAATTAGCCTAATTACAATCTGATATTGCTTTAATATAGTGTTATCTGTACGTATATTTTGCCTCAACTTATCAAACTCTTTTTCTGCATTTGGTGGTTTCATGAAGCTTGTTATAGTTTGTATTTCCTTCTTCTGTTCAAGCTTTTCAGAATCTATCTGCCGAGGTGGTAAAGTTGATTCCAGTGTTTTCTTATAAAGCCTTAAAAACTCGTAATAATTGTTTTGAGCTTCAAATACTGTTTGGTTAAAAAGAGGACTTTCTGTATTAACAGTTTTGGGCTTTTGGATATCCAAAGCATTTAGGTAGTCTAATTTTCTTTTAATATCAAATAAATAGGTTTCCTTTTTTAAATTATGCATGTATTGCATTGTAGTACTAAATGATGCTTTGGAATAGAAGTTTCTTTGTTGCTCAATCGTTGTGGTTATGTATGCTTTAGGTTTAAATTCCTTGTCAATATCAATTTCATTAAATAAAGAAATCCAGTCAATGTCTTCATTTATTTGAGATGATAGACCTTTTAAATTTTGTATTTTAGTTTTTAAATTTTGGAAATATTCCTTGTAATTTGTTGTGCCAGTTCTTTTAATGAATTTTTCTATTAAGTCAATCGTATCATTTATTAGTATATTTATTTCGTCCTTACTTTCTATGTTGATTATAATAGATTTAAATCCTTCAAACTTCAAATCATACTTTATTTTATCATCCTTGAATTTACTTTTATCAGTAAAAGAAGGTATACGTCCACAAGTAAATGGAGTGCGTGTAGTTTTCAAATAGTGTTCATAATCATCCAGTTCAGAAGGCTTATTTCTTAATTTTAACTTGTGGATAGGGCTACTTAATATTGGTGAGGGGGTATGGTTTAGACTATTTTTATCAGACAAGGATGTTAATAATCGATTATTATAATATTCATTATTTCTATTTAACCAATCTATTAAATGTTTTATTTCAGGTTTATCAATTTTAACCGTTTGATTACTAATGTTCGATTCTATTTCAGAAATTATTTGTTTAATGTTTTGAAATAACCTAAGGAATATACTATTACAAAATTGAAATCCAAGAGTTTGTTCAAATGTACGCAATAAGCTCTCATAAGTATTTAAAACCATAAATATAGTTCTGATTTCAACGGTGTTCTGTTCTAATTTACTCCCTTTTTCTATTTCAAGTTCTTTTATCTTTTTATCAGTTAGTTTTAAGTAATACCTTACAGGGTTTTCAATAAATATCTTTAAATCATTTATCCAGAAATCGCTTATATCTTCAATTGCTTGCTTTTTTTGAGAGTCATCAATCGGTGAAAAAGTAATTTCTTTTTTTAGCTTTTGTAATTTACTTTCCAGTGTTATAACTACAGATTTATTTACATGATTTTTAAGTTTCTCGTATTCAACAAAAACTTCTGAACGTTGAGATATACCATTTTCTTCAATAGCTTTTAAAGCCTCATTTATTTCAGTGGCAAAGTTTTTTGATATTTTATTAACACTGCTTTTTAGCAAACTATTAATTCTCTTTAATGTATTATTTATTCTTTCTGCATTGTTTCTTTTATTAATTCTTTGATGATTATCTGCCTCCCTTTCTGAAACCGTAATATCGAAGTTTCCTGATTTCAGGTATTTGTCAATATGATTCTTTAATATTCTAAATAGAATTGAGATGTCGACTTGTTTTAAATGAATATCATTCAACTTGTTCTCTAACCAATTATTGTAAAGAAAATACTTAGCATAAACCTGGACTGCATTGGTATTATAATAAATGTGTATATCAGGATAAAACTTTAATTTTGGGTTGTCATAATAGCCATTTACTAATCTAGAATACTCGTATAAATCTGATTCTTCAGGTTTAACCCATTTGTTATTAAAGGTTACTGTAGTGGAGAGTTGGATTGCTTTGTTTATAAATCTATTTAATTCAGTTAATTCGTCCTTAATTATCTTTTCGGTGGCTTCACCATATTTTTCAATAAAAATACTTTGTAAGGTTTCAAAATATCTTTGAGCGTATAATTTTTCGAATTGTTCAAAAAGTTCTTTTTTGTTTTTAGGTTCGGGTAAAAATGATATTTCTTGCCCTTCAGCAAAGCCTTTAGCACCCATTCTTTCAAACTGTTCAATATCCTGTTTAGTAGCTTTCCTTTTAATCCTTATTGCCTGTTCGTATTTTTCAGATTCGCTTAAATTTTCTTTTCGATTATTGTTTTGAAATTGTGGCAATGATTCATCAATTTGTGGCTGTCCTTTTGGTATAAACTTATCAAGCAAAGCCTCTGATATAAAATGAAATTTCTCAAATAATAGAGGTTTAAAATAATCAAATGGTAATTCCTTAGTGTATTTGTCATATTTGACAGCATATCGCCTTAGCTCTTTTCTATCTGACCTATCTGCATTTTTTAAGAATTCGCTAACATGATTAATGTAGTTATCATACAAAGTTGAAGGATTTTCCCAGTCAAATAAATTTAACTCTCTCACCTTTGCTTCCATCACATCTAAAACGCTTTCAATAATTACATCTGACTTCTTTAATATCTGATTGTGAATGAATTCATATTCTGCCTCACTCTCATCTGTCCTCATTCTATCTGGATATTTTTTAAGCTTTTCTGCTCTAAGCTTATGCAGGTCTTTCATTATATCATTATACCGCTTAAAGTTTTCAATATTAGAATGTAAAAAATCAATAAATTGAAATAATGGCTTTACTTCATTTGGTATCATATCTTATAAATCTAGTTTAATATTATCGGCTGCTTTGCGTTTTGCTTCGTCAACTATTTTAGCATAAACCTGGGTTGTTTTTAAATCTTTATGCCCCAACATTTTAGAGACTGTATAAATATCAGTACCATTAAATAGTTGCAGAGTGGCGTATGTGTGCCGAAAACAATGAAAAGTAATATCTTTAGTTATTCCGGCTGCTCCAATCCATTGAAATAAGTGTTTATTCGCATAAGCTGAATATTTAAGCCCTTCAAATACTCTTTTATCCTGTGGCATATCCTTTGGATTTGGTGTGCCTTCTGTAAAGCTGTAAGCCTGTTCTGAAATGGGTAATACCTCAACACCTTTGGTTTTCTGTTGGTCAAAGTTTAAGAAATAGCCTTGACCTTCAATGTATTCTAATTCGCTCCAAACCATTTTTTGAATATCACTAAAACGCAGCCCTGTTAATGCAGAGAACAAGGCTGAACGTTTTAATAAATCGTTATTACAGTGTGTTTTTACAAGTTTATTAAGTTCTTCAATTGTAAGGTATTCCCGTCTAGTTTCGGCTGCTTTAATAGGG
>Ga0209475_10004025_pt1 | contig 12979 bp, 15 predicted proteins | sample tdDd471_FD_187128 | JGI IMG/M metagenome (GOLD analysis project Ga0209475, IMG submission 187128) | Marine sediment microbial communities from the Atlantic coast under amendment with organic carbon and nitrate - tdDd47.1 (SPAdes)... | ecosystem: Environmental > Aquatic > Marine > Coastal >...
AGACCGGAAGCCTCTGGCCCCGGAAGAAGCACTCAAGCTCGTGGCCCTGTATAGATTCCTGTTGCCGGACCGGGCCCTACGCATCTGTGGCGGACGACTGACCGTATTCGGCGAAAGCCGCAAGGCCGAACTGCTTGGTTCTGGAGCGAATGGATTGATGGTCGGCGACTACCTGACCGTCAAGGGCGGCAACGTGACGTCCGACCTCAAGGATATTGACCATGCCGGTTTACAGCCGGAAACAGAGTGATCTGCGATGACGAATAATTCTCTCATGGACCTTCACCAGCTTGTCTGGACCGCGCTCATGGCCGCGCTCATCGGCGCAGGGGCTTACCTTATCGTGCCCATCGGCCCAGTACCTGTTTCCATGCAGCCCTTTTTCATTTTTCTGGCCGGATACATACTCGGTCCCAAACGCGGCGTACTGGCTGTCGGCCTTTACCTGCTGGCCGGGACCATCGGCCTGCCGGTTTTTTCCGGCGGCAAGTCCGGCCTGGGACATCTGCTCGGTCCCACGGGCGGCTACCTGTTCGGTTTCGTGATTTCCGCATGGATGTGCGGCATGGCCCGCAAGACCAGCCCGAACATGGGATGGATCATGGGCTTAGCCTGGGGTGTTGGCGCACTCCTGGCAGTCTACGGCACTGGCGCGGCATGGCTCAAGTTTGCCCTGAACCTGAGCTGGCACAAGGCGTTCATGGCTGGCGTCGTTCCATTCATCCCATGGGACGCCATCAAGATCGTAGCCGCCGTGGCCTGTTGCAAATATCTCATCCGCCTGAACCTTCTGCCGGGACAACGTTAGCCAACAAATAATCATGCACGTCAAAGGATTCCCCCTTCATACGGACTCAAAGTCCATGGCCTTCGTACGCAGCTTCATGCGCTGCTACCTGGCGGGTGCGGGATTCAACACGCGTGGCATGCAGAACATCGGCCTCATGTACGCCATGCAACCGGGCCTCACAGCCATTCACTCCGACCCCAAGGATCTTCGGGCCGCCCTGAAACGGTATGCACGTCACTATCAGTCCCACCCCTTTTGGACGCCGTGTCTGGTCGGCATCCTGCTCAACGTGGAGCAGGCCATCGCCACCGATCACTTCCCGCCCAAGATGCTGACCAAAATCAAGGACACCACGGCGTACTCGCTGTCTGCCATCGGCGACTCGGTTTTCGCCGGAAGCTTGCTCATCTTCTGGGCGATGCTGTCCATCTGCCTGCTCCTCAGCGGCAACCCGCACCTTGCTTTTGCCATTGGACTGTTCTTTCTCGCGGCGTTGCAGGCATTCCGCATATACACATTCACCTGCGGAGTGCGTCAGGGCTTCAAATTTCTGAAACAACTCAAACAGTGGAATCTGATCAACTGGGGACGTCGAGTCAAATACGCCAACGCGGCTCTACTACTCTGGCTTTGGACACTCATCTGGCCGCGCCCGTACCAATGGTGGGAACTGTTGCTTGGTGTCAGTGCACTGCTCCTGTTTGGCCGTTTCGTACGCACGGGATTGCTGTCCCGCGTACTGGCCGTGGCCGTATTTGTCGGCCTCATCGATCTTTTTACCTGGATCAACGAATCAGGTTGGACTGGATTTGGCTTGTGATTTTCCTTTCAATCAGACATAAAAAAGGTTTGAATAGGTAGGTATATATATGACGGACGAAAGCACCACAACAGACTCGGCCACAGGAGACTTTATCTCCCGGCAAGTGATCGTTGCCAGTGAGAACGGGCTGCATGCCCGACCCGCTGGCAGGCTTGCCCAAGAGGCTCAGTCCTTTGAATCCGCTATAACTCTGGTCCACCAGGATCAGGAAGCGGATGCCAAGTCCATTCTCGACATCCTCACCCTGGCTGCCGAACCAGGCCACGTGCTTGAACTGCGTGCAACAGGGGCTGATGCCGAAGAGGCGCTTACGCGGCTCGAACAACTGTTCAAAAACAAATTCGAGGGATAAATGGCTGACGCGATTATCACAGGCATACCGGTTGCCACAGGCATAGCCATCGGCAAGGCCTATTTCGTCAACCGGAACCACATGGCACATCTGCCCAGGCAGACTGTGGCAGCGGCTTTGGTGCCTGATGAAATCGTTCGCCTCCATGAAGCGTTCGCCACTGTTGAAAGCGAACTGACCGTCATCCGCGAGCAGGTGCCCGAAGAGTTGAAAAGCCACGGTTCTCTCATAGACACCCATCTGATGATGCTCAAGGACCCCAAGCTGTCCAAAACGGCTGAAGGATACATAACCTCACTCGGTCTGAATGCGGCATGGGCACTCGAAAAAGCCGTGGCAGATCAGGAAGCGGCATTCGACGCCATCCACGACCAATATATCCGTGAACGCATGCAGGACGTGCGCGTGGTGGCAGACAGGGTTCAGACCAAACTCATGGGTGTTGAAACCGACCTGACCGCCATCTCGGGCCGCGCCATCATCATGGCCCACGACCTGACCCCGGCGGACACCGTCGAGTTGCAGGTGGACAAAATTATGGCCTTTGCCACCGTGCGTGGCGGCAAGACCTCCCACACAGGCATCATGGCCCGCTCTCTGGCTATCCCCGCTCTGGTCGGCGTAGACAAGCTTGAAGACTCGGTACGTGACGGTGATCTGGTCATCATTGATGGTCTGGCCGGAAAGATCATAGTCAATCCCACCGAGTCGGAACTCGAAGACTACAATGAACGGGCCGCCAAGTTTGAAACATATTCACGCAAAATCAAACGTCAGTGCCATCTCCCGGCTGAGACCTTTGACGGATCACGGGTTCAGGTGTTGTCCAACATTGAACTGGTGGAAGAAGTGGCCGCAGTTCTGGACAACGGTGGTGAAGGCGTCGGCTTGTACCGCACGGAATACGCCTATCTCAACCGGACCGAGCTCCCCACAGAAGAAGAACTGACCGAAAAATACATCGACCTCGCTTCCATCATGTATCCGCGAAAGGTGGTATTCCGCACGCTGGACCTCGGATCAGACAAATTTATCGCCTCTTTCGGCGAACTCAACGAAGCCAACCCCGCCATGGGATTGCGCGCCATCCGCTTCTGCCTCAAGAACCCGCAACTGTTCAAGACCCAGCTTCGGGCCATTCTGCGCGCTTCGGCCTATGGCAACGTCTCCATGATGTTTCCCATGATTTCAGGGGTCAAGGAAGTGCGTCAGGCCAAGGCATGGCTTGCTCAGGCCAAAGCAGAACTACGCCGCGAAGGCCTCGATTACGACCCGAATATGCCCGTTGGCACCATGATCGAGTTGCCTGCAGCCGTGATGATCGCTGATTTCCTGGCACACGAAGTGGACTTCTTTTCCATCGGCACTAACGACCTTATCCAGTATTCCATTGGCGTGGACCGGACAAACCGGCATGTGTCCTATTTGTACCAGCCGCTTCACCCTGCCACCCTGCGTGCCATCAAATTGGTGGTTGACGCAGCCCATCAGGCCGGCATAGAAGTGTCGCTCTGCGGAGAGGTCGCGTCCGACCCGTTCTGCGTACCCATTCTACTCGGCATGGGCATCGACTCCATCTCAATGACCCCGCAGGCCATTCCGGGCATCAAGCGGATTATCCGGCAGATCAACATGCACGACTGCCGCATCCTCTTGAAAGACGTGCTGGAATGCCGCACGGTCAGCCGCATCAACAATCTGGTAATGGACAACATTTTCAAGCACTTCCCAGAGGAAGTCTCCTTTTTCTCGTCCCTGTTGGAAAACGACGAGCTGCCTTCCTAGGCGAATCACATGGCAAAAAAGAAAAAAAGAAAAGTCTCAGCGAATACCATCGGTACCAATAAGCAGGCCCGTCGGCTGTATGAAATCCTCGAAACCTTCGAGGCTGGCATCTCTCTGGTCGGGAGCGAGGTCAAATCTCTGCGTGCCGGACAGGTTTCGTTCAAGGACGGCTATGTCCAATTCCGCGACAGCTCCGCCTATCTGATAGGAGTCCACATCGCGCCCTACGATAAAACCGGAGTCTACGATCAACACGACCCGGAACGACCTCGCCAGTTGCTCTTGCACAAGCAGGAAATTACCATGCTCAAGGCCAAGACCGAGCAGAAGGGGCTCTCCGTGATCCCCATGAAGATGTACTTCAGCCGAGGCAAGGTCAAAGTGCAGATCGGTCTGGGACGAGGCAAGAACGTCCATTCCAAGAAGCAGGATCTCAAGGATCGCGATATTTCCCGCGACACCGCACGGCAGTTGGCGGCGTACAAGTAGGGAAGATTGTGAAGCCGCCTTCGGCGGAATTGTTGGACAAGAGATGCCTCCGGCGGCTTAAGGCCGAGGGCCTTAAGAATCCCGTGTCGCCTTCGGCGAAGGTGTTTATAAAAATCAGAAAAGTCCCGGTAGTATATATGCTACCGGGACTTTCTTATTAAAATACACTCGAACAACCTCGCCGAAGGCGACACATAAAGTTTAGGAGATTCTTAAGAACCCTTTTCAAAGGGTTCTTAAGCCGCCGGAGGCATCTTCATCTTTTTCAACAACGACTTCCCACGAACAGGTCGAGTCCGTCTTTTAATTGATCCAACGTTTACAGGTCGGCCAACGTACCCCGATGAGGACACAGGTGCATGCTTTATCGTCGAGCTATTCGCCTGATTCGATACCGATTGAATCACCTGTGGCACAAACCGTTCAGAGAAACCTGCCACAAAGGTCCAGAACATCAATTTTGCCATATCAGGAGCGCTTTCCGGGTATGATTCCCTCACATAACTGACGAGATCATAGTCTCGAAGCCCAATAAAAGGGGGAAGGTAAAATTTGGGGAATATAGCTATATTGAATATCTCCGTCATAAAAAGCACGTAGAGGACCAAAGCAAATATGCCGCCAAATAGAGGGATGATAAACACTGATGTCCACGACTCTGACAGCAAACACAACTCTACATCACTAATGCCTTGCAATCGTTGCTGAATACTCACGAAACCACCTATGACGCCGCAACCAAAAGCAAGAGGCGTCAATAATATCAACTGATCAGACCACATAGCAGCACCTAGAGTCGCTATTGGCAGCAGCAACGCCAATCCCGTGGCAATGACAAGCACTTTAGACACAGTGACTATTCTTTTCTGACGGTCATTCACACTCCACCCCCTTGCCTGCCCCCTAACAATTCTACCGCATATATAGTCCACCGTATAACACAGTGTATCATTCAGAACAATGTCCTTACGGGAAACAAGGGATGCTCAAAAACAAAATAAAGGGGAAGTGGGAAGAAACGAAAAAGGGTTTAGAACAAACGAGCCTGTTCTTGCACTTTCTCTTCAGGCTTGACGCCACGGAAGGTCAGACGGTGCTGGCGGCAGGGGCCGAGTTCCTGAATGGCGGCCATGTGGGCTTTGGTGCCGTAACCCATGTGCTTGGATATGCCATAGCCGGGATACCGCTTGGCGAGCTTGACCATGAGTCGATCACGAAAGGTCTTGGCCATAATGGATGCCGCGGAGATAGCCGGAATCTTGCCGTCACCCTTGATGACGTATTCCTGTTGGATATTACGCTGCAAGGCGTGCGGAGGAATGGTCTTGTTGCCATCAATCTGAAGGAATTTAGGCTCGCCTTTCATCCCGCGCACGGCTCGGCCCATGGCCTGAAACGTAGCCTGCAAAATATTGATGTCGTCAATTTCCGGCGCCCACGCCACGCCCACAGCCCAGGCCACGGCCTGTTCACGGATAAGATCATACAGCACTTCGCGCTTGGCGGCTGTGAGCTGTTTGGAATCAGTCAATCCCGGCAGGTCATACTCCGCAGGCAGAATACACGCCCCGGCCACGACCGGACCTGCCAGACAGCCACGCCCGGCCTCATCCACACCCGCGATCTCGGTAGCGGTAAATCCATCAACAGAAAACAACGTCACCTGACTCATGAAATCCTCCGAGCCCGTTGTGCCTCAAACCAGACGTTGCGGCAACTGGAAATCAGAGAGGAAGCCGCTCACGCGGCATTATCAGGTGATTTCGCCTCCGGCGGCCAAAGGGCGATACCCTTTGGAGTCCCATTGTCGCCTTCGGCGAAGTTTCAATATGAGAACCAAGCGAAGTAGACTCCCAAGATCACAAACCACGAAAGCCCGGAGTGTCAAAAGACACTCCGGGCATATATATCGCAACAAAATCACGATAATTTTTGGAGAAGTGGGGTGGATGTGCCGACGAGAGGGAATTTCAGGACCGCCGCGTATTCCCATACGCAAGGGTCTGTAATTTCCGAACGGCGGTGCAAACGCCCGCTTATCCGAAAATTATTCCCAGATCTGTTTGGACTTGATGCGTGCAGCCTTACCGCGCAGGTTACGCAGGTAGTAAATGCGGCTACGACGAACTTTACCCTCGGAGACCACTTCGACGCGGTCGATGAAGGGGGAGTTCATGGGGAACACACGCTCGACACCGATACCATCGGAAATCTTACGAACGGTGAAGGTAGCGTTGGTGGTACCGCGACGACGACGAAGAACGGCACCCTGGAAAACCTGGATACGCTCTTTCTCACCCTCAATGATACGGTAGTGAACTTTGACGGTGTCACCGGCCTTAAACGCAGGCATATCCAAACGAATGTGTTCGGCTTCAATTTTCTTGATGATGTCCATGATAGTCTCCTAAATTCTTAGTACTCATCTGCGACAAGCCGGTCGACAATAATAGCAACCGCGCTTCGAACCGACAGATGGTTGTAGTCATCCAAATACCTGACAGGCCGTAATATGCCTTCTGTTTTGGAGAGGACTTCTTCCGCCAAACCGTGACCAGTTCCAAAAATCAATAAAACCGGAGAGTTGGCAAGCCATCCCTGCAATTCCTTATAGGTCATTGCAGGCTCAGCTTTCTTGCGACGATCCAGCCGTGCTGAAGTAGCCGCGAGGCGGGGACATTGCCCTGTTTGCGCCTCGATGTCAAGGACGGCAGCGTCGATATCGTCAAAAACCTTGACCTTGGAAAATGCCTCTGCGCGATCCGGGTTTGCCAGACTTCCGGCCCCGTCCTTCCAGTGGTCGAGGAGTCGATTTGCCAACGCCTTCTGGTCGTCAATGGGAGTCGTGGCGTAGAAACCGCCCAATCCGTAACTGCGAGCCACCCTCGCCATGTCATGCAAGTCGAGATTGGTCACGGAAACCGCCACCTTCTCACCAAACTTGTTGACCACGGGATAATGACACAGCGCGATATACAGATTGCGCCCCAAGCGGGTGCGCGGCTGTTTACGCAAAAAGTCTATATCTTCAACTGTCAACCGGGCTTCGGGCAACAAGTCGGGACGGTCGTTCAAAGTGGCGGAGAGGCTGCATTCGCGCCGCCAGTCGGCAATCTTGCCGTGGTCACCGCTCCGCAAGACATCCGGCACCTTTAATCCTTCGTGATCGTCAGGACGGGTGTAATGCGGATACTCCAGCAAACCAGCGGAGAAGGACTCTTCTTCACCTGAGTCTTCATGCCCCATAAAACCGGGTAAAAGACGCGACACGGATTCCATGAGACAGACAGCACCAGCCTCACCGCCGTTGAGTACGAAATCTCCCACCGAGACCAACTCAATGGGGTACAGATCAAGCAACCGCTCATCTATGCCTTCGTAACGACCGCTGATGAGGGTGATATCCTCTTCTTGCGATAGCTCACGTGCCATGGTCTGATCCAGCGGCTTGCCACGCGGCGACAGCATCATGATACGGCCCTTGGACTCGATGGAATCCAGAGCCTTGATCATGGGGTCGAGCTTGAGCAGCATACCGGGACCGCCGCCAAAAGGACGATCATCCACGGACTTGTGGACCCCTCCTGCGAACTGACGCACGTCCACATAGTCAAGATTGACCAGCCCGCCCTCTACAGCCTTACCCATAAGGCCGCTTGAAAGCGGGGAATCGAAATAGTGCGGGAATATGGAAACCAGATGGTAGTTCATGACTGCTTTGGTTTTTTCTTACGGGGAGGACGGCGTTTCTTTTTCTTTTTCGGCAGCTCAGGATTCAGATACAAATCCAGCAACCCTTCTGGAGGCTCAATAGTAATGAGCTCTTCGTCAAGGTCGATGTCGAGTACGAACTCAGGCACAGCGGGCAACAGGATTTCGGTTCCGGCCTCGTTGACGATAACCCAGGTATCCTGTTCGCTGGTTTCATAGAAGCCCTTGAGTTCTCCCACGTCAGAACCGTCAGTGAGTACTACGCGACATCCTATCATCTGATAGAGGTAGTGTTCATCGCCATCCAGTTCCGGCAGGTCTTCCTCGCGCACGAGAACAGTCCGGCCGCGAAGGGCATCTGCCTGATCGCGGTCGGTCACACCCTTGACCGTGAGCAGGACAAGTCCTTTGTGCTCACGCCAGGAACCAACGGTTATTGGCTTTGGGGATTTATTGCCATCCTGTAGATACAGGGCATCAATCGCACCGAAAATGGACGGGGAGTCTGCATAATTTTTTATGCAGAACTCCCCTCGAATTCCGTGCGGCTTGACCACCCCACCCACAGGGATAAACCCCTTGGCGGACTGCTTAATGGTCATCGATCTACCGAAACTACTCGAGAATCTCCAAGACGGAGCGTTTCCGAACCTTGGTGGATGCGGCACCCAGCAACGTACGCATGGCGCGAGCCGTGCGGCCCTGTTTGCCGATTACCTTACCAAGATCTTCCTTGGCCACCTTGAGCTCGATTACCGAGGTCTGTTCGCCTTCGACTTCCGAAACATGCACTTCGTCCGGGTTGTCCACCAGGGACTTGGCAATGTACTCAATCATCTCTTTCAACATGACGTCACCTCCGGGGCTGACACGTCGTCGCGTGCCATGAACATGAGCTGCCAAAGATAAACCGGACCATGCAGGCAAGGGCCTACAGACCCACCTGCTTGTTGAAGCACGAGGCTACTTGCCGGCCTTTTTCAGCAGAGAACGAACGGTGTTGCTGGGCTGTGCACCCTTTTCCAACCACTTCTCAATCTTTTCCATGTCGAGCACGATTTCGTTGGGCTCGACCATCGGATTGTAATGCCCGAGGAATTCAACGGGGCGTCCATCACGACGGGCAGCGGAGTCGAGAGCCACCACGCGGTAGAAGGGACGCTTCTTGGAACCCATCCGGGTCAGTCTGATTTTCATAGCCATGAGCTTATTCTCCCAATAATTGATTAATACGTTTTTGCCGAGTTTATGGCAAGTTAATATGGATTAAAGACGGGTCGTCTTCATTTCCTATTTCTTCTTTTTCTTCTTTTTCTTACTTTTCTTGTTCAATTTCTTCTTATTACGCGCCTTCAGGGTCTTTTTGGAAAGAGAACGTTTACCGCCTTCTTCTTCCATTCCCATGCCAGGCATACCGGGCATCCCAGGCATACCGGGCATTCCACCCATGCCGCCCAAGGCGTCCATATCAGGCATCTGACCGCCGCCCAGTCCAGGCAACTTGGGCAGACCGAACTTGCCTTTCTTCTTTTTGCCGCCGCCCATCATGGACTGCATGACCTTGCTCATCTGCTTGAAGTTCTTGATGAGCGAGTTGACGTCAGCAACCTTGACACCGGAACCCTTGGCAATACGTTCCTTGCGGCTCGCATTGATGAGCTTCGGCTGGCGTCGCTCTTTCATGGTCATGGAAGAAATGATCGCTTCAGTGCGTTTCATTTCGTCCTCAGGCATGGCGGTGTCGCCCATCTGCTTCATGATGTTGCCCATACCAGGAATCATCTTGAGCAGGCCTTCCATGGAACCAAGCTTCTTGAGCTTGCGCATATGACCAAGAAAATCTTCGAAATCGAACTCAGCCTTGGCCATCTTTTCGGCCATGACCTTGGCTTCTTCCTCGTCGATTTCACCTTGCGCCTTCTCGATGAGCGTCATCATGTCGCCCATGCCGAGAATACGAGAGGCAATGCGGTCCGGGTGGAAGAGTTCCAGCTCGGAAAGCTTTTCACCCACACCCACAAACTTGACCGACTTGCCGGTCACGGTCTTGATGGACAGAGCTGCACCGCCTCGGGCATCACCATCCATCTTGGTCAAAATCACACCGGAAATCTCAAGTTTCTCATTGAAACTTTCGGCAACGGTGACCGCATCCTGACCTGTCATGGCATCGGCCACGAACAAAATTTCCTGCGGCTGACATTCCTTCTTGATATTGACAAGCTCGCCCATCAGCTCTTCATCAATATGCAGTCGACCAGCGGTATCGAAGAGGATAAGATCGCAACCCAACTCTTCGGCCTTGACCAAAGCGTCCTTGCAGATGTCCACCGGATTCATGTCCGTGGTGGACGGATACACTGGCACATCAAGCTGCCTGGCCAGTGTATTCAACTGGTCGATTGCAGCTGGACGATAGACGTCGGCAGGCACAAGGTACGGCTTCTTGCCGTGCTGTTTGCGCAGGAACATCGCCAACTTGCCGGAACTGGTGGTTTTACCTGAACCCTGCAAGCCAACCATCATCAGTTTAAGCGGCATGGCCTTAATGTCCAGCCCCTGCTGCTCGCCACCCAGGAGTTCAATCAACTCCTCGTTGACGATCTTGATGATCTGCTGACCAGGATCCAGCCCCTTCATGACCTCGTCGCCGAGGGCTCGCTCCTTGACTTGGTCAACGAACTGCTTGACCACTTTGAAGTTAACGTCAGCTTCGAGAAGTGCGAGACGCACTTCACGCAGACCATCCTTGATGTTATTTTCATCAAGGGTCTTCTGGCCGCTGAACTTCGAAAAAGTGTTGCCAAGTCTTTCTTGCAGGCTCTCGAACAACTGTCCTATCTCCCGGAATTATCTCGTTTTCCAAATATCTATCACGCGCAAAACTCCCGTCCAGCGCGGGCAAAGAGGTGGTTTGGTAAGCCAGATTGAGGATATAGTCAAGCACGGCAAAGGTCGACACGGCAGCAGAAGGCCTCCTGAAACGAAGTATTTCACTCCCTCAAAACGGCATATTGCCATACCCATTGACTTGCCTCCACCCATGGAGAATATTGGTTTCAGGAGTATTCATGCATCTTTTCCGCATTTTCGTCATACTATTAATTCTCGTCCCATTCATCGTGTCCCCCCGTGTCGCTCATGCGGACTATCTGACTATCAGGGTTCCTGCATATTCTGACGGGGTCCACAGCTACTTTGTCGATCTCCTGACCTCAGCACTGTCAAAGGCCGGACATCTGGCAACCATCGAACAGGTCTCCGATATTCCACACCTACGAGAGCGAGCCATGCTGGAAACCGGAGAACTGAGCGTCCTCTGGCTCATTCGATCCCAGCAAAGGGACAAACGCTATTTCCCTGTCCCCGTGAAACTAACCAACGGTATGATCGGCAAACGCATCCTCCTGGTCCCCCGCAATCAAAAAGAAGACTACAAGGACATCAAAACCCTTCGAGATTTCAGAAAACTTGGTAAAATTGGTGGTTTCGGCACCCAATGGTTCGATGTCGGCGTATGGAAGGCCAATGACCTTCCTTACCTGGAAGTCACGCAATGGAGGCTCCTTTACCATATGGTCGCAGACGAATCGCGGGGTGTGGACTATTTTTCCAGAGGAATAAACGAAGTCATGGATGAAGTTGAAAACCATCCTGAACTTGTCATCGAGCCGCACATAATGCTCGTTTATGATCGTGATTTCATTTTTTATGTCACCCCAACTCGCCCCCAATTGGCAAAAACTCTTCGTTCAGCCCTTGAAGAAGCCAGAAACTCCGGTCTGATGGATCAACTCATCAAAAAGCATTGGGGCAAAAGCTTTGAATTCCTCCAACCCGAGCCTCGTACGATCATCCCCCTGCACTCTCCGCAATAAGGCCGCACCATTGCAACGGATGCTGTTTTGTGCAAATAATCCATTGCAGTATGGAACAGAAAACCGATTCATCATTTTGGCAAGTGGCCTTCACCCATTTCGTTCCCTGTTTTTTCGTCGGGGTCTTTCTGCTTTACGTGTTAAACGGAATCCTCCCGGAAGATGTTGTTGCCACTCTGGCTAAACGCATGTTCAGTCTGGAAGATGTGATTATTGCAGCCTTGAACGGCACGCTGACAGCCTGCATTGTCTGGCTCTTTCATAGAGACAGAAACCGACGCCTCAAACGGGTGGGCGCACGCTCGCAACATCCCATCGAAAAGAAAACACTGCGCTATGCCACCCTTGTCGGATTCATAGGCGGAGCGCTTGACGTCCTGCTCCTGCTGCACGCAGAGGGCGTCATCCTCGTGACCATACTGGTTGTTTTCATTCTTGTCTGGCATTTGAGAATCTTCAATCACCACATTGTGAACATGCTCAAGCCCGGCAACATTGCCACATGGGGCGAGGTGTCAGAACTCATGCGAATTTACATGACCATGCTTGCCGGATTCACTCTGCTCAATGCCACGCTGGAAGGGGCACACCTTCTCCTTGGAAGCACACCGCCATTCGGATTCATGGTGAACGGCGGCGACATTTTTCTTAATTCCTTCTATTATACGGTAGTCACCATGACTACACTGGGATTCGGTGATATCGTACCCAAAACTTGGGATGGCAAGTTGATGCTCATTTTCCAGTGCCTTGTCAGTTACGTCATGTTCGCACTCATGGTCGGCATCATCACCCGAGGCGTCATCAGGGTCCGCGACAACGAAGAAGACTAGGAGCTCTCCATGCACATCGACCCGCTCATCATTTTCATGGCATTCGGGTTCGGATACCTGGCTAGCCGCGTCGGTCTGCCGCCACTGGTAGGATATCTTGTCGCTGGTTTCGCCCTTTCTACGCAGGGGTACACCTCAGGTCCCATCATTCAGGAAATAGCCGATATAGGTGTGACCATCCTGCTCTTCACCATCGGCCTCAAACTCAAAATCAAGAATCTCCTCAAACCCGAAGTATGGGCCGGGGCGTCCCTGCACATGCTCATTACCGTGGCCCTGTTTTCAGCAGGACTGATGGGGCTGGCCGCAACCGGCATG
>Ga0209475_10004033_pt1 | contig 12960 bp, 15 predicted proteins | sample tdDd471_FD_187128 | JGI IMG/M metagenome (GOLD analysis project Ga0209475, IMG submission 187128) | Marine sediment microbial communities from the Atlantic coast under amendment with organic carbon and nitrate - tdDd47.1 (SPAdes)... | ecosystem: Environmental > Aquatic > Marine > Coastal >...
GAGACAACCAAAGGATAAACCTTCGCGACTAACGTCCAATATCTGCCCAGTACCTCGTTCTGTTATGGCAAGAAGATGAATCACCTCATGGCGTTCATTTATTCTTTGCTCCGAAAAATAGAGATTTTCTGGTGTTTGATGGGCGGTGAGATAGTTCATGCTTTCCTCCATAAAGATGTCGGTCTCAGAAATTTCAAAGGGCTAACCCTTCGTAAATCCTGGACCAAATTACAATGATTTTGTAGCAAAGCATTTTGCTTTCGAGTTATTCCGGTTCAGTTAATGGCAACTCCTTCCTGGTTCCCCCCATAATTTGAGTCGTTCATTCACAAAACCATTGCGTATTAATTAATGCATATAGTGTGCCTGAAAAAGATAACTCAATTATTTAGGTACTTAGGTGGTTGTAGCCAAAGGAAAAACACCGCAGAAGTTCAAAAATTTCACTCACAGCCAATGTAAGTGCAAGTTTTGCACAGGGGTGTGCAATGGATTGCTCTAAGGTGTTTGGCGATGAAAAGGAAGGCGACAGGTCGTGGAAGAGTGCTACATAAAGATGTTATAGGAGGCTAAGTTTTAGGGCCACTCCGCAACGAGAAGGAGTGGCCCTGAGGGTCAATCTAAAGGTTCCATGTCTCGGCTGCAACAGAGAGGAATGGAGCCTCCTGCCTTCACCTTCATATATTTATTACAGGTATGGCAGTAGTAAGTGTCGTCCTTCGGTGCTTTCTTCTCATCGGAGAAAACGGTTACACCACCTTGAATTCCTTCAATATTGAAGCGAGCAAGTTTGTCAATGCCTGGGACGAACTGCCCCATGGGAACCAGTTTCTTGTTATTGCCGTAGCAATCAATGATTATTTTCCAGAGTACATTCAGTGATTCAGTTTCTTGTCCAGCTTCTGGGGTTATTTCAACAACGTTTCTATCTATTGCAATTTTCATTTCTTCGCTCCTGTTTGAAGTCCTGCTGTTTATAAACCAGTATTACAAAAGATGAGCTTCCAATTCCGATAAATTGAACCTGTTTGAGTTGTTTCACGAAATATTTTCTAGTCTATTAACCCCGGTAAGCAGCAAGAGAGCCGAGGTAAGTGCCTTGATGGTTACTTTAAGCTTCTAATTTTACAATACTTTCGAGATCCCTTGTTTTTTGAACCCCTCAATAGGGACTAAACTGAGTGACAAAATTTCATGAGTAAGGAACTAATCAGCTTCCCAGAAGTCCTCTTTTGCGGCTCCACATTTAGGACAGACCCAGTCTGCTGGAACGTCATCCCATGCTGTTCCGGGGTCCACACCATTCTCGTAATCACCTTCTTCAGGATCGTAAATATAGCCACAAGGACATTCCCATTTCTGCATTTTTTCCTCCTTTTTTGAATGAGTAAGGTTAAATTTTTGACAACAGTAATAGGAATTATTACTACTGTCAATAAGAAATTTAACTATGAGCCTTTATCTGCAATAAAGCGATATTGTACTGAGGTTTAAAAATTTACATTTTTGGAATTGGCTTACAATTTTTAATTGTCACCCTTCCCTGCAGCAAATTTCCCTTCGAGTACTCACTGAAAATACAGGAGTTTGTCTGGGGATCAAAATTTTCTATCCACAGATTGTCATCTTTCCATGTGGCCCCGATATGGTACTGGCCTTGGGGAACCTGTATGGTCATGACGCCGCCGTAGCGTTTGACAAAAACCTGCTGAAGGCGGAAATAATATGCACTCCAGCCTGTTACAAGAATAAGTAGAGCAATCGTTATACCGATTTTCCACTTGTCGGTTTTTGCACAGATGGCGAAGATTGTGGCTGCAACAATTATGACAGCTGTCCAATACAGGTAAGTGATCATGCTAACCTCTTCAATGTTATTATCAAGATCGTAAGATGAGTTTTAAAGGCCTCATTCTGAAGTAAATTTAACTGATTTTATTATGTAAAGCTGAGTCTTTAGTCTAAGTGTATCCTGAACCTTCCAATTTCCTTGTTTTTATAACTCGTATCGTTAATTTTTCATCGGTGTTGGCTATAAGTTGGAAGAAAAGCTCTTGGGGTATGATGGAACATAGCCCAGGTACCACATGGAGTTACATTACTTCTTTTTGAATCATCCATTTATTGTCTCTGTTGATCAATTGCAGGAACTTGGTTCCACTGGTTTCGAACTGGTCTGATTGGTATTCTTGAAAAAACGATACATTGGCACCTGTATCAGTCCTTTTTATTGCTATATTTCGTATGTCTACTTTAATAAAATCATATCTTTTATTCAGATAGGTCTTTCTCTCTTTCCAACGATTACGGTCCAGTCGTCCATTTCTAAAAGATGGGCTGTAGCATTCAATATAGGTATCAATGTCTTTGTCGACCCAAGCTTTTTGCCATTTTTTGACAAAGGCTAACACTTCTTCGTTTTCATCCTTTTGAACTACAACAGTTTCAGGTGGGGGTATCTGCTCAACTGCAACAGTTTCAGGCAGTGAGACCTGTTCTGATAATTGATTTTTAAGAGGATGAATTGCCAGGAGGACTGGAATGATATCTTGGCTTTCGACGGAATAAAGAGTTCGCCAATCTTTCAGTACAGCGGCTGCCAGATACGTACGTTTGGTGTATCGATATTCTGAGGAGTACTCACCGTATACCCTATAACCGATTGAGGCAATGGCCTGGTCCCCAAGAGTGAGGAAAGAAAGAGTCTCAATATTTTCAGTAGGAAGATTGTCTGAGTTCAACGACATTTGGCTCAAAATATCGTTGAACCTATTGTCATCTTTACTGATTTCTAAGTCCGTTTCGAGAAGCGGTACAGACAAATTTTCCAAAATGATAATGGGAATAGTATTGACCGATAAATAGGTCGATAATTCGTCGAGGTCTTCATTGGCAAGAGTAATACAACCATTAGTGCTGTATGGAATGAGTTTCTTATTAGTACCATGTATAAAAATACCATCGCCGAGACGACCAGCGTGTTTATCGAAGATGTTCGGGTAGTCCAAATGGTAAGCCCGGCTGCCAAAAACAGTAATTTTTTTATCTTCGTAAATTTCCGTTATGAAATACAGTCCCTCTGGGGTCTTTGAATCACCACTGATAGTTTTTGTGCCGGGGGTTTCTCCGGTAGCACAGACAAAAGTTTTAAGCAAATTAAGGGATTGTTGTTGCTCGAAAACCATCAATTTTTGGGTGCTTTTTTCTACTACAATGAAGTGAATGGGAGCATTTTTACTATAAAAAGAAAGAGTCAGGCTGTCTTGATAATCTTCGAGAACTGAACTGTGAGCAGCTGCAGCAAAAAAAGGGAAAATAAAAAACGCAACGAGATGAAAGAAGAGTATTCGTATCTTCATGATTTGAAATGAATAAATAAATTTATTATGACAGGGCAGGCTGGTTGAGTGAAAAGAGCTTAGTCGCTTGCTCGTGTTGTTGTTCATACAGTGATAACGCATCCTGATATCTTACTTATCACGAATAACGGAAAATAGATAAGAGCCATTTATACAAATTTTACCAAAATAGACAAACAAAGTAGCGTATTTTCGACTTTTTGACAATTTTTCTTGATAATACCAACGATTTTTTGAGAGAATCGATTGTAAGTATTTTTTTGTAAAGATGCAGACTTAAACATATTCGTAATATTCATGGGCGGTAGATGCTGCAGAGTATTTAACCCGTTGATTTTGGGTGAATGTGGCGAAAATGAGTTTTGGGTGACTAAGTAATTTAAGATTCTGGTAAGGAGATGAGAGATGTCGGAAGGAATTGCTGCAGATAGAGAAGGAACAGGTTTTAAAATTTTATATCAGATATTGGCGACCATGTGTGTTGTCGCCCTCATTCCAATTGGCGGGCTCTGGTATATCAGTATTTATAAATCAAGGCAGGACTGGACCACCAATATTCTCCAAAATCTAATGAATACCACAGAAAGCGTTACCCGGAGCGTTGATGACTGGACCGACATGAATTTAAAGGTTTTGCAACAGAATGCCGATACATCAGCCATTCAGAGCATGGAAAGTGAGAAGCAGAATCAGGTATTGAAAACCATGGTAGACACATATAATTGGGTTTATCTGGCATTTACTATCGAGCCAAGTGGTCAGAATTTAGGGCGAAGTGATGGCAAAGCTCCAAAATATTACGGAGATCGGAAGTATTTCAAACAGGTACTCAGCGGCAAATCAATTGGGCAGCAGGTGCTCCTAGGCAAGACCTCCGGTAAGCCAGCTTTTATCTTGGCTAAGCCAATAAAGGCGGAGGGGGCCGGTTCCAAGCTTCTTGGTACTATCGCCATTGCCATGTCACTTGAAGATCTGTCGAAAAATATTACCAAGACAAAAATTGGGGAAACCGGCTTTGCAATTTTAATAGATGAAAATAACCGACTTATTGCTCATGGTAAAGGAGAGGTTTCATCAGAACTACAGGATTTTAGCTCCCACCCTGCTCTTCGACAGCGAAACAGGTTTGATCGTAATTCCTTTGTGTTTGAGGAAAAAGGCCAAAAAATTGTCTCCTATACCAAAAAGACCCAACAGGGTTGGACGCTGATTGTCCAGCAGGACTATCAAGAGGCTTATGCGGCTGCCAATGAGACTCAACGGAATGCGATACTGTTACTTGCACTTACACTGGTGTCCGTTGTACTTATTGCTTATCTTCTTGCCCAGCGTCTTAGTAAGCCGATTCGCAATTTGACTGCTATTGCTGATGAGATAAGTCGCGGAAATTTAGGTGCTGAAATAAAAGAGATTCAGCGAAACGACGAAATTGGTGCCCTTGCAAGGGCCATTGAGAGAATGGGTGTTAGTCTTCAGATGGCTTTTAACAGATTAAGAAAAAGGTAGACAATTATGACTCAGGACTATATTCCGTTTCCGAAGATTGTGGCTGAAATCGAAAATTTGTGTGCTCAGAGTCTTACCGGCACTCTGTTCGTTGCCACTAAAGCAAATCGCAGTGCCCAGTTGACGATTGAAAATGGGGAAATAGTATTTGTCTATTTTTTTAATAAACGGGGAGAGGAAGCTTTGGAGCTGATGTCGACAATTCGTGCCGGTCGATATCGGTTTCAAGAAGGAGCTGTTTCCCGCCGGGACCCCTTGCCCCCAACAAAAAATATTCTCAAGTCTTTACTCGGTGGAGAGCAGGCCGGTGGTCAAGTAAGCGAAAAGATACCTGTTGGCTCAGGGTTGAGCCAAGATCAAAAAAACATCCTTGAGACCTGTTTAGCTGGATTTATTGGTCCAATGGCAGGGATTATCTGCGAGGATCATCTCGATGCTGTGGCAGATATTCAGGCGGCAATCGATGCTTTAGCTTCAGAAATTCCTTCACCTGAAAGTGCCGAACAGTTCAAGACGAAAGTCTTGGCAACACTTGGCTGATGTTTGGTGCCCATGTTATCTAGGCTGTCATCAACAGCTTAGATAACATGGGCTGAAGAACATAAATTTGCAGAACATTGGCCCAGCTGATTCATTTGATTGGGCGCTCGAGTGGCTCTTTACGCCACAGGACTGCGGGTCATATCTATATGGGCAATACCGTCTTCATCGTAGCCGTCGGAGGATACACTAAAACCCCATGTCTCATAGAAATGAGTAAGGTATTGCTGGGCGGAAATACAAACACTTGACTTGGGGTAAAGTTCCTCGATACTCCGCAGGCATCTTGTCATCATCTCTTTGGCGATGCCTTTTCCTCTATAATCTGGATGAGTGAGAAATCTTCCAATAGATATAGAATTACTACTTTTTTCCGGGTATATTACACGCAGATAAGCAATTGGCTTCAATCGTTCTCCGGTGTTGTACCAGCCGACCAGATGGTGGGCCCTAATGTCCAGGCCATCACAATCTAGATAGATACACTGCTGTTCAACGACGAATACTTTTTGGCGCAATTTGAGGATTGCATAGAGCTCATCAGTTGCAAGCTCCTTAAAGGCAGATAATTTCCATTCAATTTTCATTCGATTTCCACAGGATGGTTGTCTGGCAAGAGCCAGTTGCTGTGGGAGCAAAAGGCCACAGCAGCTTCTTCAGTATTTTGGGATGTAATTAGAGCAAAAAATTGAAATAGCAATAGATTTTGGTTTGTTGGATATTGTTATATAATCTTGTGTCGTTGAATTCAAGTGTAGAAAAGTGACTATGAATCAATTGAGTGCCCGAAACAAGCTGCTTCTTGCCATGGTCGCTGTCCTGCTTTTTTCATTTTTCGGTGTCAGTATTCTTAATTATAAGATAACCCGGGCGTCAATTCATGAAGAAATCCTGCGTAATGATCTGCCACTTACGATGGATAACATCTATTCTGAACTCACTTCAGATTTGACCCGGCCACTGCTTGTTTCATCATCCATGAGTTCTGATACTTTTCTGAAAGATTGGGCGCTTGAGGGCGAAGTTGATCCAGATAAGATTGTTCGTTATCTCTCAGAAATCAGGGAAAAATATGGATTCATCACTACCTTTTTTGTTTCGGCAAAAACTGGATTATATTATCGATTCTCCGGCATTCATAAAAATATTTCTCCCGATGATGCCCATGATGTCTGGTATTTCGATTTTATTGCTTCGGGCAAAGAATATGATTTTGATGTGGACAGTGATGAGGCGGCGGGTAATATCCTGACCGTTTTTATTAATTACAAGGTGTCTGATGAACAAGGAAAAATACTTGGTGTGGTAGGAGTTGGCCTGAAAGTTGACACAGTAGCCCATCGTATTGCCGAGTACCAGAAAAAGTACGGGAGGACAGTGTATCTGACCGACCACGTGGGCCTTATTCAGGTACATCCTGATACCACACTTATTGAGAAGAAAAACATTAAAGAGCTGGAAGGAATGGCTGACCTTGCTGATGCTATTCTCGATAAATCTAAGGTTTCTGGAAACTTTGAGTATCGAAAGAATAACCAACATATCTTGCTGACGGTGAGATATATAGAGACCTTCGGCTGGTTCTTGTATGTGGAACAGAATGAAACCAATACGCTGGCAACCGCTCGGAAGAATTTTATCAATACTGTCGTGATAGGTTTCCTTGTTTCCATATTTATTATCACTATCACCTTGGTAACTATCAATCGCTATCAGGCACGGCTAGAGCTACTCGCCTTGTCCGATGAACTTACAGGAACTGCCAATCGACGAGCATTGGAGTCGGAATTCCAGCGATTTGTCAGAGCTCATTCTCGATCAGGTCTCCCCTTTTGTCTTCTACTGCTTGATCTCGACAATTTTAAGAAAGTGAATGACATTCTTGGGCATGTAGTGGGAGATCACTTTTTGATCGATCTTGTTAGGTTAATAGAAAAAAGCATTCGATCAACGGATATTTTAGCGCGGTGGGGTGGCGACGAATTTGTCATTCTGACAGCCAGTGATGGTGAGGCGGCGGTACTGCTCGCTGAAAGGATTCGTAAGATGCTAAGAACGACGGAATTTAGTGCTCCAGATGGAAAGCTTGATGATCCGAGGAATTTTGTAACAGTCAGTATCGGAGTGAGTATCTATGCTGATGGTGACGACCTCGATACAATGCTTTCTCGAGCAGATCAGGTGCTTTACAGATGTAAGGCCAGGAATGGTGATTCCATCGAGTGTGTATACTGATTTGAACCTGAACCAATAAGCCGATCGATTGTTGAGCCTTTATTGTATTTCCCCATCCAAAATATAATCTAGTTTCGGTTTACCTGAAATATGGCGACCAGCCTTTTTGATACGACCAATTGCACACCTCGGTTTTTAAGCGTGCATGGCCATTTAGGCCTGTTGGGTGCAAAAATGTTACAACCCTTAGACCATTTACAGCTGGAGAGATAGGCTTTATTCTTTATTGGGTGACTTGGTTCGTTGGACGACTGAGCGATGCAAAAAGGAAGAGCTGAGATGAAATATGTTCTACTGTTCATGTTATTTTTTTGGTAGCCCCTTACTTGGAGAGACCAATTTTACGGTTATTCATGGTGGGATTCGGTAACAGTTTGTCAGTCGGAAGAGTATTAGGTATAATTCATCGTTGTCATTCGCTGCAAAATTTACTTATATGCTTTTTTTCAAAAACCCGATGAAATAGTAACGGCAATATAGCCGTACTGTGTTCTTAGGTGCTATGTAATAACCTGTTATTACATATTAATAAATACAATCTTCCACAAGAGATACATTTCCCATGATACGAGCGATCATAGCATTTCTGGCAAGTGCCTTAACTGCAGTACAGGCATTTTCCATATTCATTAAAGGTCAGACCCTTTGTTTCAATAGTGGTTGTGCAATAGTTGATAGCCTGACGACTGTTTCTTCTCTTTATTTTAATCTCGCTGGTTTTTTATACTTTCAGATCCTCTTCTGGTGCTTTTTGTGGGGGAGGGAAGGTTCTGAGCATTGGCATAAAATTGCCAGACTGTTGCTTTTGGCGGGTCTTTGTGCCGAGGCGGTTCTGGTTTTCTTTCAATACTCTATTGCCACGGTTTTTTGCTCGTACTGCCTGGTTATTCTTTCTTTCATTGTTTTGCTCAATGTACTAAGTGGGCCACGTCAGATATTTCGCGGACTTGTTCTTTTTTCTGCGGTTACTATAGCTTGTTTTTCTCTTCAGTTCCGGGCAGCAGGAGGCTCCGGGTTATCATTGGATGCTGGAAGTATGGCTATGGTTACAAAAGAAAAGAAAGAAGCAAAACTCTATCTGTTTTTTTCTTCGACCTGTCCTCATTGCGAAAAGGTCATTGAGTTTCTAAGGGAAGAAAATACATGTAATGTACACTTTAATCCGGTTGAGCGAATTGATGACTTTTCTTTTCCTGGGACCGAGTCTTTTGCAGAATATAATCCTGAGGTCAATCTCAACTTTTTGAAAAGTCTGTCGATTACAGAGATTCCTGTTCTTGTGGCCAGCGAAAAGAGTAACACCCTTGTCTTGAGAGGAAAACAACGAATACTTGAATATTTAGATGAAAACTGCCGGAAAACAAAGGTGATAGACTATGGTGGAACCAGCAGTGTGGGACCGGGGGAATATACGATTTTACCAGGTATGGAAAGTCAGGGAGATGATTCTTGCACGGTAGCAGTTGATTGTCCCCCGCAGGTGCCTAAAGAAGCTGAGGAAGCTGAAGGGAAAGAATAACTCTACTCCCTGGTCAATCAACGTTTAGTGACGCAGAAATAATTTTCTTGGTTTTTCCGCTGCGGGGTTCAGGCGTGGTTATTTTAAGAGATCGGCCAGTTCTTCTTTGGTGAGCATTGATCTTGGGCTGGTAGTTCTTCGATCAGCTACAATTCTCCGATCCATATATTTTCGCCGGTCAACTCCCAGTCTGGTTTTTACCAGAGAACGTAGCCACCCATACAAGGTTCGATTCTTTGCTGGAGTGATTTCCCGTCTATCGCAGCGTCGTTCAAGAGCTATGCGCCGTTCAAAATTTCTGCGACAACTGTTTGGTTTTCGGCGCTCAGTCCCATCCCAACGTCTATTAACTGGAGGGCTCATGGTTTCTATTGCCTTAGTGTTAAAGGGAAATTCTCGTTATTCTTTTGGTGTAACTAACCGATAATACAATAAACAATATACACTGTAATTAATTTGACGCAAGTCCTCACCCGGTTGCAAATCAATCACCTTGATCTTCCACTTCTTTCTTAAACGTTTCAATCTGACTTTCCAGGCCGATAACCTGATCTACAGGTAATACGAAGGCAATGCCTGTCCCGGGTTTATCGAACTGGCCGACCCGACCTATAGTTTTAAGAATCTTTTCAATCAACCGCTCTTCGAGCAGGAACATAATGATATCTGTTTGTGCCTCAAGGCTCAGACCGAAAAAGGTTTTTGCTTCCCGGATGCCGGTTCCCCGTGCAGGAATGATAGTAGCTCCTGTGGCCCCTGCTTCTTTTGCTGCATCGACAATCTTGTTTGTTATGTCTGTCTTTACAGAAGCTAAGATGATCTTAAACTGCATCCTTTTTCTCCTTTCTGGGTTGTGATTTTTTCGTGGCAATCCACTGCGCAAACTGGGCATAGGCGAGAACGCTTATAATTGGGAATAAACTGGCAAAGGCTATCAGGCCAAAACCGTCAATGGCCGGATTTCTGCCGGGAACAGAGGCCGATAAGCCTAAGCCTAAAGCGGCAACAATCGGCACGGTAACTGTGGATGTAGTGACTCCGCCGGAATCATAGGCCAGGGGAATGATTGATTTTGGGGAAAAAAAAGTTTGTACAATAACAATAAGGTAGCCAACCATTATGTAGACGTAGAGGGGGGTTCCGCTGATAATCCGGAAAGTGCCGAGACTGATGCCGAAGGAGACACCAAGAGCCACGGTGATCCTAAGTCCCCATTGACTGATGCTTCCACCTGACACCTCCTGTGCTTTAAAAGCAACCGCTATAAGAGAGGGTTCAGCTACGGTTGTGGCAAAACCTATGGTAGCAGCAAAAAGATACATCCAGCCATACACCTTCCAGTCGGTAAGATCGATGGTGGCCGCAGCACCTTTTAGAAACAGTGGATCGGTTAATTGGTCAGCCATGATTTTACCAAGCGGAAAAAGAGCGTCTTCCAGGCCGGTGAGAAAAAGAGCCAGACCGATCAGGACATAGAAACTGCCAACAATGATCCTGCGCAGGTTGGCAATGGGTTGTCGTATGACAACGAGCTGGAAGAAGCCGAACAAAATAATGATGGGCAGGAGATCTCGGCCAGTGAGCAGGAGGGTCTTTAGGAAATCAAGCAAAACAGTCATCTTATATCCTCTATATTCCGAACACTACTATGCCGTAAGCCATGACGAAAATCATCGGTAGCAAAGAAGCAAAGGCGATAAGTCCGAAACCGTCAAGCAGGGGGTTTCTCCCTCTGATTACTGTAGCAAGACCGACTCCAAGTGCTGTAACTAAAGGCACGGTGATAGTTGAGGTGGTCACTCCACCAGAATCGTAGGCTATTCCGATAATCTCGTCAGGGGCTATAGTCGTCATCAGCATAACTAGAATATACCCACCAATTATAAGAAAATGGATGGGCCAGTTAAGAAGAATGCGCAGGACGCCGAGAAGGATGGCCAGACCAACCGAAAAGGCAACAGTCAGTCGCAAACCAAGGGCGTAGGAAGCAAGAGATTGAGGATCGTTATCCATGAGGCCACCCAGCATGGCTATATGGGCTGCTTCTTTGGATATGGCTATAAGGGCAGGCTCGGCAATGGTTGTTGAAAAACCGAGGAAAAACGCAAAAATCAACAGCCAGAAAAGGCTGCCCTTACGGGTGAGTGCCTGGGCCATGTTTTCGCCGATTGGAAAAAGTGCCATTTCCAGGCCTTCAATAAACATGGATAGGCCAATTATCACCATAATGGTGCCAAATATCATCTCTCCCAGTTGGGGCAGGGGCTGGCGGATAATGAAGATTTGGAAGAAGGCGATTACCAGGATTATGGGCAGAAGATCGGTGGCTGCCTGCCGGATTTTGGCGAGGATATACCAAAGGGTCTTATAGTGGGACAAAGGATTTTTGAATGACATGTCATCTATTGTCAGAGAGGAAGTTTTAGTTTCAATATTGTATTCCACATGGCTTAAAAAGCACCAACTATTTGCTGCTGTCTGGTCTGAAGAAAAACTAAAAAATGAGGCCTCATTCAGTTGAAACACCTTATGTATTTGGAATTATGTCGTTTATTCGGTGTTGAAAAATACTCTCAATCTGTTAAATATACAGGACGGAAAAGTGGCGAACAGTTTGTCCTTCAGATCAATAGCCAATTTCAGCTGTGCGGCAGGGATATGAATGTGATTCGTTTTCCTTATTGCAAGACAGTTACCTGGTTTTTCTCAGGTACGGCGATTGGGCTTAAATTTTCTGCCGAAAGTGTTAAAGGCGGGGATAAATTATTGTATCTACAAAGAGAATGGAAATGACATTAAAGATTACTGCCCAAACTCTCTCGATAACATCGATTGAGAAACTCAATGAACTCAGTGGCGAAAGTGTAAAACTCTGTATGCAGTGTGCCACATGTACAGGTATGTGTCCCATGACTCAGGAGATGGATTTCAGTCCACGTAAGGTTATGCACATGGCTCAATTTGGCCTTACAGAAAAATTAGCCGATATAAATACCTACTGGAAGTGTGCTTCCTGCCATGCCTGTTCTGTTAAATGTCCCCGAGGAATTGATATTGCAAAAGTGATGGAGGCCCTTAGACAACAGGTGCTCCGTAAAAGCAAAAATTATATTGAGCCTTCTGAGATTTCTGCAGAACGTATTGCAGAGATGCCGCAGATTGCCTTGGTTGCCGGATTTAGAAAATTCACGAGTTAAGGAGAGCGATGAAGATCAGTTACTATCCAGGCTGTACTTTGAAAACCAAAGCCAAGAATTTGGACAGGGCTGCTATTGCTTCCCTGGAGGCTTTAGGTGTTGAGGTTGAAGAGATTGATAGATGGAATTGCTGCGGTGCAGTGCACTCTCTTACCGCCGATGACCTGATACATCAGGTGGGGCCAGTGCGCAATCTTGTTCGGGCGAAAGAACAGGGTGCAGACAAGTTGGTTACCCTCTGCTCGATGTGCTACAACACCCTGGCGCGTGCCAATCAGATAATGAAAAATGATGAGGTGAAAAGAGATACCATTAATCGTTTTATGGATGAGGAAATCGACTACGCCGGTGAAGTTGAAGTGGTGCACTATCTTACCTATTTACAGGAAGAGATAGGCTGGGAAAAAATCAAAGAGCAGGTGAAGGTGCCCCTTAATGATTTGAAGGTTGCACCCTATTATGGTTGTACCCTGCAGCGTCCAGCAGAAATCGGCATAGAACCTTTTGGCAGTTATACTCTGATGACAGGGTTGTTGGAGGCGATTGGGGCAACTGCAATGGAATTTAATGCAGAAGATAAGTGCTGTGGTTCTTATCAGGTCTT
>Ga0209475_10004034_pt1 | contig 12958 bp, 12 predicted proteins | sample tdDd471_FD_187128 | JGI IMG/M metagenome (GOLD analysis project Ga0209475, IMG submission 187128) | Marine sediment microbial communities from the Atlantic coast under amendment with organic carbon and nitrate - tdDd47.1 (SPAdes)... | ecosystem: Environmental > Aquatic > Marine > Coastal >...
AAAAACAAAGGACAACATGGAAGTAAGTGCACTTGATGGGGTAACACGTGCCCTTCCTGCGCTATTGAAAGCGCAAAAACTGCAGGCAAAAGCGGCTAAGGTTAGTTTTGAATGGAACAGCCCTGTTGATGTGCTTGATAAGTTGGAGGAAGAAATAGCTGAAATGCGTGAGGCAATTGCCAATGAGGATAAAGAAAATCAGGAAGAGGAGCTCGGTGATATTATTTTTTTACTAACGAACTACGCACGTATGTTGGATATTCATGCTGAAGAAGCTGTGCGCAAATGCAACGTGAAATTTGAACGCCGTTTTCGTGGTTTGGAAAAAGAAATCAAGGAACAAGGCATGGTATTGAAAGACACAAGCTTGGAACAAAAGATAGAAGCTTGGAATAACCAGAAAGCCAAAGAAAGGAAATGCGCTTAGGCTTTTTTAGCTGGAGCATATCCAAAAACTTTGGTGAACTTCTTGGCCAATGAAGGTTCGAGGAGCGTGGTAATGGCAAGATTAGTATTCTTGTCTTTACGCTCTAGTACTTCTCCATGTGCATATAGCCAGGCAATGGCTTTACCATCCTCTACATCAACCTTGTATGTGTATACAGAGCTATCGCGCATAGCTATTGAGGAAGTTTCTTTCAGAAGGGCTTTAATGCCCTTACTGTGATATGCAGAGATTAAACAACACGGTACCGGTGATGTTTTTTGCAATCGTTGGAAGTCTTGGAGCCGCTCTTCATCAAGGAGGTCGCATTTGTTATAAACTTCAATAATGCGCTCATCTTTATCGTAATCAATTCCTAAATCGTGAAGAATATTGATTACATCCTCGCGCTGGGCAGCATAATCTTCACGTGAGCTGTCAATGATATGAATGATAACATCTGCGTAAGTAATTTGTTCCAGCGTTGCTCGGAAAGATTCAACTAGGTGAGTAGGCAGATCGGAGATAAAACCAACTGTGTCTGATAGTATTGCCTCTTTGCCTCCATGAAGAATTATTTTACGCATAGTCGGGTCAAGCGTGGCAAATGGCAAATCTTCGGCATAAACGTCGGCGTGTGTAATATCGTTGAATAGCGTTGACTTCCCGGCATTAGTATAACCCACAAGTGAAACTATAGGAAAAGGAACACGCTCCCTGCTTTTGCGTCCTAGATCTCGTGTTCTACGTACTTCAGTTAGCTCTTTTTTGAGACGTGTAATGCGTTGGGAAAGCTGACGGCGGTCAATTTCAATCTGACGTTCACCGGGGCCGCCCATAAAGCCTGCTCCACCTCGTTGGCGTTCTAGGTGTGTCCATGAGCGTACAAGCCGTGACTTTTGATACTCCAGCGCCGCTAGATCAACTTGCAGGCGTCCCTCTTTGGTCTGTGCTCGTTCTCCAAAAATTTCAAGGATTAGGCCCGTCCTATCAATAATCTTGGTATTCCACTCTTTTTCCAGATTGCGCTGTTGAATTGGTGAAAGTGTAGTATTAACGATTATAACGTCAGGCTCGAGTAAGTTTATATCTTGAGCAATTTGCTCGCGAATGCCTTTCCCGAAATAGCTCCCGGCCTGAATTTTGGAGCAATTAGCGTTATTGGTTTTTAAGACATTTAAATCAATGGCGCGCGCCAAACCCTCGGCCTCTTCAATAATGTCTTGAAGGGCGCGGCGCAATGACTTAGCTTTATCAACAGGCTGAATTAGATACGCTGTGTCGCGTTCTTTATATTGAACGCCTAAATGCATTTTATTCTTGCTTTTCAAGGCCTTGGTTCTTTCTTGCGAACCTAATACTTAATTTATTCCGAAGAATCGTTTTTGCCATCATCATTCAGATTTAATGGACCACCTGGCATAATGGTTGAAATAGCGTGTTTGTAAATTAATTGCACATGTGAGTCCCTACGGAGTAACAGGCAAAAATTATCAAACCAGGTTACAATTCCCTGCAACTTAACTCCGTTTACCAGAAACACTGTCACGGACATTTTTTCTTTACGAATTTTATTGAGGAAAACGTCTTGGACATTTTGTACTTTATCGGACATTTGAGTTTCCTAATTTTTTTATAGTCGTCTAACCTTGGTGTTTTTCACAAAATGGCTAAACCATTCAGCGCAAATAAGTGAAAACATACCAACAGTTTTTAAAGAAACTGCGCTAGATTGCAACTAAAAAGTCTTTAAAAGAAGAATAATTATCGAAACTGATGTAGGGTGAATATTCCATAAGCAACTTTTGGGTATCTTTGTGCCCCTTTAAAAAGACGCTTTTGCACCCTGTGTTTTTGGCGCATGCAAGATCTGTTTCAGTATCTCCGGCATACCATATCTCATGTTTTTGAATGTAAAGCCCGGCTTTTTCTATAGCCATTATTAGTGGATCTGCATAAGGTTTGTCTTGCGGAGCCTCTGTGGAACAAACAACGATGGGTAGGAATTTGTCCAGACCTGTGTGAGCAAGCTCTTTTTCTACATAGCAGCGCCTCTTATTTGTAACAACTCCCAGCGTCACATTGTTTTCATGTAAAAAGGTCATAACCTCTATTATGCCATCTATAGGCTTAATCATATGGTTGTTTTCCATGATACTATTCTGGAATATCTCAATAGCTTCCTTTTTTTTGTCTTTGTAGATACTGGAGAAAATCTGCAGTCTTTCTTTTCCAAAATGGTTTCTAAACTCCCCTTCTTTTAGATCAGGCATGCCAAGCTTGTGTAAGGTATAGTTATGCGTATCATTCAGAAGTTGATAGCTATCGACGATTGTTCCATCCCAGTCCCAAAAGATTGCGTCAGGAAGTTTATTTATTTCAGGATAATTCATAGCGCCCTTCCGATTTTAGGTCGGTTATTTGTTCAAAAAAGGTTCTCAAATTGTCGTAACGCTCAAAACTAATAAAAGGATTATATTTTTCCAATAAGGCTGGAGTATCTATATGCCCCTTTAGGAAAAGGAACGGAAACCCTGCATTTTGAGCGCAAAGAATATCGTTTTCAGTATCACCAACGTACCAGATATTTTGTTTGTTGACATCTAACTTTGCTTTTTTTGTCGCGAGCTTTAAGGGGGCAGCTGAAGGCTTTTCTTCTACAGCATCTCCTGCACCAATAACAATAGGGAAAAAAGATGAAAGTCCAGTATGATTGAGCTCTTTCATTACTAGTTCTTTTTTCTTAATTGTTACGATTCCCATGAGCACGCCTTTGTCTTGCAAGAGTTTAAGAGTATCATGAATGCCTTCAAAAGGCTGGATCTTATGATTATTCTCTAGGGAATATTGGGTGTAGAGCCTTAGTGCATCATCTTTTTTGTTCCCAAAAAGGGCTTCAAATATTTCATTTTTTGGCTTTTTACCGAAATATTGCCTGTATTCTCCTTCTCCCAAAGGTTCAAATCCAAGGGTGACAAGCACATGATTATATACGTCGTTTAAGAATTCATAACTGTCAACTATTGTTCCATCCCAGTCCCAAAATATAGCATCAGGTAAAGTGTCAATCTGAGGAAACTGTGTCATATCGGGTCACCAATTTAGATCATTTTAAATTATGAATTTATTTAAAACTGGGTCAAGTTGCGTTAGTTCAATATTTATATTCTGGCCAAATATTTGTTTTGCAGTGCTATTATAGCCTTTTGTTACATCGCTAACATAAAAGCAGCTCTCTCCGTTTTTATCAATTCTTTCATCAATTTCTTTATGATTCTTAAGATAGTTTATTAATTTATCAGGGATGATGTCATCTTGCGATATCAACGATACGTTACCGCCCATAAGTAAAGATATGTCATTCTTTAACAAAGAATAATGAGTGCAGCCAAGTATCAGACACTCAAGTGCATTATTTTTAATCATGGGTGTCAGATAATGTTCAAGAACCGAAGGCAGCCATTGCGCGCCCTCATTCTCAATTAATGGAACTAATAACGGTGTATTTTTTTGAACAATAGAAATCTCTGGGTCAATCTTTTCTAATTCTATGGGGTATACTTCGGACTCAATAGTATGATTTGTGGCAATAATTCCCAAGCGCTTATACCCACGGTCGATTGCTGTTTCGAGAGTAGGAACAATAACACCCAATATACGCCGATCTGAGTATGCACATGTTGGGAGATACTGTTGCTGAAGCATACGCAAAGCGGTTGCGCTTGCCGTATTACAGGCTGTAATAATCAGGGCGCAGTCTTGTGAGAACATAAACTCCATCGCTCGTTTACAGTATGTGTAGATAGTTTCTCCAGAGCGGTTACCATAGGGTAAATGAAGTGTATCCCCGAAATAGACCATGTCTATATCCGGCATTTTTTCACGAATTGACTTGGCAATTAATAACCCACCAAGTCCAGAATCAAATATACCCAGCTTCATAACTTAAATAAGATCCACATGTACAGAAAGTAGTTCTTCCATTTCTCGAGCTTTGCTCCGTGGCGAAAGAACAATTAGATGATCGTGCGGCAAGATTTTGTCATTTTCCTTTGGAATGATTATTTCGTCTTCACGAATAAGAGCTGCTATAACAGCATTTACCGGAAGCTCAAGTTCTCCAATCACTTGGTTGGCTACCCCGGATGAGTCTGAGACTTCTATCTCGGTAACTTCTGTTTCGCCGCCATGAATGCTGTGAATACTGACAATTCTTCCTCTTCTGATGTGCTGCATGATGTTTGAAACGATGATAGATTTTGGCGAGATCATCATATCAATACCCAACGGTCCAACTAGTGGGAAGTAAGCATTGTTATTAACCAATGTAACCGCTCTCTCACAGCCATATTGCTTTGCAAGCAAAGATCCTAGAATATTGTTCTCGTCATCATTCATCAGGGCGATATAGGTTTCAGCCGTAGAAACAGATGCTTCTTCCATAATTGAGCGCTCCAGTGTGTCACCGTTGAGGATAATGATATTTGCCAATTGCTCGCTTAAATATTGGGCGCGAGTATCGTTATGTTCAATTACTTTTATTTGAAGGCCATCGGAATCTTTTTGTAATTTACGGATGAGTGAAGTTCCGATATTTCCTCCTCCAGAGATAACAATTTTGCGGGCTTCTTTCTCCATGTGGCCAAAAGCTGCCATAACCCGGCGTATATGCTTGGAATCTACGATAATAAATGCTTCATCGCCCTCTTCCAGTATCTCCGTTTCGTCAGGAACAATATGTTTTGTTCCTCGTGTCAGTGACACGACTGAAAATGACAAATCAGGGAAAAGATTGTTAAGTTGGCCTAAAGCAGTATGCAAGACCGGGCAGTCTTCCATGCAAACCACGCCAACCAGATATGCTTTATCTCCACCGAGGTTAATGGCAGTTGTTGCGCCAGGGATCATAAGACGCTGATATATATCCTCAGCGATTAAATGCTCGGGAGAAATAATCACATCAATAGGCATATGTGAACGGCTGAAAAGATTAGACCACGCCGGATCGAGATAGCTTTGATTACGAATGCGAGCAATTTTTTTAGGGATACCAAAAAGAGAATGACCCACTTGGCATGCCACCATATTAGTTTCGTCTACATCTGTGACGGCAATGATAAGGTCACATTCATTTGCTCCAGCATTTTTCAGCGTATTAGGATCAGATGGAAACCCTATAACGGTATTTACATCCAGCAAATTACTTATTTGCGATAGTTGGTCGCTATTTGTATCAACAACAGTTACATCATTGTCTTCTTTTGACAGGTAAGAAGCGATGCTTGAGCCGATTTGATCTGCGCCGCAAATAATAACTCTCATGGTTTAGGTGTCTTTCCGTGATTTAAGGCTATGCATTATTATTAATTTTACTTACGCAACATTTTGCTTTCCGCTTGAAAAAACTTCAAGTGATTTCAGCTTACGATGCAGCGCAGAACGTTCCATACCAATAAACTCAGCTGTCTTGGAGATATTGCCATCAAAGCGATTAACTTGAGATAATAGATAGTGTCTTTCAAAGCTTTCTCTAGCTTCCCGTAGAGACATTTCTATAATATTATCAGACAATACAAGGTTATCATTTTCTGCAACATTGTTGTTTTGTCCTGCAGCATCAGGCCCTCTAATTTCTTGAGGGAGGTGGGATGTGTCAACAGGAATGTCTTTGCTCTCGTGCATAAGAAATATCCATTCTAACACGTTATTTAATTGTTTGATGTTGCCTGGCCATGCATAAGCTTTTAGCTTAACCAGCGCCTTCTGAGAGAAAGTAAGCGGACTGAGAAGGTCAATAAGCGCAGAAATTTCATTCTTACGCATTCTGAGCGGAGAAAGAGCAACTGGCACAACATTTAAACGGTAATACAAATCTTTCCTAAACTCTCCGGCATGTATCTTAGCTTCAATATCTTCGCTTGAAGTTGCTATTATGCGCACATCAACGCCAATTTTTTGATTTGATCCGGTTTTATAGTAGGAATTATTCTGCAAAATATTGAGGAGCTTCCCCTGTGTTTCCATAGGTAGGGCTGAAATCTCATCCAGCAGGAGTGTGCCTCCGTCAACAAGCTGCAGTAATCCCGGGGCGGAGTTCTTTTCTGTATTTGATTGTGCGCCAAAAAGCTTTTTCTCAAGTCTTTCTAAATTTGTTATTGTGCAGTCTAGTGTCATAAAGGGCATTAATGAACGTAAGGATTTTTCATGTACATAGTGTGCCGCAATATTCTTTCCCGACCCAACTTCTCCGGTAATCATGATACGACTGTTAGAGGCAGCTGTTTTATCTAATATATTGCAAACATGGTCTGGAAGTTGTTTTACATGACTGAATACAGACTGTGATGTTTTTTGTCGCAGCTCGGCATTTTGTTTCTTAAGTGCAGCATTCTCCAATGCCCGGTTTATCATAAGCAGCAGGCGGTCGCTTTTAAAGGGTTTTTCTATAAAATCATAGGCACCTGCTTTAATGGCCGATACGGCTGTTTCTATGGTTCCATGACCGCTAATCATTAAAAACGGTAAGATCGGATGTTTACTTTTTGCAGCCTCAAGAATTTCAATGCCGTCTTTATCACTGCCTTGTAGCCAGATATCTTGAACAACCAGATCTGGAACTTTTTTATCTATTATTCGCAAAGCCTGATCGCTGGTGGCAGCGTGAATTACGCTGTAGCCCTCATCTTCCAGAATACCGGCAATTAGTAGACGGATATCATCTTCATCGTCAATAATTAAGATTACTGGTGGAACTGACATAACCTACCCCATTTTTTCGTTTTTATTTGTTTGCACTGTTTTTACTATTTCTTTTTCTGCGGTGTTGTTGTTCGTTTCAACAAATGTTGCAAGCGGAAGTGTGATCACAAAGCATGCCCCCTTTTTACTACTCCATGAGTCCATTACCTCTAGCCATTCCGGTGCCCCAATAATTAGTGAGCCATTGTGATCTTCTATAATTTTTTTAACAATAGCCAACCCTAGACCAGTTCCCTTAGGTTTGTGCGTAATATAGGGTTCAGTAAGTTTTGCTATGTCTTCATCTCCGGGCAGACCTATGCCGTTGTCTGTGATAGAGATAAACAGCTCATCTTTATTGCGTTGTGCAATAAGAACGCTAATCTCACCTTGATGTTTATACTGCTCTTTATCTGAGTTCATTTTAATAGATTCAATTGCATTTTTAAGTAGATTGTTCATGACTTGACGGATTTGTTGCCCATCGCAATTAACCATTGAATTTTGCGCAGTATTGCAAATATCAAGCATGATATTGTCATGAGCTTGTTTTGCAAGTATTAGGGATTCTTCAATATGCTTCGCAATGTCCTGAATTTTAAGTACAGGATCAGGCATGCGTGCAAAAGAAGAAAACTCATCAACCATATGTCCGATATCGCCTACATGCTTGATAATGGTATTTGTGCATTGTTCAAAAGTTTTAGGATCACTTTCAATTTCTTTAAGATATTTGCGTTGTAGCCGTTCAGCAGAAAGCTGAATGGGTGTGAGCGGGTTTTTAATTTCATGGGCTATGCGGCGTGCAACATCTGACCATGCTGCTTTTCTTTGTGCGGATTGTAACTCAGTTATATCGTCAAAGGTGATGATCAACCCAGTCATATCCTCTTCTATTAATTCAATCGAAATGCGGAATAAAAAGCTGCGTCTTCCATGCTTTTTAAAGAAAACAGGGATTTCTTTTTGCATCATCTTTTTAGGCTTTTGTGCGATACCATCAAGCATTTCTTTAAGCTCTGGAATAATATCCAAAACATAATGTCCGGTCATTTGCTCATGTGTTTTTCCCAATAGACTTGAAGCTGAGCTATTAGCTAAATTAATAATACCTTGTCCATCCACGCCAATAACGCCTGATGATACTCCTGCTAGCACAGTTTCTATTAAACGCCGTCGACGGTTAATTTGTAGATTGGCATCTATCAGTGCATCACGTTGGGATTGCAGTTGGCTTGTCATACGGTTAAAAGATTTAGCCAGATACTCAAATTCTTCGATGCGGCCAGCATCTGCCGGGAGGCGTGATGATAAATCACCAGCGCGCATGCGGTCAGCCGCTTGAACAAGCTCTCCAATCGGGTTTACTAGCTGCTTAGCCAGAAGAAGACCTGACCAAATTGCTGCAAGTAATAGCAATAAAGCAACCACAACAAATAGCATAAGCACTGTTATGCGCATACCTGAATAGCGTGCTTGCAGATTGTTATAATCATGCACAGCCATATCTGCGGCACTTAAATGAGAAAGAACTTGTGGGTCAACCATACGCCCAACAAATAAATATGCACCAGGAATAGCGCCAAGCTGAGTTAGGGCTCGTACACGATCCTGATCTTCATTCATCATTAAAACGACATCGCCCTCATCGGCTTGCTTAAAAGAAAAATCTGAAGGGAGTTCATATTCTAGCGTAAATGTTAGAGCTGAGCGTGCTAGAACGTGCCCCTTACGCGTAATAACAATTGCTTCGGAGAGATTGCGCAATAACGATTGTGTATCAATAACTTTGGAAAATAGGCGCTCATCAAGCATCATACGGTCGCCTTGTCGATCAAGGTCTCCTGCCATAGCCATAGTATCGGCACGAATGACTTGTTTGTGTTCTTCCAGATAGGATTGCGCAACGGCGCTGGATTCATTAATAGCTGTCTGAACGCGCTGGTTAAACCAAGCTTGCACGCCGTAATGAAACAAAAGCGCAGAAAATACGGCCATTATAATGGTTGGTACAGCGACCAGAATACTAAAGATATAAACAAGGCGTACATGAAGGTGCGATCCGGCAATCCCACGTTTTTTATTACTCCAAACACTTACAATTCTTCGAGCAATCAATGAAACCAACAAAAGTAAAATAACAAGATCTATATTGAGCAGCCATATAACTGTATCTGGATCGTGGCCAAATGGTGGGGATTGCGTCATAGCGCCATAAGTCGAAAAGCCGCTGATAATCGCGGCGAAAACCAAAAGAATTCCAGCTTTCGTGCGCCAAGAACGGTGTTTGATTCGTGAGAAGTGTATTCCAGAAAACGCTTTTTTTAACAATGCTCTAGTACTGAGCTTGCTATTTACAGGCGTTTTTTCTATATTTGTCGCTTCTATATTTCTGTCCCCGTTCATATCTGTCCATTTATGCTGTTTTCCTGTAGGTTACTTTCGTGGAAAACGCAGCGCTTGTTTTGATGGTCGAAATATCTCGTATCAAGTGTTGCATTTTTACAACGTATGAAGCACAAATACAACACGTAAAATTATGAGATAGTATCATATGGCTAGGGATTTTTTTCTGATTATAGTGGCGGCAGGTAAGGGAACGCGCATGGACGCAGTGATTCCCAAACAGTATATGCTGCTGAATGATAAGTCTCTTTTACGTCATACAATGGATGCTTTTTCTTCTGTTAAAGGTCTTCGGCATATTTGTCTTGTTATCAATCAGCAAGATGAGGCTCATTATCTAAAAGCACTGGATAAGTATTTATTAAATGGTATCGATGTTTCTGAGGCTGTTTCAATAAGCATCGGTGGAAAAACACGACAGCAAAGCGTCAACAATGGCCTCAAGGCTCTGGGGGCCTCGCAAGGCCTTAGAGATGATGATATTGTGCTGATCCATGATGCAGCTCGACCTTTTGTAACGTGCCACGATATTGACGCGCTTCTTGAAGTTATGGAGGATCATGAAGGCGCTTCACTTGCGTGTGAAGTAACGGATACATGTCGTATCGTAAATGAACTGAATATCGCGCAGGATAATGTTTCTCGCGATAATCTCTGGTCATTACAGACACCGCAGGCTTTTCATTATGGCGTTATAAAAAAGGCGCATGATAACTTTAACGACCCGAATAAGAATTACACGGATGACACGGCATTAGCATCTGAAATGGGATGTGATGTTGCGCTTGTCCAAGCCAGTAAATACAATTTTAAGATCACAACTCAGGAAGATCTACACATGGCAGAGTGTTTGTTATCAACAAACTTATCAACAAGTACGCACGTTGGTATGGGTTATGATGTTCATGCTTTTGATGATAATGCACATAACGTAGAATCTATACGATTGTGTGGTGTTGATATCGATTACGATTGCAAGCTTAAGGGACATTCTGATGCCGATGTAGGGATTCATGCCTTATGTGATGCGATTTACGGTGCTATTGGTCAGGGAGATATAGGCCTGCACTTTCCGCCCAGTAATGTAGATTACAAAGATATGGATAGCGCTGTGTTTTTAGAACATGCAATGTCCCTCCTCCGCGCTAAAAGTGGTAAGTTGGTTAATGCAGATGTGACTATAATATGTGAGCGTCCCAAAATTGGTACACATCGGGTGGAAATGGTTAAGCGTGTTGCGCAGATAATGAATGTACAGGAAACACGTATAAATATTAAAGCTACTACGACGGAAAAACTTGGTTTTGCTGGTCGTAAAGAAGGTATAGCCGCGCAAGCTATTGCAACAGTTTCCCTTCCTTAACGGTAAATAGAGAGAAAAGAATGTCTTTGAATTATTCAATACCTGAGAAACTAGATAGAGATAAAGCTTACACATGGATAGCCAGTTGGTTTGGTTGTGGATTTATAAATCCAGCGCCCGGTACGTGGGGTAGTTTGGGCGCTATCCCCTTTGGAATAGTACTTTATATGCTTGGTGGAAGTACTCTTCTGGTTATTGCTGCGGCCTTTATTACCTTGTTAGGACTTTGGGCAGCGGATAGATTTGATAAGGCTGTGGATGGTCATGACAGTAAGATGATAGTTATTGATGAAGTAGCAGGTCAGTGGCTTGCGCTTATTCCTGCTGCGCTTAACCCTTACCTCATTATTGTAGCCTTCGTAAGTTTCCGTTTTTTCGATATCCTTAAACCATGGCCAGTTAGTTTTTTTGATAAAGAGATTAAAGGCGCTGTTGGCGTTATGGGGGATGACATTGTTGCAGGGTTATATGCGTGTGGCGTTGTTATACTTGTTGATGTTCTGTTGTTCTAAGAAAGAAATATATTAATGCAAAAACTTGTAGAAAAACTTAGCGATATTCTCAGAAGTAAACAGTTATGCCTTGTTAGTGCAGAAAGCTGCACAGGGGGGATGATTGCTGCAGCAATAACAGATGTCCCCGGATCTTCTGATGTGTTTGATCGAGGTTTTGTTACTTATTCCAATGCAGCAAAACAAGAGTTGTTAGGTGTTTCTCTTGCAACATTGGAATGTTATGGTGCTGTAAGTGAAGAATGTGCGAGAGAAATGGTTATTGGCGCATTAAATAATAGTTCAGCGGATATCGCTGTTGCTGTAACAGGTGTCGCTGGTCCCGGTGGTGGAACACAGGAAAAGCCCGTCGGCCTTGTTTATGTTGCAATATGTATCCGCGGATACGAATCTGATATTGTGCAATGTAACTTTACAGGAGATAGATCTCAAGTGCGTTTGCTAACATGCGTTAAGGTTTTTGACCTATTGATCAAGGCTGTTAGTACCATATAAATCTTTTGCGCGTTCTTCGAAGGCTTTAACCATATGCTGTACAATATCGCTAAAAAAAGCGCCCATTAAACCTTGCAGCAATTTGCTTTTGAATTCAAAATCAACGAAAAAATCTATTGTACAGGAGCCATCTTCTTCTCGCAAAAATTTCCAGTGATTAGAAAGATATTTCATTGGGCCAGAGAGGTATTCAACATGTATGTGGTTTGGGCTTGTCAATGTAACTTTTGAGCCAAAGCTTTCTCTAATCATCTTATAACCAACGACGATATCAGCAAAAAATACATCACCGCCCTCTTCACGGCTAGTAATGCTGCAGTCTTTGCACCAAGGTAAGAAATCCGGGTAGCTATCAACATCTGCAACCAGAGCAAATAGTTGCTCGGGAGTGTACGGGAGATTGCGTTTTTCGGCGTAAGTAGTCATTAAATGCTATTATTGCGCAGTTGATTTTTTGTTTTGTGATCTAATTATCTTCTCACGAGCTGCTTTTAATTTTGCAAAGTCCTCACCGGCATGGTGTGAGGAACGGGTTAGTGGTGTAGATGAGACCATCAAAAAGCCCTTGGCATAAGCCTTTTTCTCAAGCTGTTTAAATTCATCAGGTGTCCACCATTTCATAACAGGCGTATGTTTGGGAGTTGGTTGCATATACTGGCCGATGGTAATGAAATCAACTTGTGCACTACGCATGTCATCCATGACTTGTAAGATTTCTTCGAGACTCTCCCCTAGTCCAACCATCATTCCTGATTTGGTAAACATATTTGGATCAACGTCCTTGACGCGTTCAAGTAAGCGCATAGAACGAAAGTATCGCGCGCCTGGGCGAATTGAAGGATAGAGTCTGGGAACAGTCTCTAAATTATGGTTAAACACATCGGGTTTCGCGTTAACAACATGGTCGATATCTGTATTATTGCCCTTGAAATCTCCCGGAAGAACTTCAATTGTTGTCTCGGGACTTTTTATGCGAATAGCTTCAATCGTTTTGGCAAAATGGTCCGCTCCACCATCTTT
>Ga0209475_10004043_pt1 | contig 12928 bp, 12 predicted proteins | sample tdDd471_FD_187128 | JGI IMG/M metagenome (GOLD analysis project Ga0209475, IMG submission 187128) | Marine sediment microbial communities from the Atlantic coast under amendment with organic carbon and nitrate - tdDd47.1 (SPAdes)... | ecosystem: Environmental > Aquatic > Marine > Coastal >...
CCTCCTCCAGCTCCTGCTTCGCCTCGTCGATTCCGGCAACGTCCTTGAAGGTGACGCGTCCCGTCTTCTCGGTCAGCATCCGCGCCCGCGACTTACCGAACCCCATGGCCTTGCCGCCGCCCGATTGCATCTGGCGCATGAAGAAGATCCACACGCCGATCAGGAGCAGGATCGGAAACCAGGAAATCAGGATATCGAACAGGGACGGCACCCCGTCGTCGGCCGGCGCCGCCGTAATTCGCACGCCGCGCTTGGTCAGCCGCGGAATCAGCTCCGGATCGTTGGGCGCGTAGGTGGTGAAGCTGCGCCCGTCGGCGAGCTGGCCGGACACGTTCTGGCCCTTGATGACGACCGACCGCACCTGCCCTTCCTCGACCTCGGCGAGGAAGTCGGTGAAGGCGAGCTCCAACTGCGCGCCCCGATTGGCCGGCGCCTGGAACAGGTTGAACAGCGCCACCAGCAGGAGGCAGATGATGATCCACAGGGCGAGGTTCTTGCGCAGCATTTTCACGTCGTCGTCGGTTTCATGGTCCGATACGGTTTCGCGGGCCGGTATCGGGCGGAACGGGGCCGCGCCGGCCACCTACCGCGGCGCGCGCGCGTCTCAATCAAATAAGCATTCCGGCGCCCGAAGCAAGGCAAATCCGGGCCCGGCCAGCGGATGCGCCGGCCGGAAGCGCGCCTGGACGGGGCCGACGCCGGCGCGGGCGAAGCCGAGAGAGGGCACCGCCACCAGCCGCGCCCCGGCGAAAAGGGCCGGCAGGCCGGCGCGCACAGGCGCGGGCGGCGCCCGATCGCGCAGGTTCGGGGCCATGGCAACAAGCTGCGACCAGCCCTCGCGCCCCAGCCGCGCCACCGTCGCCGGGTGTCCGCCCGGCCCGCGCCGCAAACGGAACCGCCCATCCCACAGGATCGTCTCCTCCGGCGCGAGACGCACGTGCGCGACGGCGGCAGCCGGTTCCCGGCAAATCAGCAGGCGGTCGCCGCCCAGGGGCAGGAACCGGCAGCCGCCCAGGGTCCGCCCGGCGTCGAATAGCGGCGCCCGCAACGCCGCGAACAACCGTGCCCGTCGGGCGCCACGCGGCGGATAGGCACCGCCGCCGACCGTAAGCACCAGCCGCGTCAGGGCGTGCGCGGCGATATCGGACGGCGCGCGACGCCAGGCGGCCCGGTCGAGGACCGCATACCCCTCCGGCCGGACGTCGGCGGTCCGGGCCAGCAGGCGGGCGCTTGCCGCCTCGCGCGCGGCACGCGCGACGCCCATCCGCGCCGCCGTTCCGGCCAGCCCATCGGCCGGCGCGCCGGCGCGCGCGAGGTCGGGCATCAAGCGGCGCAGACGGCTCCGGGCGTAGGTTTGGTCCCGATTGCTCGGATCCTCGACCCAATCGACGCCGCGCGCGCGAAGGGTCGCCCGCAGCCGCGCCTTGGGAACGTCCAGCAAGGGGCGCAGCAGGCGCAGGCCGGGCCGCTCGACCAGGGGCGCCATCGCCGCCAACCCGTCGGGACCGCTGCCGCGGCCGATACGCAGGAGCAGGGTCTCGGCCTGGTCGTCGCGATGATGGGCCAGCAGGAGATGCAGGATCGACCGGCGCCGGCAATAGGCGCCCATCAAGTCATAGCGGGCCGCCCGCGCCGCCGCCTGGAGGCCGGCGCGCGGCTTGTCGCCCTCCCAGGCCAGGACCGTGTGGGGGATGCCCCGGGACCGCAGGCGGCGACCGACCGCGCGGGCCTCGGCCGTCGCCTCGGGCCGCAGCCGATGATCGACGATCACGGCGACGCAGCTTCCCCCGCGCGCGGCGGCCCATTCGGCGGCGAGAAGGCAAAGGGCGGTGCTGTCGGCGCCGCCGGATACGGCGACGGCGAGCCGGGGCGGCCGTTCGAAGGGACCGAGAACGGCCATCCGCCGGGCGAACGCGGTTGCATCGAGGGGCGCTCCCCGCGGGGCGTCAATGGAGGCCGGGGCCCCGGAGATGGCGGCCGAGGTCAGCGGCAACCGTACCGCTTCCGCTCGCGCGCGAGGGCGGAGACGATCTCCGGCCGGGCGAGAGGAAACTTGGCGGCGAGTTCGGCAAAGCTGTTGCAGGCATCCGCCGTCTGGCCGATCTGGCCCAGCGACATGCCGAGCTTGAGAAGGCTATCCTGGGCCTTGCGTCCATCGGGCACCGCCTTGTACGCCTCGGCGAACACGACGGCGGCATTGTTGTAGTCGCGGCGCACATAGTGGCTTTCGCCCAGCCAATAACGGACGTTGCTCTCGAGGTCGTGGCCGGGATGGGCCTGTATGAACGCCGCGAGGGCGCGCTCGGCCTCGGCATAATCGGCATCGCGGTCGGCACCCATAAGCAGGGAGACCGCGTAGCGATACTGCTCCTCGGGCGGGCCTTCGGGAAGCGCGCTGGCGGCGGCCTGCACCCCCGCATCCTCGCCCGCCGGCGGCGCGGCGGCGGCTTCCGGCGAACCGCCGGCGGCCCGCTCCTCCAGCGCGCGCAGCCGCAAATCGACATCGGCGACCAGCTTGTCCAGCCGGCCGTCCATCCGCCCCAGGCGATGCCCAACCTCCTCCAGCTCGCCGGTCAAGGCACGCAAGCGGGTCTCCAGCTCGCCGAGCCGGACCTCCATGCTGGCGGCAAGGTTCGCCGGCACCTGGCCGGACGGCGGGGGCGGCAAGGCCCCGGTCGCGGTCGGACGGGCGCCGGCGCCATCACGATAGACGCCGCGCTCCAGGGTGGTGAGCTGGCGCTCCAGCCGGTCGAGGCGGTCGATGACCGGTCCCAGGTCGGTCTGCCCCCAGGCCGGCGGCGCCAACAGCGCCAGCAGCGCGATCGCCGCCGCGCCGCCGACGGTACCGCGCGACGCCAGCCGGCGACCGACATATCCCAATCGATTCAACGCCTTCATCACTCTCGAATCCCACGCAAATCCGACGGCGCGCGATGCCTACCAAAGGGCGCCGGGCCAAACGGTGCCAGCCCAAACGGTGCCGACCGCGTCCCGGACCGAAAGGAAACCTGTCATGTCAATATGGCCATTTCAATATGGCCATTCCGTGGCGGCCTGGCCATGTCGTGGTGGCGGCGGTCATCTTGCCGGTGGCGGCAGAAACGCGTCGGGCGCCCTTCGGTCCGGCGGCTGAACCGCGAACGGAGAGGACGCCCGTCGGCGACAACGCGACCGCCGCCCAAGGGCGGCGGCGGCAAGGCCCGCCGGATCAGTTGACGATCATCACCCCGCGGCGATTCTGCGCCCAGGCCCATTCGTTCGAGCCCAGCACCTCGGGACGCTCCTTGCCGTAGCTGATGGTCGACACCCGGTTGGCGTCGATCCCCAGCGCGATCAGGTAGCTGCGCACCGAATTGGCGCGCCGGTCGCCCAGGGCGAGGTTGTATTCGCGGGTTCCACGCTCGTCGCAATGGCCCTCGATCGTGACCGTGACGCCGGGATTCGCTTTCAGCCACTCGGCCTGGCTCTCGATCGTGGCGCGCGCCTCGCCCTTCAGGTCCGACTTGTCGAAGTCGAAGAAGACGCGATCGCCGACCGAGGCGATCAGCTCTTCCTGGCTTCCCTTGGCCGGGGCCGCCATGGCCTCGGACTTGACGCCCGCATTGGCTCCCGACTGGGCGCCTTCGCCGGTCGCAGTCGCACCCTGATCGGGCGCCGTCTCACAGGCCGCGAGCAGCAGAGCCGCGGCGACCAAGCTCAAAAACTTAAAGCGCATGTAAACCCCCCAGCGGAAATCTTGGGATTAAAGGCAGCGGGTGTCGGAATCAGACCGAAAGTCGAAACAGAACCTAAGCAATCGGGTCTGAACAAGTTGTTAACATAGCGATCCTTCCCAGGCTCGCGTCCTGCGGCGGGTCCCACGGTCCCGCCGGATCGCGTTAACTATAGTGGCCCCCCCGAAGGGAATCAAGCAACAGAACCTTGTGAATCAAGGAGAATTGATCGGTCTCGGTCATTGGGTCAGGGGTGACCAGGCCGGATCGGACGCGTCCGTCGGTGTCACCATTTCACGTTCGTTGTGGCCGGTAAGGTCGATGGAAAACAGTCTTGTCCGGCCGCCGCTGCCGTCGCGGTTGGACCGCTCCTGGCGGAAATACATCAGCACCCGACCGTTGGGCGCCCAGGTCGGCGCCTCGACGAGGAATCCCTCGGCCAACAGGCGTTCGCCCTCGCCTTTCGGGGTCATGACGCCGATATAGAACTGCCCGCCGGAGATCTTGGTGAAGGCGATCAGGTCACCGCGCGGCGACCAGACCGGCGTCGCGTAGCGGCCGGCGCCGAAGCTGATCCGCCGAACATTGCCGCCGTCGGCGTCCATGACGTAGATCTGCTGACTGCCGCCGCGATCCGAATTGAAGACGATCCGCCGCGAATCCGGCGAATAGGAGGGCGAGGTGTCGATCGCCGAATCGCGAGTCAGGCGGCGGACCGCGCGGGTGCGGATATCCATCGTATAGATCTCGGAATTGCCGCCGGTCGCAAGGCTCATGATCACCCGATTGCCGTCGGGCGAGAAGCGCGGCGCGAAGGTCATGCCCGGAAAATCACCCAGCACCTCCTGCCGGCCCGTATCGATATTGAGGATGTAGACCCGCGGCTGGTCGTTGAAATAGGAAAGATAGGTGATCTCCTGCAGGGTCGGCGAGAAGCGCGGCGTCAGGACCAGCGTCCGGCCGTCGGTCAGAAAGCGGTGATTGGCGCCGTCCTGGTCCATGATGGCGAGGCGCTTGATCCGGCGCTGCTTGGGACCGGTTTCGGCGATATAGACGACCCGGGTATCGAAATACCCGTCCTCGCCGGTGATCCGCTTATAGATGGAATCGGCGATGATATGGGCGATCCGGCGCCAGTTCTGCGGCGTCGAGGAATAGCGCAGCCCGATCATCTGCTGTTCGGCGAACACGTCCCAAAGACGAAACTCCACTCCGATCTGGCCGTCCGCGAGGGTGCGCAGCTTGCCATGAACCAAGGCCTGGGCGTTGATCACCCGCCAATCGCCGAACCGGGGCCGCACATCCAGCGAATCCGGGGTCTGGATGAAGGCGCGGGCGTCCAAGGGCCGAAACAGGCCCGATCGTTCCAAGTCCGCCGCCACGACCCGCGCGATGTCGCGGCCGATCCGCGATTCCTCGCCCTCGCCGCCTTGGAAATCGACGACCGCGATCGGCAAGGGTTCCATATGGCCGCGCGTGATGTCGATCCGCAGCTCGGCCCGCGCCGACTGGGGCCCCTGGCCGACCAGGGCGGCGACGAGAAACGCCGCGACGGCGACGAAGAACCCTCGCCGGCGGCGCGGGCGACATATCGATAAGGTCATGATCCCACCATTTCCCGGGGATTGAAGCTCAGGGTGAAGGTCTTCCATTGCTCGTATTTCTCCGGCGGCAGCTTGAGCGGATTGCAGCGCGGATTGAGGACGGCGCGAATGGCGCTTTCGGCGGCGGTCCGGAAGAAGGGGTCGGTGCTCATGCGGCTGTTCTCGACCACGCGCGCGGTGCGCACGCTGCCGTCCGGATTGACCGCGACCCAGATATCGACGACCAGGTTCTTGGCGTCGCGGGCGCCGGCGGGCACGTTCCAGCAGGCCTCGATCTGGCGGCGGATGGCGTCGAGCTCGCTGATGGTCAGGCGCGGCGAGATCAGCGAGGCCCGGGCCGCGACCTTCGGCGCCGGCTGCGCGTCGGGTTCCGCTTTCTTTTTGGGCGCGTCCGCCTTCAGGCGCTCCACGGTCTTCAGCACCGACGCGAAGGCGTCCGGCGACCGCGGCTTGGCCTTCGGCTTGACCGCGACCTTGGGCGGCCGGTCGGGCGCCGGCGGTTTCGGCTTCGCCCGCGGCTTGGGCGGCGGGTTCGGCTTCGCCTTCGGCCGGGGCGCGTCGGGCGCCGGCAACGCCGCGATCTTGGCCGGCGGTTCCGGCGCGGCCTTCGGCGGCGGCGGTGCCTTGCTGGGTTTCGGCTTGGGCGGTTCGGGCTTGGGCGGCGCGGGCTTGGCCGCGGCCTTTGGCGCCGGCGCGCGGGTCGCGTCGGACAGGGTCATGATTTCGACCAGCACCGGCGGCGTGGGCGCCGGCGCGGGCGTCCACAGCCGCGGCAGGCCGAAAATCGCGACTGCCGCCACGGCCAGATGCAGCAAGGCCGAATAGATCGCCGCCCGGCTCATGTCCGCTCCCGCTCCCGTTCTCGGCCCCGGCTATTTGCCGCCCCTTCCCGACGCTTGCGGGTTGGGCATCTCGGCGACCAGCGCGATTCGCTCGAACCCGGACCGGCGCAGCGTCCCCATGATCTGCATCACCCGCCCGTAGTCGATGGCCGCGTCGCCGCGCACATAGACACGAGTATCGGCCTTGCTCTCGACCACCGCGGCCAAACGCGGCGCGAGCTGCGCCATCTCGAGTTCGGTCTCCTGAAGGTAGATGCGGCCTTCCTTGTCGATGGAGACGACCAGCGGCTCGGCGGACTCGTTCAGCGACGTCGCCGCGGTCTTGGGCAGATCGACAGGCACGCCAACCGTCAAAAGCGGGGCGGTCACCATGAAGACGATCAGCAGCACCAGCATCACATCGACCATGGGCGTGACGTTGATCTCGCTCATCTGGCGGTAACGACCGCCGCCGCCCCGTTGGTTGAGGGACATGGCCATCAGGACTGCCCCTCCTCCAGGCGGCGCGACAGGATCGTGCCGAATTCGCTGCTGAAATTCTCCAGACGGCCGGCATAGCGGCCGAGATCGTTGGAAAGCTTGTTGTAGGCGATCACCGCCGGGATCGCCGCGACCAGGCCCAGCGCCGTGGCGAACAGGGCCTCGGCGATGCCCGGGGCGACGACGGCGAGGTTGGTGCTTTTCGAGATGGCGATGCTCTTGAAGCTGTTCATGATCCCCCAAACGGTGCCGAACAGGCCGACGAAGGGCGCCGTCGCGCCCACCGAGGCGAGGAAGCTCATATATTTTTCCAGCGCTCCCATTTCGCGCCCCAGGGTGACATGCATGACCCGGTCGACCCGTTCGCGCAGTCCGGCGCGCACCTCCGTCGATTGCGCGGCGCCGCGCGACGCGGTGCGCCGCCATTCGCGCATCGCCGCCGCGAACAGCGCCCCCATCGGCTCGTCGGGGCGGTCGCCGGCGCGGTCGTACAGGGCCTCGAGCGAATCGCCGGACCAGAAGGCGTCCTCGAAATCGCTGGTCCGCCCGTTCAGCCGGCGCAGCAGCAGAACCTTGTCGAAGATGATCGCCCAGGACCAGAAGGACGCGAGCAGCAACAGCAGCATCACCGCCTTGACGACGAAGTCGGCCTGCATGAACAGCCCCCAGACCGACATGTCCTGGAGGGCGCTGCCACCGAGGTTGACCGCGTCGATAGCCGTGTTTTCCATGTCTTGGCGTTCCTTTTCTAACTGCCCCGAGTTCTAACTACCCCGAGCTTCTTACGCGCCCCGAACGGGGGGCCGGTCGGCGGCCGCGAATTCGGCGAGCGCCGCCCGCACCTCGGCCGGAAAGCGCGCCGGCCCGCCTTCCGGCCGCAATCCGGCCAGACGCAGGACGAGGCGGGCGATATCGTCCGCCCCGCGACGGATCTGTTGCTCGATCCACATGCTGGCGCCGCGCAGCTCGAGGATCTGCGAGCGCACCTCCAACAGATCGTCCAGCCGCGCCGGCAGCAGATACTCGGCTTCGCAGCGGCGGACCGATAAGGCGACGCCCGACTCGCGCATGATCGCCGAATGGGCGTGGCCCAGGGCGCGCATCATCTCGGTCCGCGCCCGCTCGGCGAATTTGAGATAGTTGGCGTAATAGACGATCCCCGCCGCGTCGGTATCCTCGAAATAGACCCGCACCGGATAGATATGGACGCCGTCGCGCAGGATGCCAGAGGCGGCATCCCTGCCGGCCCCGCCCGCCGCCGGTTCGCCTCGCGCGTGCCCGGTCATCCCTGGCCGTCGCCCGCCCCGCCGCCAAGCAGGCTGAGCTGCCGGTCGCGTTCCGCGGGCACGGCGAGCCCCAGATGGCGGTATCCCTGGCTGGTCAGCATGCGTCCGCGCGGCGTGCGCTGGATCAGGCCGCCTTGCAGGAGAAACGGCTCGATCACGTCCTCGATGGCGTCGCGTTCCTCTGACAGGGCCGCCGACAAGGTATCGACGCCGACCGGCCCGCCGCCGTAATTCTCGGCCAGGCAACGGAGATAGCGCCGGTCCATCGCGTCCAGCCCGGCGACGTCGACCTCCAACCGGCGCAAGGCCGAATCCGCGAGCCCCGCGTCCACCGCCTCGGCGCCGGCGACGGCGGCGAAGTCGCGCACCCGGCGCAACAGCCGGCCGGCGACCCTGGGCGTGCCGCGCGACCGGCGCGCGATCTCGGCGGCGCCGTCCTCGGTGACGGCGAAATCGAGGATGCCGGCGGCCCGGCGGACGACGCGGCCCAGCTCCTCGGCGGTGTAGAAGACGAGACGCAAGGGGATGCCGAAGCGCTCGCGCAACGGCGTCGCCACCAGGCCCGACCGGGTCGTGGCGCCGATCAGGGTGAAGGGCGGCAGATCGATGCGCACGGTGCGCGCCGCCGGCCCCTCGCCGATGATCAGATCGAGGTGGAAATCCTCCATCGCGGGGTAGAGGATTTCCTCGACCGCCGGGTTGAGGCGGTGGATCTCGTCGATGAACAGAACGTCGCGGGGCTGCAAGCTGGTGAGGATCGCCGCCAGATCGCCGGCCTTGGCCAGGATTGGACCGGAGGTGGGCCGAAAGCCGACGCCCAACTCCCGCGCCACGATCTGGGCGAGGGTCGTCTTGCCCAGGCCGGGCGGCCCGTGAAGAAGGACATGGTCCAGGGCCTCGCCCCGCTTCCGCGCCGCGTCGATGAACACGCCCAGATTGTCGCGCAGGGATTCCTGGCCGACGAAATCCGCGAGCCGCGCCGGGCGCAGGCCCTCCTCCGCTTCGATCCCTTCGTCGGCGCCCGCCCGCGAATCGATCAGCCGGTCGGTCCCGGCGTCCTTGCCGTCGGGGGTCCGGGTCATGGCGCCGCTCCGGCCGGGCCCAGCTCCTTCAGGCCGACCCGCACGAGATCGTCCAGCCCGGCATCCGCGCCGAGCTCGCCGACGGCGCGGGCGACGACGCCGTAAGCGTCCCCGCGCCGGTAGCCGAGATTGACCAGGGCCGACACCGCGTCGGCCGCCGCGCCGTCCGCCGGCGGCGAGGTCGCGGCCGGCCCGCCGCCGACGCCCAGCATCAGATCGCCGGCGCGGTCCTTCAATTCCCCGACGATACGCCCGGCGAGGCGCGGCCCGACGCCGGGCGCGGCGGTCACCAGGGCCTTGTCCTCGGCGGCGATGGCCCGGCCGAGATCATCCGGGGACACGGCGGACAGGATCGCCAGCGCGAGTCGGGCGCCCACCCCCTGGACCGTGATCAGGAGGCGGAACCAGTCGCGCTCGGCCGCCTCGGCGAAACCGTACAGATGGATGTGATCCTCGCGGACATGGGTCTCGACGCTGACCTCGGCGCCGCCACCCGGCGCCGGCAAGGCGCCGAGGGTGTGCCGGGAGCAATGGACGAGATAGCCGACACCGCCGACATCGATGACGGCCCAGTCCTCGCCGGTCGAATCGACGCGCCCGCGCAGCTTGGCGATCATGATCGGGCTCCCCTTTCCAGCCGGTCAGCGGCCGGCGACGGCGCGGCGCCCGCGCCCGTCGCCGGTTTCGCGGTCCGCGCCGAGGCGGACCTCGGCCTCGGCGTGATGGGCATGGCAGATGGCGACGGCCAGCGCGTCGGCGGCGTCCGCGCCGTCGATGGCGCAACCGGGGAGCAGGACCCGCACCATGAGGCCGATCTGATCCTTGCCGGCATGGCCGGTGCCGACCACCGACTTCTTGACCAAGGTCGCGGCATATTCATGCACCTCGAGGCCGGCCCGGGCCGGCGCCAGCAGGACCACGCCCCGCGCATGGCCAAGCTTGAGGGCCGATGCCGGATTGCGGTTGACGAAGGTCTCCTCGGCCGCCGCCACCCGCGGCGCGAATTCCTCGATCACCCGGGCGAGGCCGTCGTCCAGCTGCGCCAGACGCGCCGCGAGCGACCCGTCGGCGCGCGGCCGAACGCTGCCATTGGCCACATGGCGCAATCGTCCGGGCGCCGCCTCGACGATTCCCCAGCCCGTCACCCGCAGGCCCGGATCCAAGCCCAATATTCGCATGCGCCGCGGGCGGTCCAGGCCGCCCCTCCACCGATTACGCGTTGAGCCTTTCGAGCACCTCGTCCGGCACGTCGAAATTCGCCGCCACCTGTTGGGCGTCGTCATTGTCGTCCAAGGCTTCGAGCAGCGCGAACAGGCTCGACGCCGCCTTCTCGTCGACCTCCACCACGCTGCGCGGCCGCCAGACCAGCCGCGCGCTCATCGGCTCGCCGAACCGGGCTTCCAGCGCCACGGAGACGGTGTTCAGATCGTCCGCCGCGCAATAAATCTCGTGGCCGTCGCCGCTGGAGACGACGTCCTCGGCGCCGGCTTCCAGCGCCGCTTCGAACATGCCGTCCGCGTCGGCGACGTCGGCGTCGTAGCGGACTTCGCCCACCCGGTCGAAATTGAACGCCACGCTGTTGGTCTCGCCCAAACTGCCGCCGAATTTACCGAAAGTGGCGCGGATCGCCGCCGCCGTCCGGTTCCGGTTGTCGGTCAAGGCCTCGACAATGACCGCGACGCCGCCGGGACCGTAGCCTTCATAGCGGATCTCCTCGAAATTCGCGTCGTCGCCGCCGCCCGAACCGCGCGCGACCGCGCGTTCGATATTGTCCTTGGGCATGTTGGCGCCGCGGGCGGCGGCGATGGCGCTGCGCAGGCGCGCGTTCATGTCCGGGTCCGAGCCGCCGCGCGCCGCGACCGTCACCTCGCGGGCAAGCTTGGCGAACAGCTTGGCGCGCTTCGCGTCCTGCGCGCCCTTGCGGTACATGATGTTCTTGAATTGCGAATGGCCTGCCATCGCCTATCTCACAGCATATCGAGGGTACTAAATGCGCTTATACCACATCTGGTAGGAACGCACAGACCCGCATAATTGATTCGCATGTCAATATGGCAAGATTCGGGCGCCGGGCCGGCGTCGGCGGGCCGCTCTTATCCACGCAACCACAACTAACGCGAGAAAATTCAATAAAAATTTCTATTTTTTGGAGAATCTACTTTAGCAAGAGAACCACTGTCGTTTCTGACATGGTACAAATTAATCATACATTAACATAATAACCACATTTTACTTCATGCTTTCAGTATAAAAAATGCCATCGCATGCATAAACCGGGGGTTACAGAGATGACCAAATTGGAATTACGCGCGAAAGCGCCGGAGATAAGCTTAGCGCAACCCACGCCGAACAAGAACCGGCCCGACGCCTCGAACCGACATGGCGGCTTTTCGTTCGCCCTTACCCTGCGCACGCGGGTTATCTCGATGCTACTGGTTTTCGGATTGGTGCCGGCAGGCGTCGTCCTCGCTATCCTTCTGTCGCAAGCAGGCGAGTTCCGGGCCGCGATGAGCACGCGCGTCGCCGTGACGGCCGCCAATCTGAACGATGTCATCGACCGCAACCTGTTCGAGCGCTATGGGGACGTCCAAGCCTTCGCGCTGAACAACGCGACACGGATCGCGTTCAATTGGATGAATCCGGCCCCCGGCAACACGCTGGTCCAGGCCATGAACGGCTACATGACCGGCTATGGCATCTACAAGCTGATGGTGATGGTCAATCCCAACGGCACGGTGATGGCGGTAAATTCGGTCGACGCCGCCGGCCAGCCGTTGGACACCCGGGCGATCTACGACCATGATTTCTCCGGCGCAACCTGGCTGAAGAAGGTCAAGGCCGGCGAATTTCTAGAGGGCAGCGACGGCCTGACCGGCACGGTCGTGGAGCAGCCGGCAGTGTCCGAAATCCTTGCCAAACTTTATGGCGAGGACGGCTACAGCCTGGTCTTCGCGGCGCCGGTCAAGGACGAGTCGGGGAAACTGATCGGCGTCTGGGCCAATTTCGCCGATTTCGGCCTGGTCGAAGAGATCGTCGCCTATTTTTACAAGGGGCTCGCCGAGGAAGGCATGCCGGAAGCGGAGATCACGGTTCTCGACGCCACCGGCAGGGTCCTCGTCGATTATGACCCGATCGCCCAGGGTTTCGCCAACCATGACGGCTATAAGCGGAACTTCGACGTCATCGGAAAGCTCAACCTCGCCGAGATGGGGGTCGAATCCGCGCGCCGCGCCGTCAACGGTGAAAAAGGCGCCATGATCAGCACCCATGCGCGCAAGAAAATAGATCAGGCGTCGGGCTATGCCCGCAGCGTCGGTGCCTACGATTATCCCGGCCTCGGCTGGTCGGCCCTGGTGCGAATCCCGGCCGGGGAGGCTTTCGCCGTTTGGGACAACATGATCCTGGTCATGCTGATCTCGATTGCGGTCCTCGCGGCGGCGATCCTGGGTGCCGGGTTCGCGTTCGGCAACGGCATTGCCAAGCCGATCCGCAATCTGACCGGCATCATGAACCGGCTGGCCGGCGGCGACAAATCGGTCGAGGTCACGGCCCAGCATCGAAAGGACGAGATCGGCGAAATGGCGGCGGCGGTTCAGGTATTCAAGGACAACGCCATCGAGATGGACCGGCTGACGGCGCAACAGGCCGAACAGGAACGCAAGGCCGAAGAAGAAAAGCAACGCTTGATGGCCGAGCTTGCCGACGGCTTCGAGGCGAGCGTCAAGGGCGTGGTCGATACCGTATCCAGTTCGGCGACCCAAATGCGGGGTGCCGCCGAAGGCCTGGCCAGCACCGCGGAAGAGACGAGCCGGCAATCGACGGCGGTCGCCGCGGCGTCCGAACAGGCGACGGCCAACGTCCAGACCGTGGCGACCGCGGCCGAGGAGCTGTCCAGCTCCATCGCCGAAATCTCCCGCCAGG
>Ga0209475_10004046_pt1 | contig 12917 bp, 13 predicted proteins | sample tdDd471_FD_187128 | JGI IMG/M metagenome (GOLD analysis project Ga0209475, IMG submission 187128) | Marine sediment microbial communities from the Atlantic coast under amendment with organic carbon and nitrate - tdDd47.1 (SPAdes)... | ecosystem: Environmental > Aquatic > Marine > Coastal >...
GTCAGACTTACATAAATCGGCGGCTCGTTGAATATCTTCCACATTACCCTGTAGAGGTGCAGCAAGTTCTGATGCGACTGCTTTGACTCTTTGAGTTTTATCAAACAAGGAGCCAAGTTTTTTCTGAAAAATAATATTCTTTAATTTCTCACTGTAACTATCTAGACGATGTTTTTTATCGGCTTCATAAAAAAACTTAGCATCGGATAAACGTGGACGTATCACTTTCTCGTTACCATCAATGACTGATTGAGGACGAGTACTTTCAATATTACTAACCGTAATAAAGTAAGGAAGTAACTTTTGCTTTTCGTCGACTAAATGAAAATACTTTTGATCCGCTTGCATAGTTGCAATCAATGCTTCAGCAGGTACTTCAAGGAAAGTTTCATCAAAACCACCTTGTAAAGCAACAGGCCACTCAACAAGTGCAGCTACTTCTTCAAGTAAGTCTTCATCGACCACTGGAGTTGCATTGAGGGTTTGCGCAATGGATTCGACTTGGTTTCGAATTTTTGCTTTGCGCGAGGCAAAGCTAACATCGACATAAGCGTTGGCAAGTTGCTCATCATAACTTTTAGGATTTTCAATCGTGATGGCTTGTGGGGCATGAAAACGATGCCCGAATGATTGGTTGCTCGCAGTAAGATCAAAAATTGTCGCTTGCGGTACCTCCTCGCCAAACAATATCAAAAGCCAATGAGGGACGCGAATAAACTCGTGATCTCCATTGCCCCAGCGCATGGCTTTAGGAATGGGTAGTTTGCTCAGTGCGTACTCGATGGCCTCTGGAATCAACTCCGATGTAGCCTGCCCTTTGACGGTAAGTTGAAAGGCCAGTCGTTCACCTTTCGGCGTACTCACTCTTTCTAAATCATCCACCTCGACGCCGCATGATTTGGCAAACCCGACTGCTGCGGGTTTAGGACTACCGTCAGCGTTAAATGCCGCAGCAACGGCTGGTCCTTGTCGGTCTTGAATTTTGTCCTGCTGTTGAGTGTCGAGTTCAAACACTCGAATGGCTAGACGTCGTGGTGTCGCCATCCATTCGCTGTCCACGTAGGATAGCTCTAACTCTTTGAGCTTTTGAATAAATCCATCATGAAACGCAGATGCTAATGCCTTAAGCGCCTTGGGAGGTAATTCTTCGGTACCTAGCTCGATCAATAAATCACGTGATTGAGTCATTTACTTATCTCCTTGGCTCGCATGCTGGCAGATTGGGAAACCAAGCGCTTCCCGAGAGGCGTAATAAGCTTCGGCGACTGCCCGCGCGAGTGCTCTAACCCGTAAAATATAACGTTGTCGTTCAGTCACAGAAATGGCATGCCGAGCATCCAGTAAATTGAATGCATGAGAGGCTTTTAAGACGAGTTCGTAAGCGGGCAGAGGCAAGCCTTTCTCAATCATCATTTGGCTTTGTTTTTCGTAGTTATCAAACTGTAAAAATAAAAAATCAACATCAGCGTGTTCAAAATTATACGCGGATTGTTCCACTTCATTTTGATGGAAAACATCACGGTAAGTGACCGTTCCTTGAGGACCCTCGGTCCAAATAAGATCGTAAATGCTATCGACGCCTTGCAAATACATAGCTATACGCTCGAGTCCGTAGGTAATTTCACCGGTAATAGGGCGACATTCAAGACCGCCAACTTGTTGGAAGTAGGTGAACTGAGTGACTTCCATTCCATTGAGCCAAACCTCCCATCCTAGACCCCAAGCACCGAGCGTTGGAGACTCCCAATTATCCTCAACAAAACGAACATCATGCTCGAGAGGATCAATACCGAGTACTCGCAACGATCCTAAATAAAGGTCTTGAATGTTTTCTGGAGCAGGCTTCAAAACGACTTGATACTGATAGTAGTGCTGCAATCTATTGGGGTTTTCTCCATAGCGCCCATCAGTTGGCCGTCGGCAGGGTTGAACATAGGCCGAGCGCCATGGCTCAGGACCAATCGACCGCAAAAAAGTCATTGGATGAAAAGTACCCGCACCAACTTCTAAGTCAAGAGGCTGAACAATAACGCAGCCATGTTCTGACCAATACGCCTGTAAAGCCATTATCAGGCCTTGAAAGGTACGTGGTGCACCGGAAATTCCTGAGGTTGCCTGTTGAGTCGCCAAAACGCTGCTCCAAAAGGGTTATATTATTCTTAAAAGCCGGATTATATCAGGGCTTGCACAGTGATCCTATGGTGCAAATAAAGATTCGAGAATGCTTTCATAAATTGTTATTCTTCTCGGTCTAGAATGTCCAAAATTCGCGCAGATTTTCAAAGGTTTGTCCGAATAACTATCATCAAAGTAGATATTTATGACTTTAGAAGGATTAACACGGTGCCATTGGTGCGGCGATGACTCGCTCTACGTTGATTATCACGACAATGAGTGGGGAATAGCTGTTTACGATGATCAACGCTTATTTGAATGTTTATGCCTTGAAGGCGCTCAAGCGGGTCTCAGTTGGATTACCGTATTAAGAAAGCGTGAGCAATATAGAAAAGTGTACCATCAGTTCAATATCGAGGCCGTCAGTCAAATGAGTGATGAAGAGCTCGAAGAGATTCTAAAAGACCCCGGAGTGATTAGAAATAGGTTGAAGGTGTATGGCTTTCGTAAAAATGCCCAGGCGTTGTTAAATAATTTCGCAGATAAAGGAGCCTTTAGTCAGTATTTGTGGAGTTTTGTGGAAGGGAAAACAATAGTCAATCGATATAAACAAGGACAAAGCTACCCAACAACGAGTACACAATCTGACGCGATGAGCAAAGCGTTAAAAAAATTAGGATTTACTTTTGTTGGTTCTACGATATGTTATGCGTTTATGCAAGCAGTGGGCATGGTGGATGACCATGCCCCCGATTGCTTTCGCGCAAAGTAGGGTGCTAAATAATACTTTGCCGTTTAAAGCCTCGTGTAAATACAATAATAATACTCAATAACACCGCATTGAACGCCAAAAGCACATAGGTATCTGAGCGTTCGATTGTTGACGTTAATAGGGTTAATCCAGCAAAAAATAAAGCATAAGTCGCGGCGCATAGAAAATGCGTTAAGGTACTTATTTTAGATCGAATCATTGCATAGCTTACACAAATAGTAAGAAATTTAAATGCAAAGAAGCCAGCTACGAACAACCAAATATAGTCACCACTAAATGGTGATTGTCGAATGATTAAAAAGAAGACTAAAAAAGTAATACTGACTTCGATGGCTATGTTTAAAAGCACCTTCTTAATAATGGCTCTTTTAAACGAGTCGAAACCATCAACCGGAAGTTTGAGCCACAAAAAACGCTGAGCAAAATAAACCCGAGTGAATAAGCTCGTATCAAATGCTGCAAAAAAGGCTAGCAGCATGATTAGCAAAAACTGAAAGAGACTGAGTAACTCTTTCGAATCAGATTTCTTTGTAGAGTCCAAAAAGCCGTCAAAAAAACCGATAAAAAACTCATTGATAGGTGAGTAAACTAAGCTCACAAGCATAACTAAGACCAAAAATGCTCGTGAAATAAATATCATTTGGTACTGACCACTCATTAACGCGGTATCGAGCTGGTTATGAACGATTCCGAACTTCGCTCTGAGTGAATATCTTAATTGTATCCAGTTTCTATCAAAAAATAATGATAGGCGAGAAGGAGAACTTAAGCGAATATTCACTTCTTCATGGCTACTTTTAGATACATCAGAATTGAGACTGACTTTGGGTTTGATCGAGCGAATATAAAAAAACAGTATTGATACAAAAACAACACAAATAAAAACCAGAAAAACGATGCTATTAAAATTAATATAATCAAAAAATTCACTACCGGAATTTTTCCTAACTCGTGATATTTCAGACGCTAAGAAAACGATAGTTGAAGCTAACCATATGGCTCCAGCAGTTGAGTTTATTATGGTTAATGTTAAACAACTAATGGCAATGGTGAAAACCATTAGAATTTGTATGCCGCTACCAAAACCCATACTTAAGATTACTAGACATGGTAAAACTGTGAATAAAAACAGTATCGCAATGATTGCAAAACCGATGCTCGGTATGAATAGAGGCTTTAAATGGTTATATCTAGACCTAAGTAATTTACCTAAATACTGACCCCAAGTTAAGGTAAACATCATTTGCAGTACCAAACCAATCATTACCATAAGAACCTGTAAGTTTTCAGGTTTAGGTTGGTCTGAAAAAATACCACTAAAGAGACTTGCCGATAACGCGACTACAAACACCCCAATAATACTCAGTATCCATTGCTGATAAACAAGCGTTCTAAATACCGCGGTTAGCGCCCTCATAAGTGCAACTCCACAAAAATATCATCAAGGCTTAGCAGTTCTAAACGGATGTTCGCCGTCAGTCGTTTAGACAATTCTTCTAAATTGATTTCTCGAATATCTTCGACGGTCACCGTGGCTTGATTTTGCGTCAGGGTAATATTCAACGTACCAGGAATTGCCAGCTCGTGTGGTAAAGGTTGAGTGCTTGTAATATGTAACTTAACGATGCGTTCTTTAAGATCGTCTATTTCACCATAAAAATAGCACTGGCCATCTTTAATGAGTAGCACTTTCGCCGCGACTCTCTCGAGATCAGACGTGATATGAGTAGAAAACAAGACGGTTTGCTGCTCGTTCGTATTGAGTTCAAGCAGCGTCTTAATAAATTTTCTTCGTGTCGTTGGGTCTAAACTAGCGACTGGTTCATCAAGAATAAGCAGATCTGGCTCAGGTGCGATCGCCATGATAATGGCTAGTTTTTGTTGCTGACCAGTCGACAACTTGTGAACTTTACTACGCCTATCAAGCTGCCAGTCATTTAATAAAAAATCAACCAAACTCGAATTCCACTGTGGATAAAAACTTTGGGTATAGTCGATTAACTGTTGAACACTCATCCAAGAGAGAAGTTCAGACTCTTGCGAAACGTATCCAATTTTCTGTTTTGTCTGACTGGAAAGATCAGGTACGGTTTCCCCAAGTAATTTAATATTGCCGGAGTCTGCAAGATGTAATCCTATCAGAGTTTGTAATAACGTCGTTTTTCCTGCACCGTTGCTTCCTAAAATACCAACGACGGAGCCTTTTTCGATGGTAAAGCTAAGGTCATTCAGTACGTGATGCTTTCCAAAAGATTTTTTGAGTTGATTAACTTCGATTATATTCTGCATTTCACTTATTTCTCATACTGTGAACGAATGGCGGAGACAAGAGTTGTTAGGTCAATTTCTAACTGTCTAGCTTCGGTGATCAAAGAGTCAATTGATGGAGCTAATAATGTAAGTCTTTCTTCAAGAGTGCCAGCTACAGGCATTTGACTTGAAACAATCATACCTTTGCCCCTTTGTCTTTCTAAAATGCCTTCTACTTCAAGCATCGAGTAAGCTTTTGAAATAGTCATAGGATTCACCGCGAGTTGACTGGCGACATTCCTTACTGAGGGCATTGCATCGCCAGGTTTTAATTGTTCACTAGCAACCATTCGCTTAATTTGGTCGATAAGCTGACGATAAATTGGAACACCTGAAGAGGGCGCAATCTCAAGAGGTATAAATGGGTTCAGCATAATGAGTTATCCGATTGCATTGTTTACCAACCCAGCGATTGCGCAATGACATGAATGGTCATTTTGGTTGCCACCCAGAAATCATAATCTTGATAATGTGTTGATAACTCGGTGGTGTGTACGCCAAGTATGAGGCTGAATAATGTGACAAAAAATACCGGCCCCATAAACCATTGATTAAAACGGCTCAGTCTGCGTTTTAACCGCCAGTGATTCATTGCTTTTGAAATGGTTTTATCCATGACTGTTCTCCTGATTGCTGTATTAATACTATAATACACATATACAGTCGTCAACCATAGATTGGAGAAATATTCACCTAGATATACTATCTTATTGATTTTAATGCTGAAAATATTTTATTCCGGGGTGAAAAATTGCGTATTATGGTGCTATCGATAAAACTAAAAAACAAAGATGACTATGATTCTGAGACTTAGAAAGCGAGTTTGCACAAGACACTTAATGAGAGGACTTTGGATATTTGTAGTACTTTCAATACCTGGCTGGGCGCAGACAGCTACCCCGCTCGAAAGTATTCGCCCTGAACAAGCTGGTTACTCAGTTGAGCGTCTTAACCAGTTAAAGCAGTTTTTAATTGAGAAACACAGCAGCAGCATGGTGATTTTGCAAGATGGTAAATTGGTGTTTGAATATGGTGATATCAATAAACCTCATTTGGTGCATTCAATTCGTAAAGCGTTGTTAAGTAGCCTACTGGGTATTGAATGGGGTAATGGAAAATTCAATCTGGATCAAACACTGGCCACGATAGAATATAAAAAATTAGTCGAAGGACTGACACCAAAAGAACAGCAGGCGACTTTAGCGGATGTTTTCAAATCGCGGTCGGGAGTGTACTTACCCGCTGCAGCCGAGTCTACCTTAATGAAACAATCAAAACCAAAACGTGGAAGTCACACCCCGGGTAGTCATTATTATTACAATAACTGGGACTTTAACTTTGCCGGGCAATACTTTGAAGCCATCTCAGGGCAGTCGATTTTTACTGCGTTTCACCAAAACATTGCTAGACCCATTGGTATGCAGCACTTTAAAGGTCGATATATAGAGGTGAACAGTGCTGACAAACATAGCTGGCGTAGCGACGAGGTCGATGGCTTTTATGGGTATGAAAGAGAAACCTCTGAAGTACCCGCGTACCATTTTCGATTATCGACTTACGACTTAGCCTTGTATGGGCAGCTGCTACTCAATCGAGGTCGTTGGGATGGTCAGCAAATTATTCCCGAACAATGGCTCGATTTATCCTTGCAGCCTTATTCGATTTACAATGAAAAGTATGGCCTTTCCTATGGCATGCTTTGGTACGTTTTAGTACCTGACAAAGGTCAAGAATACGCGTCGTTCTATCATACCGGAACTGGCGTTCACATGATCGGTGTCTACCCTAAACTTGGCATGGTAATGATTCATCGTGTTAACACAGAAGCAGACTATCATTTTAGTCCGAATGATCTGCTGACTGTCATTCGCTTAACCCATGCTGCTAGGATAAAAACCGATGATTAAATCGATTTTAATTACAGGCTGTTCTACTGGCATTGGCCTCCATACGGCAATGACCTTAAACAAACTCGGCTATACCGTATTCGCAACAGCAAGACAGTTGAAAGATGTCGAAAAACTTAAAAAGTTAGGATTAGATGCCAGGCAGTTGGATATCAATAACTTTCAACATCAACAACAAGTCTTAGATGAAATACTAGGGTTAACCGACGGAACGTTAGACGCCTTGTTTAACAATGCGGCTTACGGTCAACCCGGAGCGATAGAGGATCTCAGTACCGAGATCTTGCGCGAACAGTTCGAAACAAATGTTTTCGCTTGGCATGAACTGACCATACGTTGTTTAAAAATTATGCGTAAACAAGGGTACGGACGCATCATTCAAAACTCATCTGTGTTGGGTTTTGTGACGATGCCATTTCGAGGTGCTTATAATGCCAGTAAGTTTGCAATTAAAGGATTGACGGATACTCTTCGCTTAGAATTAGCTGGAACTAACATACACATCAGTCTTATAGAACCTGGCCCTATCGAATCCAATTTTCGCAAAACTGCTTTGCAAAAGTTTAATGACAATATCGATGTTCAAAACAGTGTGTTTGCTGAAGCTTACCAACGTCAAATTGATAGATTATCTAGTGATGTAGGAAATAAATTTACTCTTGGCCCTGACGCGGTAACTTTGAAGGTCATTCATGCATTAAGCAGTACTAAACCAAAAGCAAGATATCGGGTAACCCTACCGACGCATATTTTTGCTGTGTTGAAGCGAATGCTTTCAACTCGACTTCTCGACAAAATGTTAATCAAAGGTTAATAGGTTATGGACTTTATTTGGATTTTGTTCGCGTTTGGATGTGGATTGTTAGCTAGAACATTATCTTTGCCTCCATTAATCGGATATTTAATTGCCGGCTTTTCTCTAAACTTCATCGGTATAGAAGCACCTGAGTTGCTGAATCTTTTGTCGGACTTAGGGATTACACTTTTGCTTTTCACCATCGGTTTAAAGTTGAAGGTAAAAGATCTTATTCAGCCAAGTGTTTGGATAACAACGATCAGTCATATGGGATCGTGGATACTTCTGTTTTTAGTGCTAACAATTTTACCGGCCACTTATGCGATCAGTTATTTTTCGGGATTAGAATGGACCACAATCGCTTTAGTCGGTTTTGCATTAAGCTTCAGCAGTACGGTTTGCATCGTAAAAATATTAGAAGAAAGTGGTGAGTTAAAATCAAGGCACGGCAAGCTAGCGGTTGGCATTCTGGTCATGCAAGATATTATTGCTGTCTTTTTTATGGTTTTCGCTACCGGTGTTTTGCCGTCAATTTGGGCCGTTGGTTTGCTTGGCTTATGGTTCCTTAGAAAACCTATTGGTTGGTTAATGAATCAAGTTGGACATGGAGAGTTGCTCCCTTTGTTAGGTTTCTTCTTAGCCTTTGGTGGGTATGAGCTATTTAAAGTGGTTGGAATAAAAGGGGATGTTGGAGCAATAGTTATTGGTATTTTATTATCGAGCCATAGTAAGTCTACAGAGTTGTACAAAGCCCTCATGGGATTTAAAGATTTATTCTTAATTGGATTCTTTTTATCCATCGGATTCACCGCGCTACCGAATTACGAAATGATCACACTTGCATTGGTGCTCACCCTAATTTTGCCATTCAAAAGCATTTTATTTTTTACTCTTTTAAATCTATTAGGGCATAGAGCCAGAACATCCTTTCTCTCGTCGATGGTTTTAAGTAATTACAGTGAGTTTGGACTGATCGTCGTTGCTTTTTGTGTAGAAGCTCAATGGTTAGCGAAAGATTGGTTAGTCGTTCTTGCATTGTCAGTGTCCTTCTCGTTTATTTTAACCAGTCTTTTTTATCGCAATGCGCATAGAATCTATCGCGATAGAAACACCTTGATAAACCGGTTTGAAAAAGCGTCTTTACACCGTGATGACACCTTTAAGCTGCCTAAACATGCAGAAATATTAGTCATCGGAATGGGGCGAGTGGGAAAAGGAACCTATCATTCACTGGAGCGTCTGCAAGGTGAAAAAGTTTGGGGTATTGACTCAGATGAAGACCGAGTAAGTAAACTGCAAAAAATTGGCTATAGAGCTCTTTTCGGAGACGGAGAAGACTCTGATCTATGGCGTAACATGGACCTTAGCAATACTCGTCTAGTGCTCATTGCATTGCCCTATATTCAAGATATTAAAAATATTCAAGAGCAACTAAATTCTGTCAATTATTCAGGCAAAGTCGTTGCTATTGCTCGCTATGAAGACCAAATTGAGCAGTTGGAAGAATGCGGTATTGACCGCATCTTCAATTTCTACACTGAAGCAGGCGTAGGTTTCGCAGAGGAGAGCTTAACCCTACTTCATGAGAAATCAAACTAGCGGCTAGTTACTGTAAGTAATCGACACTTGCTCAAATTGAGAAACTCGAGGAGCTGCCATATCGCTTCGAATTAATTGTGTATTATCTATGGATAATTGAGTAGGGTTTACCCAGGTCGACAATTGATTGAATTTATTGATGGGTTGCGTCGATTGATATATTGTCACTTGAGCATTTCGGTTTCGTAAAACCAATGCATAGCGATTGTCGTCTGTACACTGATGGTATTCAAAAGCGTAGTCACCTTGATGGCTAATCTGGTGCGTTGTACAAGCTGTTTTTTCTGAGTTAGGTAGTAGGAAAATTCCGGTCATCAACAGAATTGTAGACACTATTATTATAAGCGCTTTCATTATGGCTCCTCTCAAGGTGTTTTCCTAAGTAACGAACCATGGTAAATTTTATTCCACGGAAATAAAAATAATTGAGGTAAAAAATGGGACTTTTTTCTAGTTTGCTCGGAAATGCTGGGGTTATTGATTCCGACGAGCTCAATAAACAATTAGCACCTTTAATGTCTGATAATGAAAACATTGAAATTGGATTTGCTATATTTCGAGATAAAATGATTTTCACCAATCGACGTTTGATCATAACGGATACACAGGGATTGACGGGAAGTAAGGTCTCTTACTTATCAATACCTTACTCCAAAATAACCAAGTTTTCGATTGAGACCACGGGCACGTTCGACCTCGATGCCGAGTTAAAAATCTGGGTCGGTAGCGAGTCAGCTCCCATTGAAAGAAAGTTTAATAAGAAGGTTAATATTTTCGACGTTCAAAAAGTTCTGATTAATTACTTGTCTTAATATCGCCCAATATTACCTGACAATTGTCTAGAGTATTTTGTATTTGACGATAAGTAGCCTGATAAGTTTGATTGTCAGGGTCGAGCTTGAGTGCTTGCTGTATAACTGTATCTGCATAAGCTTTGCATCGAGCCTTAGACAATACATGAGCAAAATTATTAAGGTAAGCGGCTTCGTTTGAAGCATACTGGTAGCCGGAGTAAAACCAGTTAATCGATTTTTCTGGGTTTGCTTCTATAAAGTGGTTACCTAATAAGAAATAGGCGAGCCATTGCTCCTTCCAGCGCGAGGCAGCTGTTTTTAGTCCCTCTAAGCCTGCGTCAACATGCCCAGATTTAATCAGATCATAGCTCGAACGAGTATAAATAAAAGGATTCAAGGTTGCAGAAGCGACAGTGGTCGGTAAGGGAATTAACAACCAGTAGTTTGCTCTTGCCCACGTTCTTTCAAATACGCTTAAAGGTTGTCGGTAATGTTTTCTTTGTCCTGAGTGAAGAATGATATCTTCGGTATTTAAGTCATAGCCAACCACAACCGCATAGTGCCATTGCGGCAACCAGTCGAGTCCTAGGTTTTGCAAAATAATTACCGGAATATCTTGCTCGATAAGTTCCAGCAGTTGTGAAATTTTTCCTGACTCACTGTAAGCGATCAGAGAAAGCTGGCGTGTTGCTGCTGTCATTTCTATCTGCAAGCTGCCTTGAAGCTTTGGAACAAATAAAGTCGGAGCAATGCTCTCTGGTGATTCATCAAGATCGTAAAACTGTGCGACCTCTGCTAGCGTGGTAGGCCCACAAAAGAAATCTTGTTGTGGATAAAACGGAACGTTTTGAATCACCTTCGATAATTGAGTTCGAGAAGACTTAGTAGAGAGGATCTGTTCGGTTTGTGGCGTCGAAGCGCAGGCACTTAACAATAAAAAGGTGCTAAACGCTAGCACCTTTTTGGCAGTTTTTAGAGTCTTGTTTGCTAACAATTAACTATTGATCGGTCGAATAAAAGGATAAACGTCGGTCACGCCTAATACATCTAACACAGCAATGACGACTAAAACTGTCACTATCGTTCCTACTACGCCTTCTCCGGCAGGTAATTGCTCTAATGAATTGTGAAATTGGTGGAGCTCCTCATCAGTCATGTGCTGAACGCGTGCCATGGCCTGTTCTTTGCTAACACCTAATTGTTCCAGCTTTTGTTGTACTGCAGCGGTATCCATGTAGCTAATAATTTGTTGTCGAGTAAATTGCTGTTGCTGGACTTTGACAACATTGTCAGAAGAAACTATATCCGCAAAGGCTGAATTAAAGCTTAAGATTACAAATAAAAGAGAGAAGCTACTTGTTAGAATCTTTTTCATAGCGCTGTCCTTAAATTGTGAGTGAGTTAATTAGTGTATACAAATTACGGCAGAAAACAATAATGAGGGTCCTAAGACATACAAAGGACCCCAATTATTGTATCTATAAATACTTAGCCAAAAACTTTTGAGTAAGATCGAACATTAAGTGTCTTTGCTCTAACTTACTAAAGCTATGCCCCGCTTCGGGTACAAGAGTGAAGTCGTAGTGTTTATTATGCTTGTTTAACATTAGTTTAGAGCGATAGGCATGTTCAACATCGACCACGTGATCTTCTTCTCCATGAATCAAAAGCAACGGCGTTTTAAGTTTATCAAAGTGGTAAACCGGAGAAATAGCCTTTAAGGCTAGATAATCGTTGTCTACATCTCCTATGTATATCTTGGTCCATTTAAACTGACGATCCGTCATATAGGGGCTTGTCGCTTGTAACGCAACATCAGAAACTCCTGCAATTGAGACTGCGCATTTGTAAAACTCAGAGTGCTTTATCGGTAACATCATAGCCGCGTAACCACCGTAACTCATACCAACGACACAAACACGGTTGCTATCAATATCTGGTCTTTTAACGATGAATTCAGTGACGGTATGCAGGTCATTCAATATCTGATCACCCCATTGCAGCGCGCCAGCTTCCTCAAATTCTTTTGTGTAACCACTAGACCCGCGATAGTTTACCCTTAACACCGCATAACCAAGTTGATTCAAAAAGCGACTGGTATGATCAAAATAGGGATTATCGTGCACACCGATTGGTCCACCATGTGGCAATAGCACCAAAGGCATTTTCTTTTTCAGGCTGGAAGGGTAAGTCAATAGATAAGGAATGTTAAGTCCTGCAACTTCAATTTCGCCGAGTTCTAGTTTCGCTTTTGAATGATTAAGGTACTTTGGATATCGATGACCTACAGTGAATAGTTTCTTCTTGCCTTTATAAAAATCGAATTGGCCCACTTGATTGTAAGATTCTGAGTAAACCAAGGTATTGATACGTGATAGATCTTGCGAAATGGCACTTTCAATTTTTAACTTCGATAGTTGTTCATTTTTAGAATCGATAAATTCAAAATGCATTAAACCATTACGAATGGTTCTTAAGCCGATTAAATTATTCGTTGCAGGATCGGTGATAACTTGCTTTATATCAAAAGAATCTGACTGATAAATCAGCTCCTGTTTATTTAAATCATAATTCACCAAATAAACACTTCGAGTATTCTCTTCTGCTTTATCAAGCGCATAAAA
>Ga0209475_10004059_pt1 | contig 12879 bp, 8 predicted proteins | sample tdDd471_FD_187128 | JGI IMG/M metagenome (GOLD analysis project Ga0209475, IMG submission 187128) | Marine sediment microbial communities from the Atlantic coast under amendment with organic carbon and nitrate - tdDd47.1 (SPAdes)... | ecosystem: Environmental > Aquatic > Marine > Coastal >...
GACGAGAACATGCTTCTGGGTGCCGACCAGCTCGGTCGCGACATTTTCAGCCGCATGGTTTTCGGTGCGCGGAATTCCGTCGGTCTCGCCCTCCTGGCAACCCTGCTCGCATTTTTCATGGGTGCGTTCGCCGGACTCATGGCCGCGGTCAAGGGGGGGTGGTTCGATCAGATCATGGGTCGCGTGGCCGATATCATCATGTCGGTGCCGTCGCTGATCTTCGCGCTGCTGATGCTGTCGATCTTCGGCACCAATCTTGCGGTGATCGTCGTCGTCGTCGCCGTGATCTACTCGCCGCGCGTTTTCCGTCTGACACGGGCCGTGGCCGGCAACGTCGTCGTCATGGACTATATCGAGGCGGCGAAGCTGCGCGGCGAGGGCGACTGGTACCTGATCCGCAAGGAGATCCTGCCGAACTCGACGGCGCCGCTGATCGCGGAGTTCGGCCTCGAGTTCTGCTTCGTGTTCCTGCTGGTCGCCGGCCTCAGCTTCCTCGGCCTGGGCATCCAGCCGCCGACGGCCGACTGGGGCTCGATGGTGCGCGAGAACGCGACGCTGATCTCGTTCGGCGACATGACGCCGCTGATTCCGGCGGCGGCCATCGCGCTGTTGACCGTGTCGGTGAACTTCGTGGTCGACTGGATGCTCTTCCGGTCCTCCGGTCTGAAGGAGATGTAAGATGAACAAATTCACGGACAAGGACATCCTGCTGGAGATCCGCGATCTCAAGATCGACGGATATTCGCATGCGGAGGAGACCTGGATTCCCATCATCAAGGGCGTGAACCTGACGCTGCATCGCGGCGAGGTGATGGGACTGATCGGCGAATCCGGTGCCGGCAAGTCGACGATCGGCGCCGCCGCCATGGGCTATGCCCGCGACGGCACGCGCATATCGGACGGCTCGATCGAGTTCGACGGGATGGAACTGACCACCGCGTCGGAATCCGACCGGAGGGCGCTTCGCGGATCGCGCATCGCCTATGTCGCGCAGTCGGCGGCGGCGTCCTTCAACCCGGCGCACAAGATCATCGATCAGCACACCGAAGCGCCGGTGCACTACCGCATCCAGAAGCGACTCGAGGCGCAGGAAGACGCGATGCAGCTCTACGAGCGCCTGCGCCTGCCGAACCCGCAGGAGATCGGCTTCCGCTATCCGCATCAGGTCTCCGGCGGCCAGCTGCAGCGGGCGATGACCGCGATGGCCATGGCTTGCCGGCCGGACCTGATCATCTTCGACGAGCCGACCACAGCCCTCGACGTGACCACCCAGATCGAGGTCCTGGCGGCGATCCGCGACATCGTCGACCAGTTCAACACCGCGGCGATCTACATCACCCACGACCTTGCCGTGGTGGCGCAGATGGCCGACACGATCAAGGTGCTGCTGAAGGGCGAGGAAGTCGAGGAAGCTCCGACGGAGATGATGCTCGACAATCCGCAGGAGGAGTATACCAAGAGCCTGTGGGCGGTTCGCAGCTTCAAGCGTCCGCAGAAGGCGCGTCCCAAGGATGGTACTCTTCCGGTCATCTCGGTGCAGAACGTGGATGCGGCCTATACCGGCGGCGTCAAGGTGCTCGACGACGTGTCGTTCGACATCTATCCGGGCATGACGGTGGCGGTCGTGGGCGAGTCCGGTTCGGGCAAGTCGACCACGGCGCGGGTGATCACCGGACTGCTGCCGCCTTCCAAGGGGCAGGTCCTGTTCAAGGGCGACCCCCTGCCTGCGCGCTATCAGGACCGGACCCGCGATCAGCTCCGCCAGGCGCAGATGATCTATCAGATGGCCGACACGGCGCTCAATCCCAAGGTCCGTATCAACGAGATCATCGGCCGGCCGGCGCAGTTCTATTCCGGCCTGAAGGGACAGGCGCTCAAGCAGCGGGTCGACGAACTGCTCGACCTGATCGAGCTCGATCCGGTGAAGTTCTACAACCGCTATCCGCCGGAACTCTCGGGCGGCCAGAAGCAGCGCATCGGCATCGCCCGGGCGCTGGCGGCGGAACCGGAGTTCATCATCTGCGACGAGGTGACCAGCGCCCTCGACCAGCTCGTGGCCGAGGGCATCCTGAAACTCCTCGACCGGCTGCAGCAGGAACTGGGCCTCGCCTACATGTTCATCACCCACGACCTGGCGACGGTCCGCTCGATCGCCGACGAGGTGGTGGTGATGCAGCACGGCAAGGTGGTCGAACAGGGGCCGAAGGACGAGATGTTCACCCCGCCCCACCATCCCTATACCGACCTGCTGCTGTCGTCGGTTCCGGAAATGGATCCGAACTGGCTCACCACCCTGCTCGAGGAGCGGGGCGTGGACAATGTCGGCGAGGCCGCGGACGTCTGACGACGATCCACAGCATCGGTCGATTATCGGTGTGAAGGAATTCTCCCGCGGCGTTCGCGCGGCGGGGGAGTTCTACAAAATTGCGTAGGCCGTCCCGGCCATGGCTCCGACCAACGCCAGATACACGATCAGAAGCGCCGGCAGGTTACCGGAACGGGCACGGTATTCGCGGATGAGATCGTCTCGCGTCAGCATTGTTGCCTCCTGCCTTGTATCTGGGGGCACGTCTTCGGGCTTCTTCCGCGCACTTAATTGATTTGGATGGCGCTTTCAACCACCCGGCGCGATGTTTTTTCCGATCCGTGCGCATGTGTGGTCTGCATTACACGCACGGCCGGCGGTCCGCGGCTTCCGCCGGTTGCAAACGGGCCCGATCGGGCCCCTTCTTCCGACACGAAACGCACTTCGGTCCGGTTCGATCCGGGCTCCCCATAAGGCAAAAAAGTTAGCGCGAGCCTAAAACTTCAGCACGAATTGAGTTGCTCGGTCGTCACAACGGCATGTTAGGCTGTCGGAACATCGGCCGGTTTTGTCGGAATTGGCGCAAGTGCGCGACTTCGATTATGGTTTGATCCAACTGGACAAGAGATCGGCGGAACAGCCGGCGCGAGCAGACGAACGACACACCGGGCGGGTTTGCCAGACCTGCCTGGAACATATTGGAGGTGTTCAAAAATGGCAGATCAGAACAAACCGGGTAAATTGCATCCGAAGGTATCGGAAGCGCGCGAGCTGATGGAAGGCGGACGCATGAGCCGCCGCGAGTTCGTTCGCGTCGCAGCGCTTCTCGGCGTCGCCGCCGGCACCGCCTATACGATGGCCGGCCTTCCCGAACCCGCCTACGCGGCGATGGACAACATGCCGTTCCCCGCGGACGACCAGAATGCCAAGATGGGCGGCGTGCTGCGCGTCGCCATGCAGGTGCAGAAGATGGAAGATCCGGCCACCTATTCGTGGGTGGAAATGTCGAACCAGACGCGGCATTCGCTCGAGCATCTGGCGATGACCGGCCCCGACAACGTGACCCGGCCGATGCTGGCGGAGAGCTGGGAGGCCTCCGACGATCTGAAGACGTGGACCTTCCACCTGCGCAAGGGCGTGAAGTGGCATAACGGCGACGAATTCAACGCCGACGACGTGATCTTCAACTTCACCCGCTGGCTCGATCCGAAGGTCGCCTCGTCGAATGTCGGCCTGTTCGGCGCCATGGTCGAGGAAGTCGACACCGGCGAGAAGGACAAGGACGGCAAGGCGAAGAAGGTCAAGAGGATGATCGACGGCGCGATCGAGAAGGTCGACAGCCACACCGTCAAGATCAATCTCTCCAAGCCCGTGCTGTCGATGCCGGAGAACCTCTACAACTACCCGACGGCCATCGTGCATCGCGGCTTCAAGCCGCCGTTCTCGGACAATCCGAACGGCACCGGCCCGTTCGCGCTGGCCGAGCTGAAGGTCGGCGAGAAGTGCATCCTCAAGCGCGCCGCCAACCACGAGTACTGGGGCGGCAAGGTCTATCTCGACGAGATCCACTACTACAATTTCGACGAGGACAACCAGCTCACGGCCTTCGCATCCGGCGACGTCGACGCCATCTACGAGTTCGCCATCGAGCAGATGGAACTCGCCAAGGGCCTGCCGGGCGACATCATCGCCGCCCGCACCGCGCAGACCCTGTGCTGCCGGATGCAGGTCACCCAGAAGCCCTTCGACAACCTCAAGGTGCGTCAGGCGATCATCATGGCGGTCGACAACGCCAGGGTTAAATCGCTGGTCTACCCGGACGGCGGCGACGTCGGGGAAAACCATCACGTGGCGCCGATCCATCCGGAATACTTCAAGCTTCCCCCGCTCAAGCGCGATGCGGCGGCCGCCAAGAAGCTGCTGGCGGAAGCCGGCTATCCGGACGGCCTCGAGGTCACCATCGACGTCGGCAACACCGACGGCCCGTGGCACCAGACCGCCTGCGAGGCGATGCGCGACCAGCTCAAGGAAGCCGGCATCACGCTGAACATCAACGTGATGCCCGCCGCCAAGTACTGGGAGATCTGGGACAAGACCGCCTTCGGCGCCACCGCCTGGACCCACCGTCCGCTCGGCACCATGGTGCTGTCGCTGGGTTACCGCTCCGGCGTGCCGTGGAACGAGACCAAATACGCCAATCCGGCGTTCGACGCCGCGCTCGACGCGGCCGAGGCCGAACTCGACGTCGAAAAGCGCCGGGCGCTGATGGAGACGGTCGAAAAGACCCTGCAGGACGACTGCGTCATGGTGCAGCCGATCTGGCGGCCGGTCTACACGATCGCCGCCAAGAAGGTGCACGGCTACCCGCCGCACCCGACCCAGTACCACCAGTTCAACAAGGTCTGGATGGACGCCTGAATCGACAATGGCACGCCCCGGTCCCGCAGGATCGGGGCGTGCCGCATTCGATCCGGACGGACCGCCACGGGTCGGCGGGGCGTCCGGCTCCACTGGGGGATACTCAGGTCACGCGGGGAAAAGTCGGCGTGATGGGTAGGCGTGGAAGAGAGTGGTCGCGGGCCGCGCGGCGCCGCCGGATGGGCGGGCGCCTCAAGAGCGTGGCGAGGGCGGTCGGTCCGACTGAAAACCTGTCCTTCATCATGGCGACCCGCCGGGCTCGAAACCGGAAAGGGTGCCTTTTCCTATGCTCAAGCTGATTTTGCGGCGGCTGGCTTCAATGGTGCTGATCATGATCGTGATCTCGCTGTTGCTGTTCATGATTTTCGATAGCGACAAATTCAAGAGACAGCGCGCGGTCAGCGAGCTTGGAGGCTACGGTGCGACGGCCCTGAGCGACACGGACTACAATGCGTGGCTCGAGAGCAAGGGATTGAACATCCCGTTGCACAGCCGCTACATCAAATGGGCGGGCAACGTTCTTTCCGGCAATTTCGGCAAGTCCCACGAAATGAACCGGCCGGTCGGGCCGCTGGTTCTGGAACGGCTGGGACGTACCGGACTGCTGGCGCTCTTCGTCTTCGCGCTGATGATCCCGATCGCGCTCGTCCTCGGGGTGCTCGCCGGCATGAAGGAGGGGTCCCTGCGGGACCGGACCATTTCGTTCATATCCGTCCTCACCACCTCGATACCGGAAATCGCCACCGCGATCATCCTGACCGCGATCTTCGCGCTCGGGCTCGGCTGGCTGCCGACGAAATCGGCAATGACGCAAGGCTTCGACCCCTGGCAGCTTGTGCTGCCGGTAATGACGCTGGTCATCTACGATTTCGGCTATGTGGCGCGGATGACGCGCGCCTCGATGGCCGAGGTGATGACCTCGCAATATATCCGCACGGCCATCCTCAAGGGCATTCCATACCCGCGCGTAATCATGCGCCACGCCCTGCGCAACGCGCTGATCGCACCGTTCACGGTGATCGTGCTGCAGCTCAACTGGCTTCTGTCGGGCGTCGTCGTGGTGGAGGTGTTCTTCCAATACAACGGCTTCGGCAGGCTGCTGCTGCAGGCGGCGTTGTACCCGGACGTGGAGGTCATCCAGGCCGCCACGCTGGTGGCTGTGTTCATCGCGGTCCTGTCGCAGATCATCTCCGACGTGGGCTACACGTTCCTCAATCCGCGCATCCGGTTCAGCTGAGGGGGACGCGACCATGACAACCGCCGAAATCGCAATTCCGGAAAAGTCCCTGGCCGACCGGCTGATGACGCCGCGGATCCTCGTCGGGCTGGTCCTGCTCATGTGGATACCGCTGACGATCTACGTGATGTTCGGGAAATCGCTGGGCCCGGCAAAGGATATTATCCTGATGCCGGCGATACCGGCGACCGTGATCCTGTATCTCCTCGCCGTCCGGGCCTGGAGGGAATCCTGGGTCGCCATTCTCGGACTGACGCTGGTGTTCTTCTGGCTGTTCATGGCGGTGACCGCGCCCTGGCTGCCGCTGGTCGATCCGAACAAGCCGACCGTCGCCTCGTTCACGCTGCCGCTTCATACCAAGAAAGACATGTTCTTCTGGCTGGGGAGCGACCAGAAGGGGCGGGACATGCTGTCCCGAACCATCTGGGGCTGCCAGCGCGTGCTGGTCTGGGGCGTCACGGCGACCTTCGTCGCCTATGTGGTCGGGGCCGCGTTCGGGCTCGTCGCCGGCTATCTCGCCGGCTGGTGGGACGAGGTGATCTCGTTCATCGCCAACGTGTTCCTGTCGTTCCCGGTCATGGTCCTCTACATCCTGATCCTGAATTATATCGGGGCCAGCGGCTTCAACATCATCATCGCCGTCACCTTCGCCTCGGCGCCGGCTATCATGCGCATCGTTCGCGGGTTGACGCTCGACATCAAGACCCGCGACTACATCTTCGCGGCCCAGACCCGGGGCGAGCATCCGATCTACATCATGCTGATCGAGTTGCTGCCCAATTCGCGCGGGCCGATCATCGTCGACGCGTGCCTGCGGCTCGGATACACCACGGTGGCGATCACGACGCTCACCTTCCTCGGGCTCGGCCTGCAGCCGCCCGATCCGGACTGGGGACTGATGATCAAGGAATCGGCCATTACCGGGCTGATCCCCCAGTTTTCCTACCAACTCCTCATCCCCGCCCTGTCGGTTTCGACCCTGATCCTCGGGTTCAACCTGCTCGCCGACGGCCTGCGCGAAATGAGCCTGAGAGACTGATCGGGAGGGAATGAAATGACGGAACAGACACCGGTCCTCGAGTGCCGGAATCTGTCGATCTCGTATTTCGTGCGCTCGGGCGAAATCCCGGCCGTGGTCGACTTCAATCTCAAGCTGATGCCGGGCGAGGCGCACGGCATCGTCGGCGAATCCGGCTGCGGCAAGTCGACCGTGGCGCTGGCGATCATGCAGTATATGGGCAACAACGGCGCCATCGTCGGCGGCGAGCTGCTGTTCGACGGGCGCGACATGCGCACCATGAGCGAACAGGAACTGCGGGATATCCGCGGCTCTAGGATCGCCATGGTCTACCAGGAGCCGATGGCCTCGCTCAATCCGTCGATGCCGGTCGGCGAGCAGCTCGCCGAGGTGCTGGTCTACCACGAGAACCTCGACCAGAAGGAAGCGTGGCAGCGCTCGGAGGCGATGCTTGAGAATGTCCGGCTGCCGGATCCGGCGCGGATCATGAACTCCTATCCGCACCAGATCTCCGGCGGCCAGCAGCAGCGCGTGGTCATCGCCATGGCGCTGTTGTCGAGCCCGAAGCTGTTGCTGCTCGACGAGCCGACCACCGCGCTCGACGTCACCGTCGAGGCGGGCATCGTCGACCTGATCAACGAGATTTCCGAGAAGTTCGGCACCTCGATGATCTACATCTCCCACAATCTCGGCCTCATCCTGGAGACCTGCAACCGGATCACGGTGATGTATTCGGGCGAGGCGGTGGAGACCGGCGAGATCAAGGAGGTGTTCGACAATATGCGCCACCCCTATACGCGGGGGCTGTTCTCGTCGATCCCGATCCCCGGCGCCGACAAGAACGCCCGGCCGCTGGTAGCCATTCCCGGCCAGCTTCCGCTGCCGCACGAACGCCCGGAAGGCTGCTATTTCGGACCGCGCTGCGACTATTGCGTCGCCGATATCTGCGCCCGCGAGAAGATCGGGATGGTGGAGACCGAGCCGGGCTCGAACCACTTCGCCCGCTGCCTCAGGATCGACGAGATCGACTGGGACGCGGCCAAGCCGAAGGCGAAGAAGACCGAGGTCATCGTACCCGGCGACGTGGTGCTCAAGGTCGACGACCTGACCAAGCATTACGAGATCGAGGAGGGCGGCCTGTTCCTTTCGGGAGAGCGGAAGACGGTCAAGGCCAACGAGCATCTCAGTTTCTCCGCCCGGGAGGCGGAGACGGTGGCGATCGTCGGCGAATCCGGCTGCGGCAAGTCGACCTTCGCCAAGGTGCTGATGGGGCTCGAGGACGCCACGGAAGGCTCGGTGGAACTGGGCAATCTCGACCTGGCGAACCTGCCGGTGGAAAAGCGCGACCACAAGACCATCTCGAAGCTGCAGATGGTGTTCCAGAATCCGTTCGACACGCTCAATCCGAGCCATTCGGTGGGCGCGCAGATCGGCCGTGTGCTCAAGAAGTTCGGCGTCGAGACGGAGAAGTCGAAAATCGAGGCGCGGGTGATGGAACTGCTCGACATCGTCAAGCTGCCGCGCGACTTCGCAAAGCGGCGGCCGCGCCAGCTTTCGGGCGGCCAGAAGCAGCGGGTCGGCATCGCCCGCGCCTTCGCCGGCCATCCGGCGGTGGTGATCGCCGACGAGCCGGTCTCCGCGCTCGACGTGTCGGTACAGGCGGCGGTGACGGAACTGCTGATGGACATCCAGCGGGAAAACCGCACCACCATGCTGTTCATCAGCCACGACCTGTCGGTGGTCCGCTATCTGTCCGACCGTATTGTGGTGATGTATCTCGGCCAGATTATGGAGCAGGGGACCACCGACCAGATCTTTTCGCCGCCCTACCATCCCTATACCGAGGCGCTCTTGTCGGCAGTACCGATCGCCGACACCAGCGTCAATAAGCGGCACATCGTGCTCTCGGGCGAGATGCCGTCGGCTTCGGATCCGCCGGCCGGCTGTCCGTTCTGCACTCGCTGCACCTACGTCATGGAGGGACTTTGCGAGACCACGCCGCCGCCGGTGCGCGACATGGGCGAGGGGCATCGCATCGCCTGCCATCTCGACGAGAAGACGCTGTGCGAGATGGAGCCGGTCATCGTCGTCGCGAACAAGGCCGCCTCGGCACCGAAGGCGAAGGTCGAGGCGATCCGGGTGAACCCGGCGCCGGAGACGGACGCCGCGCCAGAGCCCGCGGCGAATGGGGCCGATGGCGAGGGGACTGACGATCTCAAGGTGATTTCGGGGGTCGGGCCGGTGCTCGAACGCAAGCTCAACGCGCTAGGCATCACCCGCTATTCAGACATCGCGGCATGGACCCGGAAGGAAATCGAGGATTTCGACGACAAGCTCGATTTCAAGGGCCGGATCGAGCGCGAGGACTGGGTCGCGCAGGCGAGGAAGCTGGCCGGTCTCGAATAGTTTTTTCGGCCCCGGTTCTCACGGCCCGCCCGGCAGAGCCCCGGCGGGCCGATTTCTTTTGTCTCCGCCGCTTGACGTTTTCGTTGCCGTTCGTGCCGTGAACCTCGCCGCTGGCGGCGTCGCCTCCGATAAGCTCGTTGCGACGGGTATGCGTCAGGGAGCGACGCGTGTCCGGGAAACGAGGGATCGGCATGGACCAGAACGACGTAACAGCGGAGCAAACCGAAACGCGCCGGGGCCGGCGCGCCGGGCGGGGCCGGCGGCAGGTCAAGGCCTATGAGCAGCCGGACTGGCGGCAGCCGCGGCTGACCTTCCCGCCGGTCGAACTGGTTTCCGCCGACCAGCTCGAGGCAATCCACGACGCCTCGATCCGGATCGCATCCGAATTCGGCCTCGAAGTCGTCAACGACGAGGCGCGGGAGATCTTCGAACGGGCCGGCGCCATCGTCGACCATTCCAGCCAGATGGTCCGCTTTGACGCCGAACTGGTCGAGGAGGCGGTGAAGACCGCGCCGGCCGAGTTCAAGTTCCACGCGCGCAATCCGGCGCGGACGCTGAACATGGGCGGCGACTGGATCGCCTATTGCGCGATCGGCAGCGCGCCCAACAGCTCGTGCCTCGACCACGGGCGGCGCACCGGCAACCGCAAGGATTTCCAGACCTTCCTCAAGCTCGGCCACATGCTCAACGCCATCCATATCTGGGGCGGCTATCCGGTCGAGCCGATCGACCTGCATCCCTCGATCCGGCATCTGGAAGCGCTGTGGGATCTCTTGACCTTCTCCGACAAGTGCATCCACGCCTATTCGCTCAGCGTCGAGCGCAACCGCGACGCCATCGAGATGATCCGCATCGCACGCGGCATTACCGACGATGAGCTCGACCGCGAGCCGAGCCTGGTTACCATCGTCAACACCAATTCGCCGCTCAAGGTGGACGGGCCGATGGGGCAGGGGATCATCGAAATGGCGCGGCGCAACCAGATCACCGTGGTCACCCCGTTCACGCTCGCGGGCGCCATGGCGCCCGTGACGCTCGCCGGCGCGCTCGCCCAGCAGAACGCGGAAGCCCTGTTCGGCCTGGTCCTCACCCAGCTCGTCCGCCCCGGTTCGCCCTTCATCTATGGCGGCTTCACCTCGAATGTGGACATGAAATCCGGCGCCCCGGCCTTCGGTACGCCCGAATACATGAAGGGGGCGATCGTCGGAGGCCAGCTCGCCCGCCGCTACGGCGTTCCCTACCGCTCCTCCAACGTCAATGCCGCCAACGGGCTCGACATGCAGGCGGCCTACGAGAGCGTCTTCTCTCTGTGGGGGGCGATCACCGGCGGCTGCAATTTCCTCAAGCACGGCGCCGGCTGGATGGAAGGCGGCCTGCAGGCCTCGTTCGAGAAATTCGTCATGGACGCGGACCTGTTGCAGATGGTCAGCTCTTTCCTCGAACCGCTGGAAGTGAACGATGACACGCTCGGCCTCGACGCCATCCGCGAGGTCGGCCCGGGCGGGCATTTCTTCGGCTGCGCCCACACCCAGGCGCGCTACCAGAACGCCTTCTTCGCGCCGATGATCTCCGACTGGCGCAACTACGAGACCTGGGACGAAGCCGGCCGGCCGGACGCCGCGAAGAAGGCCAACGAGATCTACAAGGCGATCGTCGCCGATTACGAGGAGCCGCCGATAGATCCGGCGATCCGCGAGGAGCTCAGGGCCTTCGTCGACCGCCGGATCGCCGAGGGCGGCGCGCCGACCGATTTCTGACACCACACCGATTCAACGAACCCGCGCGAACTATCGGAAAACGCAAGGCTAATCCCATGAAGACCCAAACCCGAGTCGTCGTCATCGGCGGCGGCGTCGTCGGCGCGAGCGTGCTCTACCATCTGACCAAGGCCGGCTGGAGCGACGTCATGCTGATCGAGCGCGACGAGCTGACCTCCGGCTCGACCTGGCACGCGGCCGGCGGCATGCACACGCTCAACGGCGATCCGAACGTTGCCAAGCTGCAGCAATACACCATGGATCTCTACGAGGAGATCGAGCGGATCTCCGGCCAGGATTGCGGCGTCCACGTCACCGGCGGCGTGCTGCTCGCCGGTACGCCCGCGCGGATGGATTTCCTCAAGCTCGCCCACGGCAAGGGCCGCTATCTCGGCATGGAAACCGAGATCATCGACGCGGCCGAGGCCAAGCGGCTGTTCCCGCTGATCGACGAAAGCTGCTTCATCGGCGCGCTCTACGATCCCAACCAGGGCCATCTCGACCCGTCAGGCGTCACCCAGGCCTATGCCAAGGCGGCGCGGATCGGCGGCGCCGAGGTGGTGCGGTTCAATCCGGTCACCGATCTTACCCAGCGCGCCGATGGAACATGGGACGTGGTGACGAAGAACGGCACGGTCCATGCCGAGCACGTGGTCAATGCCGGCGGGCTGTGGGCACGCGAGGTCGGGCGCATGGTCGGGCTCGAACTGCCGATCCTGGCGATGGAGCACATGTATCTTCTGACCGAGGACATGCCGGAAGTCGCCGAATTCAATGAGGCGACCGGCAAGGAGGTGATCCACGCCATCGACTTCGAGGGCGAGCTCTATCTGCGGCAGGAACGCGGCGGCATGCTGATGGGCACCTACGAGCGCGCCGGCGTGCCGTGGTCGGAGCGGACGACGCCGTGGGATTTCGGCCACGAGCTGCTGGAGCCCGATATCGATCGCATCGCGCCGTCGCTGGAGGTGGGCTTCAGGCATTTCCCCGCCTTCCAGAACGCCGGCATCAAGCAGATCATCAACGGCCCCTTCACCTTCGCCCCCGACGGCAATCCGCTGGTCGGCCCGGTCCGGGGCCTGAGGAATTTCTGGGTCGCCTGCGGCGTCATGGCCGGCTTCAGCCAGGGCGGCGGCGTCGGCTTGGCCCTGTCGAACTGGATGGTGGAGGGCGATCCGGGCTTCGACGTCTGGGGCATGGACGTCGCCCGTTTCGGCGACTGGGCGACGCTCGGCTACACCAACGCCAAGGTGCGCGAGAACTATTCGCGCCGCTTCCAGATCAGCTTCCCCAACGAGGAATTGCCCGCCGCCCGGCCGCTGCGCACGACGCCGCTCTATGCGACGTTCGAAGCCGCGAATGCCGTCTTCGGCGTTTCCTACGGGCTCGAGCAGGCGCTATGGTTCGCGCCGGCGGGAACAGAGCCGGTCGAGGACGTCACCTTCCGCCGCTCCAACGCCTTCGCCACGGTCGCGAAGGAGGCGGCCGCGGTGCGCGAGGCGGCGGGGCTCAGCGAGATTTCGGGCTTCGCCAAATACGAGGTGACCGGCGCGGGCGCCGAAAGCTGGCTATCGCGGATATTGGCGGGCAGGATTCCGTCCGTCGGCCGCATCGTGCTGTCGCCGATGCTCAACGAAGCCGGCCGGCTGATCGGCGATTTCACCCTGGCGCGGCTCGGTGAGGAGCGCTTCGCGATCTTCGGCTCGGGCGTGGCCGAGAACTAACACATGCGGATCTT
>Ga0209475_10004062_pt1 | contig 12874 bp, 6 predicted proteins | sample tdDd471_FD_187128 | JGI IMG/M metagenome (GOLD analysis project Ga0209475, IMG submission 187128) | Marine sediment microbial communities from the Atlantic coast under amendment with organic carbon and nitrate - tdDd47.1 (SPAdes)... | ecosystem: Environmental > Aquatic > Marine > Coastal >...
GGCCCAGCCCCCGGCACCTACGTCAAACGGCGACTGGAGCCCAAGAAAAGGTGCCGTGAAAACTGCAGCTGCCAGAAAGGGGCCGGGGAGTTTCCCATGATAAAACCGGGCCACTGAAAAAAACCTGCCTCCGGCGGCGAGGTGAGCCACCTCGAAAGCAAGTTGCGAATGCTCCCTCCCCTCGTTCCTCGGGGTGATCACATTCGCTGACGGGCGTAGCCCGTAACCAACGCCTTCGCGTGAAATGATCTACTTCGTGAAACCCGAAGGGTCATTCGTGATCTTCCTTCGGAAGGCACGTCAAAAACGGATTGCAAAGGGGGGATGTTTCAAATGAAATCTCAGGCTACTCATTATTCTAAACCATGCCTTTTCCCGGAAGCACATATCACTCAGCCCTTGTGGTAGCGTACCAAGTAATACCACCCCCTGCGCATCCGATGAGCCCAGGCGAATCGGGTGCCACCTGGGGTCCAGGGGATCATCCCCTGGCCTTAAAACAAAAAAGCCGCCTTCCCAAGAGTTGGGAAGGCGGCTTTTTTTATTCAGAGCGCATCAGGTGATGCGTCTTATGTTACTTCTCTTCGGTACCACGAGCGGCGAGATGCGTGTACAGGTCGTACTTTTCCATCATCTCTTTTTCGATCTGGATACGAAGTTTCTTGGACTCTTCAGGGAAGCTCTTCTCCAGGGCTGCGTAGCGGTTTTCGCCACCCAGGAACTCCTGCATGGTGCCGTTGGGCGCCTTGGACTCGAGGATGAAGGGGTTCTTGCCTTCCTCTTTGAGGAGGGGGTTGAACCTGTAGAGGGGCCAGTAGCCACATTCAACAGCCAGCTTGGCTTCTTCCTGGGTTTTGCCCATGCCTTTCTTGATGCCGTGGTTGATACACGGAGCGTAAGCGATCACGATGGAAGGACCGGGGTACGCTTCTGCTTCGAGAAGGGCTTTCAGGGTCTGCTGCTTGTTGGCACCCATGGAGATGTAAGCCACGTAAACGTAGCCGTAGCTCATGGCGATGGCGCCGAGGTCTTTCTTGGCAACCTTCTTGCCGGAGGCAGCAAACTTGGCGATGGAACCGGAAGGAGTCGCCTTGGAGCACTGGCCACCGGTGTTCGAGTAAACCTCGGTATCCATAACGAAGATGTTGATGTCTTCGCCGGAAGCGATAACGTGGTCAACACCACCGAAACCGATGTCGTATGCCCAACCGTCACCACCGAATACCCAGAAGGACTTCTTGGTGAAGAGGTCCGCCTGAGCGGCAATGTCATCAATGAGTTCGTTATCGAGGGGCTCAACAACGAGAAGGGCTTCCATGGTCTGACCGGCTTCCTTGGAAGCTTCGGCGTCGTTCATGTTCTCAACCCACTCGCCCATGGCGGTCTTGAGCTCTTCAGAGATCTCAAGCTTCATGGCTTCGAGGACCTGGTTCTTCAGGGCGTCGCGACGGTGGACGATGGCCACCTGCTTGCCGTAACCGAACTCAGCCGCGTCCTCAAAGAGGGAGTTACCCCAAGTGGGACCGAAACCGTCTTTGTTCACACAATAAGGTGAAGAGGGAGCGGAAGCAGCCCAGATGGAAGAACAACCGGTGGCGTTGGCAATGTACATGCGATCGCCGAAGAGCTGGGTGATGAGCTTGACGTAGGGAGTCTCACCACAACCGGCGCACGCACCGGAGAACTCGAGGAGAGGCTTCTGCAGCTGGCTGCCCTTAACGCTGGTCTTGGGCATGACATCGTCCTTGAACTCAACAGACAGAGAGAACTCGTGGTTGGGAACCTCCACCGCAGTCTGGGTGGTGAGGGGCTTCATCACGAGGGCCGGAGTCTTGGCAGGGCAGATGTCGGCGCAGTTACCGCAACCGAGGCAATCAAGGGTGTTGACCTGCATGCGGAACTTGAACTTCTCTTTGAGCTCTTTACCGATGGCGGGAATGGTTCCGAAGGTTTCAGGAGCGCCTTCCAGCTCTTCATCGGTGGCGTAAACCGGAATGATGGTCGCGTGGGGGCAGACGTAAGAGCACTGGTTACACTGAATACAGTTCTCAGCGATCCACTCGGGCACCTCGATGGCAACACCACGCTTCTCGTACTGGCTGGTGGCCACGGGGAAAACACCGTCGGCTTCGAAGGCGCTGACGGGAAGGTCATCACCTTTCTGAGCGAGGATGGGCTTCATCACGTCGGCTACGAATTCAGGCACATCTTCTGCGGCCTTCTTCTCGAGCTCGGCCTCAGCCCACTCTTCGGGCACGGGCACTTCGATGAGGTTGTCCATGGCTTTGTCCACGGCCTCAACGTTCATGTTGACGATGTGATCGCCCTTCTTGCCGTAGGTCTTCTGGATGTCGGCCTTGAGGTAAGCGATGGCCTCGTCGATGGGAAGCACGTTGGCCAGCTTGAAGAAGGCAGTCTGCATAACCATGTTGATGCGGTTGCCAAGGCCTACTTCAGAGGCAATCTTCACAGCATCGATGGTGTAGAATTTAATCTGCTTTCGAGCCAGGCTGCGCTTAAGGCTGCCGGGGAGACGGGTGGCCATCTCATCTGCGGCCCAGGATGAGTTGAGAACAAATGTTCCGCCCTCTTTGATACCGTCCACCACATCATAAAGGGAGACGTAAGCGGGGACGTGGCAACCCACGTAGTCAGGGGCAGTCACAAGGTAGGTGGAGCGAATGGGGCTGTCACCGAAACGAAGGTGAGAAACCGTCACGCCGCCAGACTTCTTGGAGTCGTAAGAGAAGTAGCCCTGGGCATACTTTTCGGTGTTGTCACCGATGATCTTAATGGCACTCTTGTTGGCGCCAACAGTCCCGTCTGAGCCGAGACCCCAGAATTTGGCCTGAACGGTGCCTTCGGTTTCGGGGTGGATCTCGTCAACAACATCCAGAGAGGTGTAAGAGACGTCGTCCTTGATACCTACGGTGAAGTGGTTCTTGGGAGCGGTGGCCTTCATGTTGTCGAAGACAGCCTTCACCATAGAAGGGGTGAACTCCTTGGAACCGAGGCCGTAACGACCGGCGGTGATCTGGGGAGTCAGAACGTTGCTCTCCATGAAGGTGGTGCAAACGTCAAGGTAGAGGGGATCGCCGATGGCGCCGGGCTCTTTGGTACGGTCCAGAACGGTGATGCGATCGCAGGTGGCGGGCAGCACGTTGAGGAACGCTTCGGTGACGAAGGGTCGGTAGAGGCGAACCTTAACCAGACCAACACGCTCGCCCTGCTCCATCAGGTGGCAGATGCTCTCTTCGATGGTCTCACAGGCAGAACCCATGGCCACGATGACGCGCTCGGCTTCGGGATGTCCAACGTAGTCGAAGGGGCGGTAACGACGACCGGTGGCCTCGTACACCTTGTCCATGTACTCCACAACAGTGGCGGGAATCGCTTCGTAGTAGAGGTTGGCCGCTTCACGACCCTGGAAGTAGATGTCGGGGTTCTGGGCGGTACCACGCACTTCAGGGTGCTCGGGGTTCATGGCGTTGGCCTTGAACTCATTGACGGCGTCCATGTTCACCATCTCTTTAATGGCATCGTACTCCAGCACGTCAATTTTCTGAATTTCGTGGGAGGTACGGAAGCCATCGAAGAAGTGGAGGAAGGGCACGCGGCCTTCGATGGTGGCCAGGTGGGCTACCAGGGCCATGTCGTGGGCTTCCTGAACAGAGTTGGAGCAGAGCATGGCAAAACCGGTCTGACGGGTGGCCATGACATCCTGATGGTCGCCGAAGATGGAGAGGGCGTGTGCGGCGATGGCACGGGCGGTAACATGGAAGACGCAGGGGAGAAGCTCACCGGCGATCTTGTACATGTTGGGGATCATCAGGAGAAGGCCCTGGGAAGCGGTGAAGGTGCTGGTCAGGGCACCGGCAGCAATGGCACCGTGAACGGCACCGGCAGCGCCAGCTTCAGACTGCATCTCCTTCATGGTGAGAGTCTCACCAAATACGTTCTTCTTGCCTTCAGCAGCCCACACATCGGAAATTTCACCGATGGGGGTGGAGGGGGTGATCGGATAGATGGCCGCCACGTCACTTAAGGCATAGGCAACGTGCGCCGCTGCCGTGTTACCGTCAATCGTCTTTTTAAACTGTTTAATCGGATTCACAAGAAGACTCCCTTGTCTTTGTTTGTTCTCATGCTGCACCGTCACCCAACAGGGGACGGACGGATGCACTGCTTCATTATCAAAAACCCCACCCGTGTAACGCGAAATGAGGTGTGTTGCCTGAATCGACGCCGTCAAATGGCACGGGATGCGGGGCGATGAATGCCTGCGCAACCCAAGCCCGGCGCAAATAAACCGTTGCAATAACAGCTGATTGGCGAAATAGAGCTTTATGAGAAGTCGAAAACCACCCCCACGAAGTGGAATCTTTATACAAGGAAAGAAGGTGAAAAATGTTCTGGTGTTTAGGATTTTCAATCCGCAGGAGCGGTTTTCGACAACCCGGGAAACATACAAAAGTCGTGCCAAAATTTCAAGCAAACAAAGCTTACCTGCAGAAGTCCCGTGATCAAACACAAAAAAAGGCGGGTTAGGAGAAGAAAATATAGGTCATTATGAGGCGGTGTTAGCCCGGTACGAAGGTATATCTTGTGCCCGGCATAAAATGAGTGCCACCATGAGGTATGTACCGATTCATTCGACCATGGGCCCGAATTGGTCACGTTAAGGGGGGCTGTTAGTCACGCTGAACATCCGTTAGCGCGATACCCTTCGGTGCGCATCATGGACACCACCCTGAAAGTTGTGCACCCTGTGAACGAACAATCACCGAATGATCCACAGCCTTCTGGAACACGGGGCTTTCAGTGTTGAGGCCCCGCCCACCGGGCTGCAAGCCGATCCCACGGAAACGATCCCCATGTATAACCAATATGTTAATGATACATCCTCTATTTTTAACACCTTTCCGCCCGTGGGAAAAGTCCCATTTTGCGAACTTGCTGTATGAAAAAAAGGAGACGAGGGGAAAGGACGGCTGAGACAAGAAAAAACGGCCCCATATAATCACGGCATAACACCCGCAAACAGGTCTGAAAGCTGTCCTTGTTTCATGTCTGCTTTAAGGGCGGATGTCATTTGACCCGAAAAATAAGGGGCAAAGCGCTGCTGCTACCAGCTTTCGAGGTGCCGGAGGCTGCTTTTGGGAAGCGGAATCGTTACAAGGCGGGCTCCTTGTCTGATCCGGAGATGGATAAAAAAACCCGCCCCGATGACACCATATTCCTGTGGGAGGGGGCTATGGGATCAACACCGGGGCGGGTTGAGAACAGGTCACAGGTCATAGGCAAGAGCAGAGACCTGTTTGTTCAACTGTTTGAAAGTTGTCCCCCGGCTGGTCCGCCGGGGGAACAATCAGAACAGCACCTATTTTTTTTCTTCCAACAGCACCTCGGCCATGTGTTTCACGGTGAGGTTCATGCCGCGCTGTTCGGCGCCACCGCGGAGCTGAAGCACGCAACCGGGGCAATCGGTGACCAGGGTGGTGGCACCGGTGGCTTCGGCGTTGTCCAGCTTATGGGCCAGCATGTTCTTGGAGATCATGGGGAAATCCACCGAGAAGGAGCCGGAGAAGCCACAGCAGACCTGGCATTCGTTGGACTCTTTGTAGTTCACGCCCGCCTTCTCAAGAAGGGCCATGGGAGCCTCGGTCACTTCCAGCCCGCGCACCAGATGGCAGGGGTAGTGATACGTCACCTTGCGGCCCAGGTTCATGAAGTCCTCATCCTTGACCTTCACCACATCGTTCATAAAGGAGCTGAAGTCGATGAGCTTATCGGAAAAGGCCTGCACATTTTTGGGCACCTCGCCGTTTTTGGTGAGAAGCTTCGGAAAGTTCTCCTTGATGTGGGAGCCGCAGGAGGCGCACAGGGTGACGATGTAGTCGTAATTGCCGGCACTGAACGCCTTCACGTTCTGTCCGGCGATGTCCTTGGCTGTGTCCATCTGGGCCATCATCATGGTGGGAAGGCCGCAGCAGCTCTGGTCCATGGGGTAATCCACGGCGATGTTGAACTTCTCGCAGAGTTTGGCAAAGGCCTTGCCCTGCTCAGGGTAGATGAAGTCCGTGGCGCACCCGCCGAAGAGGGCCACCTTGAGCTTGGGGTTCTTGACCTTCGGCTTCACCTGTTTCCAGTCGTCACGCAGGGAACGATCAGCAATGGCCGGGAGTCGACGGAAGTTGTGATCCCCCATGAGGAAATTGGGCAGATGCCGGACATAGGGCCCGTCGGTGGCCGGTCCCTGCATCTTTGAGGCAGCCTTCATGGTTGTGTGAAACAGGCGCCGGTTTTTCAAGAGAAGGGAGGTCAACCGCGTCTTCAACGGCTTGCCGCCATCCTCTTCCTGGACCTGTGCGTAGACGTTCTTGATCAGGTAGGGCAAGTCGATCTTGGAGGGGCAGACCCCCTTGCAGGACTGGCAGTTGAGGCAGCACTTGACGATGCCCCGGGCCTTCTCCTTGCCGTGGAAAAAGGTGGTAAGAATCAAACCGATGGCACCGATGTACACGTGGCCGAAGGTGTGCCCGCCCACCATGCGGTAGATTGGGCAGACGTTGGCGCAGGCACCGCAACGGATGCAGCGAAGCGCCTCCGCAAAGATGGGATCTTTGGCCAGTTCCAGGCGACCGTTGTCCAGGAAGATGATGTGCTGGATCTTCTTGCCTTCAGGACCGGGGGCGCACTCGTTGGTGCCCTTGATCCAGGTGACGTAGGAGGTGAGGGCCTGTCCTGTGGCGTTTCGGGGAAGAATCTTCAGGATCTTCATGGCGGCGCTGACATCCGGGACCAACTTGTCGAATCCCATGAGCGCCACATGCACCTTGGGCAGGGTGGTGGTGAGCCGGGCGTTGCCTTCGTTGGTGACGAGGCCGATGGCACCGGAATCGGCGATGGCAAAGTTGCCACCGGAGACCCCCATGTCCGCACCGATAAACTTGGGTCGCAGCTCTTTACGAGCCACCTTCACGAGGCCTTCGATGTCCTCGGGGTCCTGCTTTTTGGCGGTGACGTCGGAGAAGAGTTCGCCGACCTGGTACCGTGACAGGTGGATGGCGGGCATGACCATGTGGGAAGGCCCTTCATGGCGCATCTGAATGATCCACTCACCAAGGTCGGTCTCCACAACTTCGTACCCGTCTTTTTCCAAATGATCGTTCAAAAAGGTCTCTTCAGCGGTCATGGACTTGGACTTGACGATGCTCTTGACGCCGTTCTCTTTGGCGATCTGAGCGATGATACGGTTGGCTTCCTCACCGTCTCTGGCCACATGGATGATGGTGCCTGCGGCTTCGGCGTTCTTTTTGAATTCGTCAAAGAGCTCGGGGAGGTTGGGAATGCCCGCGTCCTTCATGCAGGCAATGTCGCCGCGCATGCCTTCCAGGTCCATGCCGGAAAAGGCATTGGCCCGGGACTGACGGTACGCCACGGAGAAGTTGGTGAGGGTCTTTCGCATGAAGTCCTTTTCCAGGGACTCCTTGATCTGCTTTTTAAAGGCCTTGTCGGTTTCAGGGGTATGGATCATTTCTCACCTCCTTCAAAATTTTCAGCCAGTAAAATGTGCAGTCTTTCAGGGCCGTGGACCCCGATGGTGAGGATGCGCTCGATGTCGGCGGTCCGGCTGGGCCCGGTGATAAAGGCGACATACCCCGCGCCTTTCTTAAAATGGTCGGTCATATACCCTTCAAGGGAATCCATGGAAGGAACGACATTCTCAGTGGGAAGCACGGCAACGTGGGTCTCACTGAGCATGGTGGCGATCCGGAGTTCCTCGGAGTCGGAGTTGAGCACCAGGGTTCCGGTGTCGGCAATACCGCGGTCGGCCCAGGTAAAGGCCGTATGAATCTTTGTCATCTGATTGCGCAGAGGGGAGTCAAGAAGGGTGATCCCCTTCTCCCCACATGCCTTGCCCAGTGCCTCCCGTGCTGCCTCATCCATGCCGGGGGCTGCGATGGTGGTGCCGCCCTCTTCCACTGTCAGGTTGACAGCGTATGCAATGGCCTCTTCAAGGGTGGAAGCCTGTGACACAACCGCTGCCACCTTTTCCGCGCCCTCTTTCATGGATTGGAGAATCTCGCCCTGACTCACTTCGCCTCCTTCTTTATTGAACGATGGCATCGCATCAGGCCGCTTCGGCCCTGTTTACGTACCCACCGTCATAACCGCCATGGAAAGAACGTCGGCCTCTCTGGCCTTTCTGAGAACAGACTTAGGTGCCTGATGCACCAGACCGTCATAAAAACAGCGTTCGTTTCCAAGGCATCTTCATTGATGGCATGGCAACCGCCTGAAGCATCCACCCTCCCCCCGAGTCGACACGAATACTTCGTTTCTGGCCCTCTGATGTGGCCTGGCGTTGCCAACGAATCGTCATTGGTTCTACCAAGAATTGGTAGTACCAATATGAATCACACACCTCTGTTGTGTCAAGGAAAAATAGGGATCTTTCAAAGAATACAATTCCATACCCTTAAAAAATCGCCCTGTTTTGCTTTGATTCCTGAGCCTGAATTTGATAAAACCTACAGTGAATAAACACGAAAGGTCCAATGTCTCGCATATGAGAGTGGGCATTTGAACATGGTACAACCATTGGTGTGACATAGGTTGTGTGTAGTCCACCTGCCAGCGAATACGGATGCAAGGCAACCCGCTTTCAAGGTGGTTTTTTACTTAAGTTGCATTGCCACCCTTGCCGCCGGAGGCTTGCTTTCACTGAAGTCAATTTTGATTATAAAATGCACGTTTTTTACCCCAACAAAAGGACCCAACCCCATGAACAGCCACCTGGCACCCATCAAGCCCAAGCGCGTCGCCGACCAGGTTTTCGAGCAGATCCGTGAACTCATTTTTCGAGGGGAGCTGAAGCCGGGAGACAAGATCATGCCCGAAAGGGAGCTCATGAAAGAGCTGGGGGTAAGCCGGAATTCCGTGCGGGAAGCCTTAAACAAACTCGTGGCCATGGGCCTTGTGGATCAGCGGCAGGGCCAGGGGACCTTCGTCCGGGAGTTAGGATCCGTGCGGGACAACCCCATCATGGACCTCATGTCCTCCCACAACGCCACCATCACCGACCTCCTTGAGGTGAGGATGGGGCTCGAATGCAACGGCGCCGCCCTGGCCGCTGAAAAAGCCACCCTTGAAGACATCCGCACCATGGAAAAAAGCATCGCCACCATGGAACAGGCCATCTGCGAGGGCCGCGTGGGCACCGACGAAGACGCCCACTTCCACATGGCCATCGCCCACGCCACCCGAAACCCCCTGCAGGTCCACATGATGAAGTTCTTCTACGACTTCATCTTCTACGGCATCAACGAAAGCCTCAAACGCTTCTTTGACATGCCCACCCGAACCGAAGTGATCCTCTCCCAGCACAGGCAAATCCTCTCCGCCATCGAACAGCGAAAAAGCGGAGACGCTTACGCCGCCATGGCCGAACACATCCGCTATATCAAAGATTTTTTTGAAAACACAAGGGAAGGAAACATGCCGGCGATGAAGTAGGGGAAGGTGCCTCCGGCGGTAAGGTGTGCCACCTTGAAAGCGGGTTGCGCCCATGAAAAACACAAATCTAATTGCTACATTCAAAAAAATGGCCTCCGCAAGGAGGCCTTTTCTATTTCTTATCTCTAAATACAGCGATCCGATTTCCACTTAGCATTGGTTTGCAGTAACTCGCTCCAATATCCAGATACTCACGCTTCAAAATTTCTAAAACGGGTAAGGCTCCATCACTTCCAAAGATCATAAGGTTTCCCTCGGGTGCAATAATATCAAGGTGACCCTTATAGGTAATGAATTCATAGTGGTTCTTACTTAAATCAATTTTTACAATACCTGTACTGTAAATCGACTCTCCTTTAATTATGAGTTTACACTCTGAAAGGACCTCAACAGAGTAAGTTATAGTATTCTTAGCAGCATAGCTGTAACCATCAAGTCGCTTGGCGATCTCTTCAGCCGGAGAGATTACAGTTACTGCAGTCGTATTTATTGTAAATACCTTCTCAACTTTTCTACCTTCGGATACAAAACCAATAATGATCTCGTTGCTGGCCTGTGTGAGGCCAATTTTTGATTTAAAAAGACCCTGCTCATCATGCTCAACAAACTGCTTCTCGTCATTAATAATAATATAACCATTGTGTTGAGTGAACTCAGGAACTAAGAAAACTCCCTGAAGATCTAAGGTATTTGTATCTACTGTCTCTCCATCTTTATGAGATGTTAGCGCAATAAACGCTCCATTATTCATCAATGAGCGGTGCTGAGCACCAATTTTTTCCCCAACTTGTTCAGCATCTTTTCTTGCTATCTCATTAATCTTATCGATGTCACCACCGAGATCAAAAAGCCTTTCAGTGAGCTTATGTAACGAAGCACGCTCTTTACGGGCAGCAGACAAGAGTTCCTTTTGTTGAGCTAGTGTAAGATCAGTTTGTAAAAGCAGAGACTCTGACTCAAACATATCAAGGACAAACTCTACCTTTTCAATGACATCAGATGGTGCCATCCCTTCCATCTCTTTCTTAGCATTTGAAAGTAGCGGTCCAATAAAAGGATCAGAATATGTACTAGATAGAGCATCAAGATTATTAAATGACTTTTTATAAGTATCGGCACGAACACTGTAGTGATAAATCGCAAATGCTCTGCGAACCTTGCTCAGATTAAAACTGACCTTATTGACGGTAGCACTGACGATTTTCAGATTCTGTCCAAATTTTTCTGCCGAGACTTCAGGTAAAAAGTAAGAGTCCTCTGATACTTGTCCTTTTTTCTGATTCCAATACATTGTTCCGTGAAACATTTCATCCCAGTTAGGACTTGTCGGGACATTAAAGCTCGGTTGGTTCGCCGTGAATAGAATTCCTGGATCTACAGTCAAAAGTGTTCCAGGATCATTCGTGGTGACCGTCGCTAAAACGCCAAAGACTTGTACCATTGAAGCAAGTTGTGAAGCGGGGAATTGAATATCAACGAGGTTATTTGAACCATAGGGTTTAATCCTTGCTGAGACAAACTCTCCTGTCAAACTCCATATTCCACCAGACTTAACAATAGGTTCTCCCATTAATGAGTCTACTCCAACATCAACTTTAAGGTTAAAACAGAACCCCTCTTCATTTTCACCCGGGCAATAGCGAGCGACATTGGCGCCCTCCATAAAAGGAGCAAGGTACATTGAGTAGGAATTGGAACAAATGAGCAGTAGGCCCACGATAAGAGAGAGGTAACGCATCATAAACATCTCCATAAATTGCATTTTTTGGCAATATATGCGACTCCTGACCCAAGCGCAATAAACAATGGAACAATATAAAAACGCTTACTACGCTGGCCCTGGCGGAGTAACGAAACCACACCACTATAGTGTTCTATTTGTATATGGAAGATTTTCTGACTGGCTTTTAGGTGATTTTAAAGACCTAACGAAGGGCAAAGTGTATTTGAATGGGTAAGTGATGTCGACTTTGATCGCAAGGGTAGAATCTTGACTTCGATGGTTACCTAAGACCTGTTTATCAAACTTTTCGGAAGTTTGGCCCCCGGCAAGGCTTCCGGAGGCACGCTTTTACCCCGCGCACTCCCGTTTGAACATCAACTCCACACCGGGGCAACCGGTCATGAATCCGTGTTTTTTGGTGGCGGGGTACTCCCTGCAGATGGAAGGCTTGAGTTCGTGGATGGTGCAGGCGTGTTTGCCATTGTTGCTGGCAAGAAAGGGGCAGGGTTCCTGGGGCTCCCCGGTGTCGGGGTTGACCCAGATGATGTACCCCCCATCCTCTTTGTCTTTGCCGACCCAGGCGAGGATGTCGTGGCGGCCGGCTTTTTTCCACATGGCGATGTCATCGGATGTCAGGGACCGGCTGTAATCGAGCTCAGTGCAGCACTGACCGCAGTGAAGGCAGGTAAACCCATGGAGCTCTGTGGTAAGGCTAACACCGACTTCGCCATCATGGTCCTTTACCTTTCGAACCCCTGACCAGAACATGATGGAGAGAGCCCCACAGAATACCTCTTCGGTGACTGTGGGGCTGTTAAGCAACTCCCGGACCAGTGAGATGACGTCGTAAACCCGATGTTCTCCGCCCTCGATCACCTCCTTGAAGCGATCCGGCCAACCACCTCCTGCGAGCTCGGCAATCTCTTCAAGGGTGTCCTCCTGGACACCGTAATGCTCCAAGTCCAGGTACATGGCGTCCTTGGCTTCTTCCGTGGTCAAAAAGATCTCGGCGTCCATCCTCTCCCCCCTTCGTTCGGAAAACAATCCGCATCGCATCAAGCGGCAAGGTGGACCGCACCTGAAAAACAAACCGATGCGGCAGGGCAGAAACAATTATATGAACATTGAATCACCGCCCTCCGAGCATGTCAAACAAATTCACCATCGCTATCATTGGTTAATGTTTTTATTTAATTGAAAAATATTTTAAGCCACCTGGCTATTCAACGCGCCCTGACTCCACAGGTATACAGCATGGATTCCAATCAGCCATGCGACATCTGGATGGTTTCAACCAGTGAAGGGGAAGCGACGTCTTCTTAGAGCCCCCCGCGCACCCACAGACGCAGCCTTAAAGGATAAACATATGTTATAACTTTGTTTTTTCAGGACAACTTTGACTGTTCTTGAATCGATTTTCGGGGAAGTGATAAAGTGAGTCTAACGAGAAAGGGAAATATAATTTACCGCCGAACCTCAACACCATCTATGTAACCTTGGGCAGTAAAATAGCCCGAAAGGTTAACGTTTAAAAAAGGGAGTTCCGGTGGTATGCCGGGGAGTCCAAACGTTCCCCAGGGGTGGCCTCAAGGCAGGGCCACCCTTTTTTTATGCATGCCGTCATCTTAAGAG
>Ga0209475_10004063_pt1 | contig 12873 bp, 5 predicted proteins | sample tdDd471_FD_187128 | JGI IMG/M metagenome (GOLD analysis project Ga0209475, IMG submission 187128) | Marine sediment microbial communities from the Atlantic coast under amendment with organic carbon and nitrate - tdDd47.1 (SPAdes)... | ecosystem: Environmental > Aquatic > Marine > Coastal >...
TTTTTATTACAAAAAGCAATTGGTTCAGGGTTCAGGGTGCAAGGTACCGGGAAAAGGTACGGGCTCGCAGAAAGGATTCCTTGAGCCCGTGACCTACCTAACCACACATTTGCAGTGTTGAGTTTTGAATGTTGAGTATTGAGTTATTGGGGTCCAGGGCAAGGGGTGCAAGGAATTTAGATTTCCCCGTCCCTCGTCCCTTGTCCCTCGAATCGGTTTATTTCATTAAAATAACTTTAGCTGTCTCCACCTGGTTTCCTGCTTGCAGGCGAATGAAATAGGTTCCGTTGGGCAGATCCCCTACATTATAAGTTTGTTCGTAATCACCTTTCTGAAGCACGCTTTGTTTAAGGGTTCTCACCAGGATTCCATTAGCGGAATACATTTCGAGTCTCAAGTATCGAGTATCAAGTATCGAGTATCGAAGGTGAAAGATGTCTGAGCAGGGATTGGGTGAACACTTTAGATTAAAATTTGTGGGCTGATCACCTGCTGTTGGGATACCGGGCATAACACATTCATCAGCACCAATGTCCCAGTACATTCCTTGTGGACGGGGAGTTCCTTCGAAATCAATAATGGGGGCACTATATGTGATTCCACCGACTTCCAAAGCATGAATGCCGGTATTATGACAAGGCCCGCCACTAATATGACAATTTGTGTCACCGAATAGAGGATCCAAATAAATATTATCATGACCATCCCAGCTCCCAACAATTGAGCTAGTATTAATGTCATTGTTATAAATGTTTAAGGGCTCATTACCCCAGTAATAAATATCATCACCATAATTAGCCTGATTATCCCAAAAGATATTATTGAAGATAAGCGGGCCAATGGAATCATATGTTGATGAAAAGTAAATAGCTCCACCATAGCTACCAGACTCATTTCCTTCAAATGTATTGTTGGCAATAACTGGCCTGGTGGTGATGTTTCCTGGGTTATATTGGTGGAAGTATAACGCCCCCCCAATTTCATCAGACGAATTGTCGGAGAAGACATTATTTGTTAAACGATAATTATAGGTGTCCCTGGCATAGAAACCTCCAGCTTTCCCTCCTGAGTTATTTTGAATAAGATTCCCATCAATAGTTATCTCTGCTTGTTGTAAGTCCCATAACCAGATAGGAGCTGTCCAGGAGTTTTCCGCATTATTTTGATTGTTGTATATAAAATTATTTAGGATTTCAAGAGAGGCGTTTTGATTCAAGACATTTCGTAATGTAATCACTGCCAACGCCATAGTGTCAATGTTATGAATGTTATTGAATATGTGATTGTCTTTTATTAAAACATTACCTGAGATATACAAAAACCCAATTGCGGAGCCCGCTGCTCTTCCTCCAGCTGTTTGATTGTCGTGTATTTGATTGTTAACAATCTCTGTTTGAGAATTATATACTTGTATGGCGGCTCCTCTGCTAAAGTCGCTGGTTAAGGTGTTATTTGCCATTACGTTATTGTATATAAAAACATCATCCTGATCCCCCATTTCCTCGCAATAAATTGCACCCCCCTCTGCCATCTTGTCGGACCCTGTACATATTACCTCATTCTCTGATATTGTATTTTCAAAAATTCTAGCAGACGAACCGATACACACTCCTCCTCCAAAGGTACTTGAAGAAGCACTTATTAGGTTACCAGAAATATTGTTGTAGCCTATAACTAACCAGGGCTCCGTTAACCGGCTCAATGACATGATGCCACCACCTCCGGCATATGTATAATCCAGAATTTCATTGTCAATAATTCTGTTGTGCATTATTTTAGCTCCGGATTCTGTACAGGACACCCCTCCTCCAAACATGCCCTGAGGGAAGCTGTTGTATAACCCCCCCCCTCCAGTCAAAGTAAATCCATAAATGACGGAGGTAGTATCTTCACCGCTACATAACATCACACAGGAAGCACTATCAGGGTGTGATGGGTTACTCCCGTCGATAATAGTATTTATTATGTGACTAAAATCTCCTGTTGTAAGGTAATGGCTGGCTACGGTAATGGCTTTTCCATTGAAATTGATGTTTTCAAGGTAGGTTCCATCTGCCACGAGAACTGTGTCTTCATCACTGGCAGCATTGATCCCCGCCTGAATTGTAGGATAATCTCCTGGGACATTGATGACCTGAGCCGAAGCTATCGCCACAGCTGTCATTAAAATTGTTAGGAATAAAAGTTTTTTCATGGTGTTTAGGTTTTGAGGTATGAGGTATGGGGTGTGAGGTTTGGGGATGTACATTGAATTTCCCGTACCTCATGCCACAAGCCCCACGCCGATTTATTTCATTAAAATAACTTTGGCTGTTTCTACCATCTCTCCTGCCTGAAGGCGGATAAAGTAGATGCCGTTGGGCAAATCACTGATATCAACGGATTGTTCGTGATCGCCGGGCTGTTGGTACCCCCGCATTAGCGTTTTTACTTTTACGCCATTTACAGCGTAAACTTCAGCTATCAGATAGCTGATATCTGATAATTGATATCTGAGATGCAATGCACCTGAGCTAGGGTTTGGGTAGCACATAAGTTGTGAAGTATGTTGGTCATTTATTGGCGGAATACCGACCATCAGGCATTCATCTGCACCGATATCCCAAGCAGGCCCCTGGGGCCTCAAATCTCTATCTATGTCTACCTCAGGCGCATAATATGTAAGCGCCCCTACTTCAAGTTCCCCAATACCAAAATTGTGGCAAGGACCACCATTAATATGGCAAAGAGAATCACTTAAATTTAATAGTGGATCATCAGAAATATTATCACTCCCTGTCCACAGGCCACTTATTGAACTTTCATTTATCCTGCAGTATGATACTAAAACCTTTTCATCCAATTCATTCTGAATATCAGGTCCATCAGGGGAAGTATTATACCAGAAAAGGGTATTGAAAATTACAGGAATAGTATGAGTTCCTGCTATTCTGATTGCACCTCCCTGGTGGGAGGCTGAATTATTTACAAAGGTATTATTGATAATACCAGCCCTGGTATAAGCAGCTTTAATTGGAGGGGTGTGATCATCAGTTTCTGGATTATATATTTCAAGTCCTCCTCCCCATGATGCTGAATTCCCCCAAAAGACATTATTGGTTATTGTCAGATTATATCCATGTCTTGCAAAAAACCCGGCTCCAACTCTGGCCTCATTATTATAAAAGAAATTCCGATCAACATTGACCCAGTTTTCATAAGAATCCATTATGCTAACAGCACCAGTGCCATCTGAAGTAATTATTGGTGAATCATTCTCAATAATCTGATTGCCTATTATTTCAATAGTTTCGGTGGCCCCTTTGTAACAAATCGCAGCACCCCTGAACTGGCCACTATTTTCATCTATGAAATTATTCAGAAAGATGTTGTTTGTGATCATTCCGCCGCATGTAATACCACAGAGTCCTCCCCCCCGGGTCGAATTTCCTTTTATGGAATTAGATTGAATTAAATTGTCAAATATGTTGAATGTACCCTGGGCCATAGCAACAAGTTCTGTTTTTATCCCCCCCCCATCGGCACGAGCGAAATCAGACTTACAATAATTGTCTTTGATTGTATTGTTACTAATTCTGGCATATATCTCAGTTGCTGGACTTGCTCCCCCAATGAATATCCCACCACCGGCAGCTATTTGATTCGTTACAAGTGCTTCATTATTTTCAATGATATTGTGCTCAATTACTATATTGAATTGCCCATTACTGATCATACAAGAAATTCCCCCCCCCATCGCCTTATTATCATTAATTACCTCATTTTCAGTTATTCTACAGTGGACTATTTTTACTCCAGCATTGATGCATACAATTCCTCCACCTGCCTGTGACTGAAAAGTACTCGACCACATCCCTTCACCATGGGTGACGGTAAGGCCGTAAAGGATTGAGGTTGTATCTTCTCCTGAGGTTAATGATACAACGGAATTTGCTTCACTACTTCCGTCAATTATCGTATTATTAATGTGATTAGTATCACCATCATCATAGAAAAGGCTGGCTACAGTGATGGCCTTCCCATTAAAATTGATGTTTTCATAATAGGTGCCGTCATCAACCAGGACCACGTCTCCATTGTTTGCTGCATCTATCCCCTCCTGGATAGTGGTATAATCTGCAGGGATGTGAATGACCTGAGCTGAGCATATCGCAACAGCGGTCATTATGATTGTTAATAGTAGTAATTTTTTCATTTTATTTAAGTTTTAATATTTGAACCGAGTGGCTGTTGTGGCTTTTCTTAGCCCGGGCCTAAACCCGGGCTAAGAAAAGAGTACGGGTTCACGAATTCTCCCGTGCCTTGCACCATTAACCTGGGTTTATTTCATTAAAATAACTTTTGCCGTTTCAACCTGCTTTCCTGCCTGCAGGCGGATGAAGTAGATGCCGTTGGGCAAATCGCTGATATCAAAGGTTTGTTTGTGCTCACCGGGCACTTGGTACTCCCGCATCAGCGTTTTAACTTTTACGCCATTTACAGCATAAACTTCAGCTATCAGATATCCAATATCATCTATCAGATATCTTAGGTGGAAGGTGCCTGAAGTGGGATTCGGATTCAATTTCAGACACCATTCTTCGGGTCTATCTGAATCATGAATTCCGGTAAGAAGATCAGTTTTTGGAGCTGAACCATAGACGATTTTTGTATCTACAAAATCATGATCACCAAGTTGCCCAAGACCAGGGATATTGTCGACATGATATATGTAATGGATATTATTGTCAGACGAAGATGCCAGAACCGGGAAGATGCATTCATCATAAATATGGGCAATATCTTCAGTTAAGTCAACAAATGGCCCCCAAAATCCATGTTCATAAGCCCTGGCCCAAAGATGTTTGTAATTGAAGAACTCATATTCATAGGTTTCTGTTGTTGAAGAGAATATTACAAAGATCCTATCCTGTTCATCGATACTTATTGTTGGCATTGTGGAGGCTCCATGCTGACGATAATAAAAAATATCATCATTAAGATCAATGGTTCCATTGCCATTTATATCCTGCATCCATCCTATGTAGTTATAATCCTGGATCATTTCAGAATTTGTATAACCATAATCCGGCGGGGCCAGGGAATGGATGTCCTTTGAAAATGTTTCCATATCTTCATTCCAATATGCAATCCCGTCAACATAGGGAAACAACCAATATTGGGTTCCAGGAGAATCATGCAATACCCTGTTTATACCAAATACGACATGGGCCTTTCCTTCAGAATCCAGAGCGATACTTGCAGAATTATCCATACAGAAAAATGTATCTGTGATTGTGACATTCCAGTCAAAGAAAGGGTATGGATTTTCCCAGATTACTGTTTTGTCCCAGGTTTCTCCCTGATCGCTTGATTTTAACATGAATAAATCTCTCCAGGGGTATCCGGCAAGTATAGCGATAGTACCGGCTCTTTCTTCTGCTAAAACAAATGCATCTCGGATAAGACCACCATAATAATCAATGCCTGTTCCATCTAGGACTACATTTTCAATATCCCATGTGAGTCCGCCATCCTGTGAGCGGGAATATAACATTGCCATTGTTTGACCCAAATAATCACTGTAGCTGTTGGCTAATAAGTGGATAATGTTATTATCAGGTCCGGTCGTAATTACTTTTGCGTGAGAAACCATATCTGGCCCCGAGAGATACGAAAACAGGTTTACGTTCCAATCACCAAGCCCTTTGTCATCTCTCGTGTGATAATAAATCTCTCCTGTTGCAAAGTCATGGCTAAAAAACACCTCTCCATTTGATCCAAATGAAGCGTAGCTAGGCCATCCAGCACGAAAATCTTCTACTCTATTCTCAGGAATAGGCCCCCATTCCGAGCCATTATAATAGTTATATCCTGTACCGCGGTTCGGGAAAGAGGGAAAATCTTCTCCCATCGTCCAAACAACACCAATGGTTCCATCCTCATGGCGAATGATTCTATGAGCTAATAATTTGTTGGTAGGTGAATCGAAGAATGTGGCTCCGATAACATGCTCGTTTGGAGCAAGCATGGAAGATTTGTAATTATTGTTTACTTGATCAACATTACTTCTGATATCATCTGAGGGTTGGTCAATAGAAGTTTTTGCACTCCGATGAAGGTCTTCCTTCGAAGGAATAACTCGGTTTTGAGCGAAAAGCACAACCACAGTCATTAGGATTGTTGTAAATAGGAATAGTTTTTTCATAGCGGTTAGGTTTTTAAGAGGTACAAGGTCCAGGGTACATGGGGTGTCATTGGCCATTCGGGATTGTCGATTTTTCATTTATCATTTAAATGGCACATGTAAAATTCAAAATGCAGAATGGTCTATGATTTTACCCTGCACCTTGAACCTGGTTTATTGACTTTTCAAAGAACTTTTGGTGAAGGAAAATTCGGCTGAGAAGGAGGGAGTTTCACCGAGAGGAATAGAGCTATTTATTCGCATGATAAAACTAATACCAGAATAAGAAAAGGGCTATAAGAGATGTAACAAATACTATCACTGATGTAACAACTAGCTATCCTTTTGGTATTCCGAGGGTGATTTACCAAAGTACTTTTTAAAGCAGTCGGTAAAGTAGGAGGGAGAGGAGAAGCCGGTATCGTAAGCGATCTCAGCGATGTTACCGGCTTTGTTTCTGATGAGTTCGGCGGCTCGATGCAAACGGAGGTTACGGATAAACTCACCAGCCGCCTGCCCGGTAAGGGCAGTGATCTTACGGTGCAGCTGCATGCGGCTCATGCCCAGGTTTTTGCCAAATTGCTCTACACTGAATTCGGCATCTGAAATATTTTTTTCCACGTCTTCCACCGACTTCCTGAGAAATTGCTCATCCATAGAAGTTACTTCAGGCTTGAGGGGCTGTGGCGTAAGCCTGATCTCACGCAAAAAGTGTTCACGCAGGCTTTCGCGCTGTTCAATCAAATTTCGAATGCGCACCTGAAGCTCAGCAGGGTCGAAGGGCTTGGTAAGAAAATCGTCAGCACCTGTTTCCAGCCCTTCAATTTTATCTTCCTTTGCTGCCTTTGCTGTCAGCAGTATTACAGGGATATGGCTGGTGCGCTCGTCGGATTTCAGCTTCTTGCTTAGTTCGTAGCCATCCATCTTCGGCATCATCACATCACTAACCACCAGGTCGGGCACCAGGTCGATAGCCAGTTCAAGCCCATGCTGCCCATTGATGGCTTCATGGATCAGATAATCATCCTGGAGATAGGAACGGATATAGCTGCGGAGGTCATCATTGTCTTCCACGATCAAGAGCTGGGGTTGATCACTTTCTTCAAGCATGGTGGGTTCAGCCTCCTTTGTATCTATTTTAATAGGTATTTCCCCAGCTAAGATTTCATCATAATGATCCTCCTGGTCAAACCTGGCCATGATCTCATCCTCCTTCAGGTGGGCGTTCCCTTTTGGTAATGTGATAGTGAATGAAGTTCCCTTGCCAATCTTGCTGTCGACATTGATATCTCCATGGTGAAGCTTCACCAACTCCTGTGTGAGGGCGAGCCCGATACCTGTACCCTCCTGATCGCCAGAAGAGGCATTGTCAGCCTGGTAAAAGCGATTAAAGATATGCTTGACCTTGTCGGGAGGAATGCCCGGGCCAGTGTCGGTGATAATGATCTGAACCCCATCCCCATCACCTTCTTTATATACAGTCTTCACAGGATGAGTCACTACTGAAACCTTGATCTCACCACCTTCAGGAGTGAACTTAAAGGCATTTGAGAGCAGGTTGTAGAGGATCTTTTCAATTTTGTCGTTGTCTACATATACCAGCGTACGTTCTTCATCGCTTGAAAATTCCAGGTGGATGTTCTTCTGCTTGGCGAGCGATTCAAAAGAGTGAACATACCCCCTTACCAGGCCTATGATATTACGCTCCCCGGCAATGATCTTCATTTCTCCGGCTTCCAGCTTAGAAAGGTTTAATAGCTGGTTGATCAGTCGTTGAAGCCGCCTGGCATTACGTTGCATCATGTTCAGATCATGGATACAATCCTCCTCTTTTGTTGTCCTGACCAGCTTTTCCAGCGGACCCATGATGAGTGTCAGGGGTGTGCGGAATTCATGAGAGATGTTGGCAAAGAATTTCGACTTCATACTGTCGAGCTCTTTTAGTTTTTCGGCTTCCACCAGCTCCAGCTCCAGGGCTTGCTTGAGTCTGTGGCGTTTCAGGTCGTACCTTCTCCAGGCGATGAGCAATATAATGATGCTAATGCCATAAAGAGTGTATGCCCACCAGGATTTCCAGGGTGGAGGCGCAATGTATATTTCAACCTGGGCACCCTCCTCATTCCAGTAACCATCATGATTGGAAGCTTTAACACGGAACGTATAATGTCCCGGGGGCACTCCTGTATAATTTGCCAGTTTGCGGTTACCCGAAAATGTCCAATCTTCATCATAGCCAACCAGTATATATGCGTACTGGTTTTTTTCTGGTCCCTGATAACCAAGGGCCGAGAATTCAAATGAGAAAAAGTTTTGTTTGTGGCTTAATGTGATATCCTTTTTATATGTGATGTTACTATCAAGTGGAAAAGCATTGTTTTTAACCTTGAAGCTGGTTAAAACTACTGGCGGTAAATTGCTGTTCGGGCCAGGAATACTATCGGGATGGAACCTAAAAAATCCACGCTCGGTGGTCATCTGTCCGCCCTGGTATATATAGCCGCGGCTATCCTGAAAAAACGGCCCTCGGGTCAGGAATGTGAATGGAAGTCCGGAGCGGTAATCAATTACCTGTATCCCGCCAAATGAATCTGCTGAATATCTGTAAGCTAGCATACCAACTTTTATTCCCATCCATATAACCCCATTGTTGTCACGAATAACAGAATGTATTTCACCTTGAAAATTGTCGTTGAAGTAATCCTCTGGGATTATGCTGTCAAGTAGAGGATCATATTTAAAAAGCTCCCGGAGCGAAATAAACCAGATATTTCCGTCGGAGTCTTCACAGATTTCCCTTGCATTGTACTGGATGGTAAAAGAATGGCGATAGTTTTTATGTAGGTAAGGAGTAAAGATCATGGAATCACGATCTTCAGGATGAAGACAAAATACGCCTGAGGAACGCGTTATTATCCATAGTCGATCGTTCGAATCATAAAGTATCCTGTCAATAGGTGTTTTTGGCAATGTAGGATTTTCATATAAGGTCACTTGCAAATCATATTCCCCCCTCATGCTTCCTTTGTGCAGGCCGTCGTGTGCAGTTAGCCAAACAACATCATAGGGGTCGATGATCAGCCTGCCGGCGGTATATGAACCTACATCAACATCAATGGGATGAAAAGTATCCCGCCCCATCTCAAAAATACTTAAGCATGTTGGTCCGGTATTCATCCATATCCGGTCATAGGGGTCCTCATATATTCGCCAGACCAAATTATTGAAACTAGCATAGCTTTCATCAGGGGTCCAGTCGCATGCCTTATAGTTGGCTATGAAGTTCAGGTTTTGATCAAACTGATATGCACCGTTTTTCTGCGTCCCTACCCAGATGTTTTGAGCAGAATCCTCATAAAAACAGAAAGCCCTTTCGTCATATAGTGAGTCGGGGTATGACATGATCCTCTGGATGTCAAAGGCATTGCCTTTCAGGTCGATCAGGGTAATCCCCCCAAGACTAGCCCAGAGAATATCATTTTCGTCGAGATACAGAAATTGTACGACTCCTGCATTGGCGATCTCAGGGTAACCGTTCCGGGGGGTCAGGTGGTGCATCTCTCCATTAAGCATATCATACACTTTTAATCCGGCAAAGGTTCCAATCCACACCTGGTGTATTTTATCATTTTGGTATTCAAGCATGCATTTAAGCTTACCATCAACATCAGAGTCGGGTTTATCGGGGTTGGTGGTAGATATATGCTCCCAGTTTTCGCTTTCCCTGTCATATTTTAAGATCCCTCCAAGTGTTCCAAACCACATGATGCCATTCTTGTCTTCGAGGATGCATTCGAAGGAATTCAGATATCCGGGTATTACCGGATCTGTGATGACTTGTTCAAGACGGCTTTCTATTTCATTCAGTTTATATAGACCGTTGCCTGTGCCAACCCAGAGGATACCTTTCGAATCTCTGAGTATACTTTTGCTGCTGTTGCGAGGATCATATCTTTCTTCAGGATTGATAATATAATTTTCAAAGGTCTCTTCTGTCGGATTGAAGCGGGTCAGGCCTTCTATGGTCCCCAGCCAGATAATACCATTGCTGTCGAGCATCATTTCATTCACACCGTGACCAATCATGCTGTTTTCCACATCAGCAGGATCGTGCTGATAACGGGTATAGGTGTCTGTTTTCCGGTCAAGCTTTATCAGGCCATTATGGAGGGTACCGATGAAGAAATTCCCCTTCTTATCTTCAAGGATAGGTCGGCAGAAGCGATATGATTGGTTCAGGCTTGTATCTGTGAGGTATGAATAATTTTTAACCTTTGATCCATCCCAACGCTGAAAGCCAGTTTCAAAAGTAAACCACATGAAACCCTGGGAATCCTTGAAAGTGTATTTTATCCCATCAGTGAGCAAGCCATTGCCTGAAGTAATGCGGCCTATGACTTTCATCTCGGGCTGAGCGATACTGCCCTGGCAGGCAAAGATGAAAAGATAAGTTATTAGGATTAACTTAATTCTCATGTAGTTATTCGGACGTGGTTAGGAGCTAAAGTTACGAAATCGAGCACCCGAAGTCAATGGATGTAGGGTTTTGAGAGGAATGGAGATAGGTGTTAGATGTTAGGTAGTAGGTGTTAGATGATTATTGATTATGGCTTATTGATTATGTTGTATTGGAGAATTTAGATTGTTTTCTATTCGAAAGATCCCAGAGGGATCACATATGTATAGCCGCGGGCGTAGCCCGGGGCGGGACGAACAAAACCCAAACATCTCCCTCCCCTCACAAACGATGATTAATGATCCCTGAATTTCACGGGGAGGGTTGGGGAGGGGGAAAGGCAGTGGGAAGAAGGCAGAAGGAAAAACCCCGGGCTTAAGCCCGGGGAAATTGATAGTATACTATTTCTATTCCACCTTAAACACCCATGCATTGTCACATGGAGCCTTGACCATCATTTTATAAGGCACGTTCAAAACAAAGCCTTCACCATTATGCTCCCAGCTTACTTCCTCATCTCCCATGCCAAGGGCTGTGATCTTGGAGCCTTCAGGAGGAAACCAGCCCGTCATGCTAATCATAGGCGGCGGGGCATTTTCGTTTTCTGATCCAAGGTAAATGATGTAAACACTTCCGTCTTTTCCCCCGGTAAGACAAACATTGCCTTCTTTATATGGAGCAAGAGGGCGGGTATAATAAATGCACTCATTATTTACATCCATCCAGTTGCCGATCTCGGCGAGGAGCTCATAGGCTTCATCATGCCAGGTGCCGTCGGGTCCCGGGGCAATGTTAAAGAGCAGGTTGCCTCCCTTGGAAACGATGTCCACCAATAAGTGGATGGCCTCACGTCCGGATTTATATTTCGCATTGGGCACCCACGACCAGCCGCCACCGGCAATGATACACGATTCCCATGGGTAGGGAAGCATTTTTTCGGGCACCCTGTTTTCGGGGGTGAGGTAGTTCTGGTTGGGTCCAGGCACTGCACGGTCAACCACGATCAGTCCGGGCTGTTTTTCGCGGGCCTTCAGCTTAAGTTCACCCATACGGATATCCTGGTTCTGATAGTGTATGAACTTATACCCGGGCTTGTTTACCCGCTCTCTCAGCTCCTCTTCACTCATAGGGGCTACCCAGCCACCATCAAGCCAGAGGATGTCCATTTTTCCATAGTCACTCATCAGCTCCATGATCTGATTGTGTGTGAACTCAACAAAGCTCTCCCAGCGATCCGGATATTTGCTGATGTCGTAATTCACATTGCGGTCGGGTGTGGCAAAATTGGGCCACCAGTAATCTTCATTATGCCAGTCCGGCTTTGAGAAATATGCTCCCGCCCACATGCCTTCATCCCTGAATGCATCAAAGATCTCCAGAGCAACATTGGCCTTCTCATGGTTACTGAAAGCGCAGCCGGGATCGGTGATCTTATAATCGGTGTATTTGCTGTCGAACATGCAGAAGCCATCATGATGCTTGGTGGTGAAAACCACATATTTCATCCCTGCATTACTGGCCGCTTTGGCCCATTTTTCAGGATCAAAATCTACCGGGTTAAAGGTCGTCTTCAGGTTTTCGTATTCTTTTTTGTACTCAGTATAGTTGTCTGATTTCCTCCTGCACCAGCCTTCGTCTTCAGCGCATATCGACCAGGACTCCACGATGCCCCACTGACTATAGGCTCCCCAATGCATCAGCAAGCCAAACTTCATGTCCTGCCATTGCTCCAGCTTTTCGAGCACCAGGGGATCGGTTTCCGGATAGTATTTTTGATCGCCGTGCTGCGCGGAAAGAGGGTAAAAGGCAGAGGTCAGAAGGCAGAAGGTAAAAGTAAAAAGTACAAAATAGAGTATTCTCATGATAAATGGTTTACTTGTATAAATCAATTTCTCCGTCGAGCAGGATGGATATTACAGTCACCTGTGGGTCGAGCACCTCATCGGGAACATCAATATAAAGTATGCCTGGTTTCTCACTCCAGTATTGTTTCATCTTGATGTCATAGTTCAGCTTTGTGCCATTGCCGACCACCCAGATGCGGTTCACCTTATTTTTAAGGCCTTTGAGCATTATAGGACCAATGGTTTTTCCATCCACAAATAGATAGAGGGTCTTTTTATCTGCCGAAAGGGCAGTGGGGCCATAATAATATTCATAGGGAATCCCGGCATTGCTTCCGTATATGGCTTCGCTGTGTTTATTTGTCCAACGCCCGAGCTCTTTTAAAATATGTACCTGCTCATCGGCAATC
>Ga0209475_10004064_pt1 | contig 12870 bp, 10 predicted proteins | sample tdDd471_FD_187128 | JGI IMG/M metagenome (GOLD analysis project Ga0209475, IMG submission 187128) | Marine sediment microbial communities from the Atlantic coast under amendment with organic carbon and nitrate - tdDd47.1 (SPAdes)... | ecosystem: Environmental > Aquatic > Marine > Coastal >...
TTTCTCTTCCGATAGATTTCCGGATATGTGAAGGTTCAACATTTCTGTTGTCTATGCCTCTTGCGGCATTGTAAAAATAGGGGCCCGACTTGCCGAACAATTCTATCAGTTCATACAGTTCATATTTCTGCAGATCTGCACCGGTTTTTATCCCCTGTTTGATCATTCTCTTTTCCGTTACTTTTCCCACACCCCAGAATTTTCTGATCGGCAGTTTTGAAATGAAATCAACAGCTTCAGCCGGTGTCACAACCGTTATTCCATCGGGTTTTCTATAGTCCGAGGCTATCTTTGCAATGAATTTATTGTAGGAAACTCCGGCAGAAGCAGTTAGTTTTGTTTTTTCTTTGATTCGTGCCCGAATTTCCTGTGCAATAAGAGTGGCTGAAGGATTATTTTTTGTGTTTTCAGTTACATCCAGGTATGCCTCGTCCAGTGATAATGGCTCGACAAGGTCTGTATAATCAAAGAAAATCTCCCTGATTTGATCGGAAACTTCCTTGTAATCGGAAAAATTGTGATCACAGACAAATATAGCATGGGGGCATAACTTATAGGCCTGGGCAGAGGGCATTGCAGAGTGGATTCCGAATTTTCTAGCTTCATAAGAGCATGTTGAGACAACCCCTCTGCTATCTGGCCGTCCTCCGACAACGAGGGGTTTCCCTTTGTACTCAGGATGGTTTCTCTGTTCTACGGCTGCAAAAAAAGCGTCCATATCTACATGAATTATCTTTCTCACAATACTACTATACATGCATTAAGCTCTTTTGGCAATTCCCTCTGTCAAATATTGATATCTCTGTTAATCATCTCCATCAATTTATCGCATCTCTGATTTATATAATTGTTTTCAATTAGAGAAATATCCCGATTGCAGCTGATTTCAATTATTATTCCCTTATTTATTTTGAAGAGACAATCCGTTTTACTATTTCCCAATAAGACAGGAGCAGTCGCAGTAAATGAGGGCGTTTTCCCGAACAACCAATCCCAATCGGTTATTATGGAATAGTAATCCTTTATTTCCTTTATATCATTAAGATTTGGAATTTCCAGATTAGTGATATCTATCGGCTCATTTATTCCTTTTGAGAATTCATGAATAATCGCTTCGCAGACTTTATTATGATTTAGAGATTTTTCGAACTCCTGCAGGTTTGCCACATCCGAGCGAATTGAAGCTATACCTTTGCTCTTTAATAAACCTCTATTATAATCCTTTGTGATCAGATATTTATTCAAGGCATCGAGATCAGCGTTTATAAGCAAAGTTCCGTGGTGGAGCACTCTGGAAGAGGAATATTTACTGGCACTACCTGATATTTTCTTATTATCAACATAAATATCATTCCTTTTGCCTTGTTCCGCATCTATTCCCAATGTTTTTAGTGCTCTGATGACAAGGGCTGTTTTTTCTTCTTTTATAAAAATATCCTCGTCGGAAATAAATGTAAAATTTGTATTGCCCAGATCGTGATATACAGATCCGCCTCCGCTTTGCCTTCTTGCAAAAGATATATTGTTTTCAGACATCTGATGTAAATCACATTCGAGCCAGGGATTCTGAAATCTTCCGATAATAACTGATTCGGTGTTTCTGTATAGAAATAGAATTTCCTGATTCAACATGTCTTTTCTTTTGTAGAGCCATGTTTCTATTGCCAGGTTCATCCAGGGATCTGTATACTCTGAAACAAATACTTTCATACTTATGATTATAATCACAATTGTAGATGTTGGTTGCACTAATTAAAATAGGACCTATAAAAAATTGAATGCAAATACAATGGATTGCATGTTAATCTTCTTTTTGAATAATGGTATAAACACAATCTGTCTAAAATTACATACTAAGGATTAACATGAAGAAAATTATTGTTGCATTTTTTTTTACTTTTCTTATTAGTCTCTGTTATGGGATTGAAACTAATGAATCTGTAACTGTGGAAATAAATAAAAGACTTGAGCCTCTTGCGGGATACTATGTCCAGATAGTTCTTGATGTAGATGAACATTGGTCCGGGGACAATCTTATTGATTTTGTGACGGACCAGTCTGGCCGTGTTGTAATACCCATTGAATCTGAATACACAGAAACTACAGGCATCCGGATAACATCTTTTGACAGTGAACTAGGCAATTCTATCATTTATTATATTTCTAATTATCCTGGACAGGTTCTCAAGTTCAATCTTGTAGAGAACATAGCTTATATACTTCACAATCAATCACTGAAATGGACATCTGTTAACGGAGCAGTTTCCTATAAAGTCGAGGGCTTCAAGTATACTGATGAATTCCCCATGGCTATAAAAGCTGGTTATATCCAGCAAATGAAAGATAATAAGATAATATACACCCACAATTCATCAATGGAGATCAGCCTCGATACTGAAAATCCCCTATTTGAGTTTAAAGGATATTTTACGGAATTCTCTATTCCAGTTAATATGAGTGAAATTAATCGAACTGGAATTAGAATCTCTGCTTATGACTCCCGGGGATTGCTGATAGCACAAACTCCCATTTTTCCCGGCGAAGCTGATTCCTTTCTCAAGGATGATCAAGTTCATATCGCATTTTCCTACTGGAGCAAACAAGCTCTGGATTTTGATTTTGAAATAATCAGTAAAGATTCAAATGGAGAGTATATTACGCTCAAAAGTGTAAATACTGGAGATGGCAATTTCCTGCTGCTGGATAAGCAGGAAGAGTGGCCTGAAGATCTGTGGGTGAGATTCAATGTTTTTGCAATGAATAACGGGATAAGAAAAACCAAACGACTCAATCTTAAAGATTATTGGGGTAAATACATCAGGTTCAATCTTCAATCAGAGATAATGCTTGAGTTTGATGATGATATGATTTCATGGAAACCAACTTCTTTTTCATCAAAGTATATTGTTTCATTTTACAGATATAAAAAAGCAGAGAGAAAAAACGTCAACCCGAATTATGTACAGTATGATGTTGTTGAGGATCTGACATATGAATTTGATTCGAAAATAGAAACAACATATTCCTCCACAATACAATACGATTCTCCTGCATTGGAGATTTCCATTGATGAAGGGGAATCTCTTCTCTGGCCCGATGAACTGCCCGATTTAAATCATTATGGTGTTGTTGTAAGAGGATATGATGCAGATGACAATGAAGTCGCAGTATCTAAATTACGAGTTTGGCCTCTGCGTTCTCCGAAATTGGAATGGGATCCAGACAATTACGATAGAGATGCTTCCGCTCTTGCTTTGAGCGGTATCATGATGAAAATCCATAAGACGAATTACGATTCTCTTCCCATATATCCGATAAGCAATTCCAAATTCGAATCCATTCGTGATATTTCGCTGGGAAGGGACTGGGGAATCTATTCCAGGGAAGACTTAGTGGAAAGTTTGGAAAAATTGAAAGAGAAAGGACATTCTTCCAGTTTGCAATCTGTTCTGAACGTTATAAATAATTATCAGGGCTTATCTATCTGGGAGGCTGCGATGAAGGAACAGCTTTATTATAGTCAGGTTAAAAGAATTCTCGCTGTTCAAAGGCTGTCTGAATACTATGATGCCCGCCTGCTTCATGCCTGGGATTGGGGAAGAGCAATATATCTGATTCGATGGAGTTATACTCAGGGTTATGTTTCTGAAGAAGAGGCATGGTCTCTGATTTATTCTTTTCAAGATCTGATTCAAAAAGAGTATTCAAGCTGGGATGACTTCGGTCAGGCTTATGTTCTTGGCCGTTTTTACTGGAGTTCCGGCAGAGGAGAAGAAATCGAAAATACCAGAGAGGCTTATGATGCATTTCTTGAACTTCATTCTGATGCTGATAGCCCCTGGACTGGTTTGTGGATTGAAGATGATCCCTTAATCAATAAAGAGAATTACAATATTGATGATATTTTAAATTTGTCTGTTGAAGAAGAAATGTTTAATTGGGTTTTTAATGCCAGGGACGCACTTAGTGAATACCCACATGAGTATAAATCCTATTGGGAAAAAGCTCCTGTTGGATGGGACGAGTACCCTCAGAATATAGAGATTTTTCTCCTGGCTGCAGAGAGAACGGGAGATGTTGATATAACACGGACATATATGCTGAAAGCACTGGAGAAATACCCTTCTTATTATCCTTTTTTACAACTAAAGTCCCGGTTGGAGGAGCATACTAATGGTTATTTAGAAGCTTTGGAAGTCTTTGATCAAATGGATGAATGGGCAGTCAATTTACCGGATAATCAGTATCTGCGTGGGAGATTGCTCTATCTACTGGAGAAACAGGATCAGGCTCTTGAACTTTTCAGCGAACCTGGAAAGGAAGAATTCTCGGATAACTGGTATTACATAAATGCTCACTATCTGAGTGGTATTATACTCTTAAATCAGGGGAAATCACATGATGCACTTTCACATATGCAGCTTGTATATAATACATATCCAGAGAATACATATTATCAATACTATTATGGTATTTCTCTCTTATTGACGGAAACAGAAAGAGCTATAGAGATTGAACGGATTTTGCGGCGAGCAGAAGCTGCAGAAAAGTTTACATTTCCCGAGTGGGTCTGGCCTCAGCTGTCTGAATTGAAGAAGAAAGAAGCGAAACAGGTGAATCTTTGATGCATTTATAGAATTATTATATTGTGAACTCTATTGATTTCCTGGCAATCATGTAATAAAATTTTTACTATCAATCACATACAGCAACTGTAGTGATGGCAAAAATATTATACCCCCTTCCGTGATTGTAAGGAGATTGTAATATGTCTATGAAGAAGATCCTGGGTCCATTGGGATTAATGTTCTGTATGGCTTTTCTTATATTTTCCTGTGCATCCACAACATTTCGAATTGAGCCTGAAACGGCTCCGGCTGGTATTGTAATTGGGCGAGTTGTTTTGAATTCCAGCGGCTTTTCTGACGACCCATTCCCTATGAATAGTATCTACAACAAACTCACTGATGTGGAAGTGACTTTTGAGAATGGAAATGGAGATGAGATAACTGTGAAGACCCGTAACGGTTATTTTTTCTTATATGATGCCCTGGATAGTGACTATTTGTACATGACAAAGCTTTACTATAAAAGGTCCCGTAGTAATGGCATGCACAGCTTTAAGATAGAATTTGATGATGGTTCAAGGAAAATCAGCCTCAAACCGGCAGTGGTGATGAATCTCGGGATCCTGGAGTGGACAGTTCGCGGCGGTGATTCCTCATCATGGGATATACAGAATACTGGGCATAATGACCTGAAATCTTGGTTCCGTGAGACTTACCATGAAAGTGGTTGGCTTGATATGAATTGGAAGACAGTGAAACTGTTCAAGTCCCCTCCTGAATTTCAATGGTGGTGGAGCAGTGAATCTTACTAGGGAAATTCTAAACAGTAAGGGTACAACCATAACATAACTCCTTACTTTCATTCATTGTTATTTTTATAATAATCCTGTTTACAACAACAGTAGGTATTCTTCTGTATAATTTGAATCATACAAATATTGAATATCAGCATTGCAACTCATTCCAAGAATATTTCAATTTTAATGCTCAATGCCCGTAGAGGGGAAAAAGATTTTCTGTTGGGACTGGATCCTAAATATATCGATTCTGTTAAGGCTTTGGTTTTAGAGATAATATCTGAAGCTGAAACCATGGCTGAAATCGATGCATCTGAAGATGATAACCATGTGATAGCTTCAGAAGAGATTAATAAATATATAAATTAAGCAACACTTCAAGAGGAACTCAATAATTCACTGGATAATTACATTAAGGATTTTCGTAACCTGGTTGCCGAAGATGATATTATAACAGAAAATATTGCAGCTATGCGTGATTCTGTTCATAAGATTGAACCGATAGTTGAGGAGCTCAACGTTTTTTTCACAGACGGAAGTTGATTCTGAAGTTAAAGCAACAGAGAACAATGCAAAAAAAGTATGATATTTGTTATTATACTCAGCTTTTCAGGAATATTAATTTCCATTGTAGTTTTTGTTCTTTTTTCCAGAGGACTTTTACGGCAATTAGGAGGAGATCCTGCTGTAATTGAAGACATAGATTAAACTATAGCAAGTGGAGTCGCAGTAAAAACAGCAACTTCAGCTATTCTCGCAGGAGAAATGCTGGACCAGCTTGTCCCGGATATTCAGAAAACAGCAGATTTAATCCAGGAGATCAGTGCTTCTTCAACTGAACAGCAACAGGGGGTTGAACAGATCAATAACGCCATTATACAGCTCGATGGTGTCATTCAGTCCAATGCTTCATCATCAGAAGAGATGGCAGCGACATCAGAAACATTGGCAACTCAGGCAGATCAGCTCAAAGATTTAATTGATTTTTTCAAGGTAGAATAATTGGTATATTCCTTACATGTTGTTTAACAACTGATGTGCATCAGATGCAGTAACTAATGCTACTTCATGGTCTATCAATATTTTGAGAAGTGCCGGGTTTAACACCCAACTCTTTGATCCAGTAAGCATAGTTTTGTGATCCCTCGTTCTACGGCAACACCGATAAACTTAGCCAACCATTCTTCTGTATATGGACCTTTTCAAGGTGAACATGCATATCAGACATATCAATTCCACCCATCCTCATCAATCTGAATCTTTTGCTCTTGTAGAGCCTGAATCAATTTCATACCTGAGAAAATTTGAGAAATTCTATCAGGAGAAAGTTTTCCGATATATTCACCTAACGCAACTTTTTTTATCACTGATATTTGGGATATGTCAATTATACTTTTTTTAGGTAAATTAGCTTCGTTGAGATTCAACATAACATTTCCTGGCCAAGATACTTTTTTCATGTTTGAAGTAATTCCGCAAACCACTATCGTATCTATTCTACTTTGATTTATTATTGTATCCTGGATTACTACTTGTGGATGAGGAATAGGATTTAATTCTCCATCTATTACCATTGAGTACCAGTATACTTCTCCCTGTTCGATTCTCATTGCTCTTGCTCGACGGCTTCCATTTCCCACACAGTACCTTTCGGGTCAGGGCAATGAAATTTGAATTTTGTTCGATCGTGAGAGTTCCAAGAGGGAAATCCTAAGGAAGAGCGCCATGTATAAAGATCACAAACATGAAGTAAGGCACTGCAAACACTAGTCGGTTTTGAATAGGGATTCTTAAAAATAAAAATATCACCGACTTCGTGCTTGCACTCTTCATGTTTTTCAACACATTTTATTTTCAGTTGAGGTAGATCTCTCCAGTATTCAAGATATTCATCGTGGTTTTTTATGTGAGAAAAATCTTCTTTTTTCATAAAGCCTCCAAAATCTGACAATTAGAGAAAGCGAATCTGAAATCCTCTTTTTGAATCGCCATCAAACCCGATCTTCTCATAAAACTTATGAGCTTCAATCCTTTTTGAACTACTTAGTAACATCACTTTATAACAGTTTTGCTCTTTCGCATAATCGACTGCTTTATCAATAATAGCTTTACCCAATCATTTTCTATAACAGCACCGGGAAGATCTTCAATTGTTGCGTTTTGAATCATTTAATCTCCTTAAGGCAGTTTAATGGTGCCCATCCGGGATTTTCCGGTGAAGTCTCTTTTATCCCCCACACCCAACCATTCAATTCTTGTTCAGATATCAATATTTCATCCATTAACAAATTATGTTCCCTTGCTGAATAATCTTCAGTTGAAGTTACATTTTTTTCAACAACATGAAGAATCTGTTTTGGAACCCATCCTTCTTTGTTTTTGCCTTTACAATAAATCCAATTTGGCCAATCTCCATCAGGATTTGATTCTTCAACAAACTCCAATATTTCACCCTTTCTTATATTGATAGGATTCACGGGAGCATCATTATATTCTTTAATAACCTTAAATTTCATTTAATCCTCAGACCGTTTTAAACAAACTTAATCTTTTTTTGAAGTATAACGGCAAAAGTAATAATATTGACATTAAAAAATACACCTTTATCTGTAGTTTTCATAATTATGGGGGATGCTCTACTCCGCAAGAGGGAGCCTTAAGTCATCGCTAGTTCACTGCTTCGTTGCAATCTCATGAGATGCATAGCTGCAAAAAAAATCTAGAAGATTTTGTAAGTCCAAAAACATATAATAAATAATCCTATCCAATCTTTCTCTTTGCATCATCCATTCTTTACATTAAAATAACGGGATAATTATTGAAATATAAGGAATTACAACCATGAAATATATCGGAGCCCATGTCAGCGCGGCAGGTGGTGTAGAAAACGCCCCTTTAAACGCATCAAAAATCGGAGCTACTGCTTTCGCCATGTTTACAAAAAATCAGAAACGATGGGAAGCGAAACCCCTGACTGAAGACAATATAAGAAATTTCAAAGAGAATATGGAAAAGGGTGGATTTACAGCCGATCAGGTTCTTCCCCATGATGGATATTTAATAAACCTCGGCCATCCAGAAGTGGAAAAGAGAGAGAAATCTCTCTCATCATTTATGGATGAGGTCAATAGAGTGGAACAATTGGGCTTGAAGTATCTCAATTTCCATCCAGGAAGTCATCTCAAACAGGTTTCTGTGGAAGAATGTCTGACCAATATTGCCGGTTCTCTCAATACTGCCATCAGTAATTCGAAAAGCTGCATAATGGTTATAGAAACTACTGCTGGACAGGGTAGTAATCTCGGATGGAGATTTGAAGAGATCGCCTCAATCATCGAACAGGTGGAAGACAAAGACCGAATAGCTGTGTGTATTGATACATGTCATATTTTTGCTGCAGGATACGATATGCGAACTGCTGAAGGATATGCACAGGTTATGGATGAATTTGACCGTATTATCGGATTGAAATATCTGAAAGCTTTTCACATTAATGATGCTAAATCGGAGTTTGAAAGCCGCGTAGACCGTCATAACAGCCTTGGTGAGGGAAATATCGGATGGGATACTTTCCGCTTTATAATGGAAGATTTCCGATTAGATGGAATCCCTATGGTACTCGAAACAGTTGATCCCGAAATATGGGATCAGGAGATTGCAAAACTTAAAGAGTTTGCAGAAACTGGTAATGGAAAAAAAAATTAACGACACAATTGCTCTCATTGAGAAAAATATAAAAAAAGTCAGGAAATGTGACTGGTATCGTCTCAACGGTACTTTGATCCGCCTTAAAAGACAGAAAAATGAAAAGAAACTTGAAAAAGATTACTTAGATTTACTTCAGAAAATAGATGTGTCTATTCGAACAAAAGAGACCCGTCGCAACAACAAACCGAGGCTCAATTATCCTGAATCTCTTCCCATAACAGCCAGAAGGAAAGAGATCGTCAAGGCCATTCGCGATAATCCTGTTATTATTTTATCAGGACAGACAGGAAGTGGTAAAACCACCCAGATTCCCAAGTTCTGTATTGAAGCGGGAAGGGGTGTCGACGGAAAAATAGCCTGTACCCAGCCCCGTAGAATCGCCGCCATGACTGTCGCTGCCAGGATTGCTGAAGAGATGGGAGAAGATCTGGGGAAATCTGTCGGTTATAAAATAAGATTTCAGGACAAGAGTTCTCAATCTGCTTTTTTGAAAGTCATGACTGACGGTATTCTGCTGGCTGAAACCCAGGGAGATCCATTTTTAAACGAATACGATACGATCATAATTGATGAAGCTCATGAGAGAAGTCTCAATATCGATTTTATATTGGGAATTATCAGAAATCTTCTGAAAAGAAGACGGGATCTGAAAGTCATCATCACATCTGCGACAATCGATACGGAGAAATTTTCTAAAGCCTTTGGCAATGCTCCCATAATTGAAGTCTCCGGAAGGACGTTTCCTGTAGAAACCAGATATAGAGAGGAAAAGGATATGGGCAGTAAAGAAGTGCCCAGAACCTATGGAGAAAGAGCCAGTGATGCCATGATGGAGATTGTAACTGAGAGTGATAAAGGTGATATTCTCGTTTTTATGCCTACAGAGCAGGATATCCGTGAAACTTGTGACATTATAAGAAAACGATATACGGGATTTGATGTCATGCCCTTATATGCCCGATTATCGGGAACAGAGCAGAAAGCTGTATTCAAACAATCTCAAGTCAGGAAAGTTGTGGTCAGTACCAATATTGCCGAGACTTCCATCACTATTCCCGGAATTCGCTATGTAATAGATTCCGGTGTGGCCAGGATTGCCCAGTACAGTCCATCAACGGGGACTTTTTCTCTCCCCGTTACAGAAATTTCCAGGAGTAGTGCCGACCAGAGGATGGGGCGCTGCGGTAGAATGGAAAATGGAATCTGTATCCGTTTGTACAGTGAAGAGGACTACCAGGGACGAACCTTGTATACACTTCCGGAAATTCTGAGGACAAACCTGACAGAGGTTATCCTGAGGATGACTTCTCTGGGAATCAAAGATATTGAAGGATTTCCCTTTATAGATAACCCTGCAAAAGCCTCAATAAATGATGGTTTTAAAACTTTATTTGAGTTGGGCGCTGTCTCAAAAGGTAATAAAAAAGGAAAGGGTACAGATTGGCGGCTTACGAAAACCGGTCGGATTATGGCCAGGTTACCTATCGATCCAAGAATTGCAAAAATGCTGATTCAGGGAGAGAAAGAAGGATGTCTTGAAGATGCTCTGATTATCGCTTCGGCTTTGACTATCAAAGATCCCCGAGAGAGACCAGTTGGAAAAGAGGAAACAGCAGATGGCAAACACAGCCAGTTCAAAGATCAGTTTTCCGATTACCTGTCCCTTTTGAATGTCTGGAAAGAATATCACAAGATCCTTAAGAAAGAATCCTCCGGAAAAGCCAGACGATTCTGTAAAGACAATTTCATCTCATATAAAAGAATGCGCGAATGGCGCGATATTCATCAGCAGATAAAAATGGTTCTTCAGGAGAATGATTTTAAAATCAGCAATGCCGTCAATTTTGATAGAATCAAAATTGATAAAACAGAAGAGTTCTCACCAAAATATGCCTCTATACATCGAGCTATTTTGAGTGGGCTTCTCTCTCATATCGCTCAGAAAAAAGATAAGAACTTTTACAAAGCCACTAAAAATAGAGAGGTGATGATTTTTCCAGGCTCAGCTGTATTCAATAACGGTGGCCAATGGATTATGGCTACGGAAATGGTTCATACTTCCAGATTGTTTGCACGAACTGTGGCTTTAATCGATGTAGAATGGATTGAGGATTTGGGAAAACATCTCTGTACAAGCACTTATATGGCTCCCCGATGGGAGATGAAAGCAGGCGATGTTCTGGCAACGGAACAGGTCCGGTTATATGGTTTTGTCGTCATACCTGGGCGTACAGTTTCATACAGCATGGTCAATCCCGGAGAAGCTACAGACATCTTTGTGCGAACAGCTCTTGTGGAAGAGGAGATCGATCGAGGGAAACACTTCGAGTTCATATCAGAGAATAAGAAGAAACTGGAAGATGCCAGAAATCTTGAAAACAAGGTTCGCCGACGGGATATTATCATCAGTGATGAAGAACTCTATCAGTTTTACAGATCAAAGCTCGATGGAGTTTCCAGTATAAGTTCTCTGGAAACCAGGATCCGCAAATTGGGAGATAAGGATCTGAAATTATCTGATGATGATGTTTATGTCACTCTCCCGACGGAAGAGGAACTGGCTCAATTTCCCGACTCCATCACTGTTGAAGGTGAAGAGTTTAAATTCGAATACAATTTTGAACCGGGCAGTAATAAAGATGGAGTCACCATTAAGGTACCCACGGGATCCAGTTCTGTAATTCCAGCCGACAAAGTTGACTGGATGATTCCCGGTCTGTATAAAGAGAAAATTACCGCTCTGGTAAAAGGGCTTCCCAAAGAACACAGAAAGAAGCTTGTACCCATCGGCAATACAGTAGATGAAATTGTTCGAGAGATGCCCCGGGAAGAGAAAAATCTGCCCAAAGCGATTAGTGAGTTTCTTTACAAGAGTTCCGGGATTTATATTCCGCCCACTGATTGGAATGAGGAAAGCCTCCCCGATCATCTGCGGATTAGAATCGCCATTACTGATCAGAAGGGCAAAGAACTGAAAGCCGGTAGAAAGAAGAATCTCCTTGTGACTGAACACTCGGAAAAAATAGGTGTTAAAGCTCTTTCCAAAGCCAGAAATGAGTGGGAAAAAACTGATATTCGCGAATGGGATTTCGGTGATCTGCCACGATGCCTTGAGTTGAAAGGCAAAGGACGTGTGTGGAAGGTCTATCCGGCGCTAACAGAGAAAGACGGCATTATATATATCCGATTATTTGAGAGCTCAAAAGAAGCGGATAGAGAGTATTCAGCTGGAATCACTGCACTGTACATGAAAGAGTTTTCAAAAGAACTGAAATCATTTAAAAAAGAACTGATTCTCCCTGTCGAGTTGAAAGTCGTGACCAATTCCTTTAGCGGCCCCGATCAATTTGAAAAGGATTTCTGGTTTTTTGTTATGAATAATATTTTCGGTGAGATACGAGTAACTGAAAGAGAATCCTTTATTCAGATAAGGAGAGAAAAAGGGAAGGATATCTTTCCATTTGCCGAAGAGTCTTTTAAAAGAGTAAAAAGTATACTCGAAGCTTATAAAAGATGCCGGCAAATAGTCAGTTCTCTCGAATACAAGAATAAGTTTGCCTCTGAATTAATGAAAGAGTGTCTCAATAATCTGGAAATGATCTGTCCCCCTGATTTTCTTCACAAATATTCCGACGAGAGGCTCTACGATTTACCCCGATTTCTGAAAGCTATTGAAATCCGTGCTGAAAGAGGTGTTCTGGATCCTCTGAAGGATCAGGACCGGATAGAAAAAATGGGTTCAGTACTCAGTCAGCAGAAAAAAATGCTCGATGAACTTCACGAGGGGATCTCTGCTG
>Ga0209475_10004071_pt1 | contig 12859 bp, 10 predicted proteins | sample tdDd471_FD_187128 | JGI IMG/M metagenome (GOLD analysis project Ga0209475, IMG submission 187128) | Marine sediment microbial communities from the Atlantic coast under amendment with organic carbon and nitrate - tdDd47.1 (SPAdes)... | ecosystem: Environmental > Aquatic > Marine > Coastal >...
CCCGGCGTCGTCCTAGCGGGGGACTGGGTCGGTCCCACCGGCTTCCTCGCCGACTGCGCCATCGCGTCGGGGCTCGAAGCCGCCGAGCGCCTCACCGCCGCCCACCGCGCCGCCGCCTGAAGCCGCCGTGAGGGCGGGGACGCGCTGCTAGCTCCCGGCCACAGGAGTCCTGACGGTTTCGAGCGGCAGCATCCCGAGCCCGGGGCGCGCTCGCAGACGGCCGGCCGTTGCTTCGCCACACGAACGAAGCGAGTGTGGCCGATCGGTGACGTCGCTGGCGCGCGACGCCGGCAACGCCTCAGAGGAGTCGCGGCCGGGCGCCGGGTTCGGCGCGCAGACGACCCCTCGTCGTTCGCGGCGGGCTCGGGATGGCAACGATGGCGGCGGGCGAAGCGAACCGGGCGCCGCGTGCGGCTGGGCGCTCGCGACGGTCTCGGCGCGGTGCGACCGGTGATCGGCCGCGGCGCGCTGGCGCGCGCCTCTCTGGGGCTGGCGCCCCAGCCCCCCGTGCTCATCTAGGTCCATACAATTGCCTCTTCAATCGACAATCTAGGTGACAAACAGCTTGCACTGAACGGGTGTTCTGGTAGACTCGATCAATGATCCTGGTCGACCACTCTCATCTCACCGACAAGCAAGCCCACGACGCGTGCCGCGAGGCCGGGCGCCTCCTGCACACCGCCGACTTCGGCGTCTGTGGCTGGCTCCTCGTCGCCGAGGAGCGCGACTGTTCACCACCTTCGGCTACGCCTCGATCTACGAGTACGGCGAGCGGGTGTTCCGTTTGAAACCGCGCGCGGTCAAGGACCGGCTACGCGTCGCCCATCGGCTCGTCGAGCTTCCGGAGATCGCCGCTCGGTTTCGCGCCGGTGAGATCGGGTACACCGCCGTGCGCGAGCTCGTTCGACCCGCCACGGCCGACAACGAGCAGGCCTGGCTCGAGGAGGCGAAGGGCCGGACCGGCACCGAGCTGAGCCGCATGGTCCGCGGGCTCGAGCGCGGCGCCTGTCCCGGCGACCCGCCCCAGGTCGACGACCGCATCATGCGGGTGAGCTTCGAGCTGTCGGCGCAGGCGAACGCGCTGCTGCGGGAGGCGCGCGCGGCGATGGTGCGCGAGGCCGGCGAGTCGGTCGACGACTCCGCGTTCGTGACCGAGCTCGCGCTCGCGCTGCTCGGTGGCGGCGGCGAGCGAGACGCCGGCAAAGCCGCGTTCCAGATCGCCATCGCCGTCGACCCCGTGCACGGCCGTGCACGAATGGTGGCGGGCGGCGACAGCGTGCCGATCGACGAGGCGACGCTGGAGATGGCGCGGTGTGACGCCACCGAGATCGGCCGAGTCGACGGACCGGACGAGGCGCCGCGCGCCACGCAGACCATCCCGCCCAGGATTCGCCGACAAGTGATCGCGCGTCACGACGGCTGCTGCGGAATGCCGGGCTGCTTCCTGTCGGCCTTCAAGCACGTGCACCACTGCGACCTGCGCAGCGAGGGCGGCCAGCACGATCCCGAGCGCATGATCCCGCTGTGCTTTCAGCACCACCAGGCCGTGCACCGAGGTGCACTCGTAATCACGGGCAGGTACTCGACCGGCTTCGGGTTCTTCCACGCCGATGGCCGTCCGTATGGCTCGCCGGACGTGGACGCTGCGCTCGCGCAGACGTTCTCCGGCGCGTTCGAGGCGCTCACCGCGATGGGGTTCGAGGACAAGGAGGCGCGGCCGATGCTCGAAGCCGTCCGCCGCGAGGTGCCGTGCGACGCAGACCTGTCCGCGGTGGTGCGCGCTGCGTTGCGAGCCGCGCCCGCGCCGGTGTGCGTGCGGGAGGACGTCGTCCCGTATCGACGGGTGTACCGGCTCGCGAGCTGACTCGCGCGTCGCGGTCGTCCAGCCCGCCGGGGGGCTGGGGGGCGAGCGCGTTCGCGCTCCGAGCGGCGCCGGCGGTCTTCGCTGGTGTGGGCGGCCGCCCCCCCCCAGAGAGGCGTGCGAAGCACGCCGCGGCTGATCACCGTGGGCGGGCGCCGAACCGCGCCGCGAGCGCCCACGCGTCGGCGTGCGCCGTCGTCGCCTCGCCCGCCGCCTTCGCCCGCCGCTCCGAACCCGATGCGACGGGTCGGTTCGCCCGCGGTCGCCGAGGCCGCTTCGACACTCGGGCGCAGCGGTGCGCGGCTCATCTTCGCCGAGTCCACGGTCCATCGCCGCACGCCGGACGTGCAGCGATTCTTTGGGGTCGCCCCCGGAGGTTCTCCCCGTGCTGCGGGCACCCATCGATCAACGCCCTGCGGCCGTTGGGGTACTAGAGGCGCTTCCCAAGTTCACCTTCCGCCGAGACGAGGTGCGCGGCGGGACGAGGTCCGGAGGCGACGCTACGCTGGGCGTGCATGCCCGTGCGGCTCATCGCGCTCGCGCTCTTCGCCTCGGCGGGTTGCGTGGAGGACCACGCGCCGGTGGCGATGGATGCGGGGCGGATGGGGACCGACGCCAGTGCTCCGCTGCCCGAGTGCCTGCCCGAAGGCGCGGGGATGGGGCGCTTCTGCCCCGACGGGTGCATGGCGCTCGACGCGCCTTACATCGATCCCGACCGAGAGTGTTATTCGCCGCGCACTCGCGTCGTCACCCTCTGCATCCCGGAGGGGATCACCTATTCCGGCAACGGTGCGACGGGCTGCTTTCGACTCCGGGACGACCCGACCGTGCGCGTCCAGAGCGGGACGACCGGGGTCTTGTGGGAAGGCAGCTCCACGAACGAGTTCGCCCGCCAGGGCTGGGAACCGTGCGAGGAGTCCCCGCCGTTCTTCGAGCCCTGCGAGTGATCAGCCGCCGCGGCCGGCGTTGGCGATCTCGCGGATGATCTCGGTGAGCGGTCCGCGGAAGCTCTCCTGGCAGATCGACTGGATCGTGACGTTCGCGCCGGCGGCCTCGAGGTCGCGGCCGACGCGGGCGATGCGGACGGGCGGGAAGGCGACGCCGCGGCCCGGGACGTTGCAGCTCGGCTGGAGGCGGTTGGGCATCGCGGGATCGACGCGCTCCTCCATCCGGTCGTCACGCACGGCGGGATCCTCGGACACCATGATGTCCCAGGCGGGCGCCGCGCCGCCGGAGGGGGCGAGGTCGACCGGGACGCCGGCGATCGGCGCGTAGACCACGCGGTTGCGGGAGCGGCGCAGCTGCATGATGCCGTCGACGAAGCGGGCGATCGGGTGCAGCGCCTCCTCCGAGTGGGCGAAGCAGCGCAGGTTCAGGTCGGTCGCGCCGTACGTCGGGCTCGACGGGTTGAACAGGTCCGCGTCGCGCGCCGAGCAGTCCTCCTCGTCGGTGACCGGGATGATCGCGAGCACCGAGTCGTCGCGCACGAAGCCGTCGTTGTTCGTGTCGCCGTGCCCGAACGTGTTCCGGAAGAACGTGGGCGCGGTGTAGCCGGGCGCGGTCCACGACTGCGGCGCCGAGGGCGACAGCGCCTTGAGGATCGCCTCGAGCTGCTGCTCGAAGCCGCAGCCGCCCGTACCCGTCGTGGCGACGCAGGCCATGTCGGTCGCGAACGCGTTCGGGTCGCGGCCGTCGCTGGGGTCGAAGTCGAGGAACATCGGGTACACCGCCATGCACCCGGTGATGTCGGTGCGGCCCTGCGAGCGCAGGACGCCGTCGTCGCCGAAGTCCGAGCGCGCGCAGGTCGGCACGGTGGCCCCGCCGGTGCCCATGTCGGACGTGACCACGCCGACGTGCATGTCGAAGGGGGCGAAGTCCGACGGGCCGCCCGTGGAGCCGTCCTCGTCGAAGTCCCCCGACGCGAGGATGCGCACCAGGCGCGGCAGCTCCGCGGACAGCGACTCCTGCTCCTCGCTCATCGAGTTGCTGTTGTCGACCATGAACAGCAGGTCCAGCTCGTCGGTGGGCCCGGCGGGCGGGCCCGCGTCCGGCGCGCCGGCGTCGGGGCTCGGTCCCGTCCCGCCGTCGGCGCGGACGACCGGGATGGTCACCGGCGCGGTCGCGCGCAGGCCGGCGTTCTCGTACGCGAGCTGCGTCGCCTCGAAGTCCGGCGGGACGTCGAAGCCGATCGTGCAGTCGACCGTGTTGCCCGGGGCGAGCGCGGCCGAGCACGCGTCGGCGAACAGCGCGGTCGCCGGGCTCGCGAGCAGGCTCGAGCCGCTCGCCGGCTCGAGGAAGAAGTTGGCCTGGCTGATGGGGATCGTGCCCCCGCTCGAGTTGAGCACCCGGACGGTGGTGGCGATGAGCCGGCCCCCCGGCGCCGAGGGCGTGTAGCCGGGGGTGCTGGAGCGATCCTCCAGCGCGGTGATCTCGAGGCCGACATCGGACGAGCCGCCGCCACAGGCGACCACCGTCGACGCGAGCCCCAGCGCGACAACGAAGCGAAGCATGAGCCTCCGATAGCGCATCGCGACCACCCGGTCACGCCGAGGGTCAGACGCGCTCGATGATCGTCGCGATGCCCATGCCGCCGCCGATGCACAGGGTGATCAGCGCGGTGTTCAGGTCGCGGCGCTCGAGCTCGTCGAGCGCGGTGTGCAGCAGCATCGCGCCGGTCGCGCCGAGCGGGTGGCCCAGCGCGATCGCGCCGCCGTTGACGTTGACCTTCTCGGGGTCGATCTCGAGGTCCTGCATGGTCTTGAGCGGGACCACCGCGAAGGCCTCGTTGATCTCCCACAGATCGATGTCGCTGGCCTTCATGCCCGCCTTCGCGAGCGCGCGCTCGGACGCGGGGGTCGGCGCGGTCAGCATGATCACCGGCTCGGCGCCGGCGGTCGCGGTCGCGCGGATCTTCGCGCGCGCCTTCAGGCCGTTGGCCTTCAGCCCGGCCTCGTTGGCGAGCAGCACCGCGCACGCGCCGTCCACGATGCCGCTGCTGTTGCCGGCGGTGTGCACGTGCTCGATCTTCGCCACGTCCGGGTAGCGGAGCAGCGCGAGCTGGTCGATCGTCTCGCCGTTCGGGCCCATGGGCATGCCGCCCATCTGCTCGAACGCGGGGCGCAGGTCGCCGAGCTTGCCGATCGTCGTGCCGGGGCGCGGGTACTCGTCGCGGTCGAGCGCGATCTGTCCGGTCGCCGGGTCCTTCACCGCGAAAAGGCTCTCGGTGAAGCGGCCCTCCTCGATCGCCTGCGCCGCCTTGGTCTGGCTCGACAGCGCGAACTGGTCGACGTCGTCGCGGGTGAAGCCCCACTTGGTCGCGATCAGGTCGGCGCTGATCCCCTGCGGGACCTGCACGACCTTCTTGCGCAGCTGCGCGTTGTTGCCGTCGATGCCGGCGTTGTCGCTGCCCATCGGCACGCGCGACATCGACTCGACGCCGCCGCCGATCGTCAGGTCCTGCTGGCCGCTCATCACGCCCATGGCGGCGAAGTTCACGGCCTGCTGGCCCGAGCCGCAGAAGCGGTTGAGCGTCACGCCGGTCACGTCGTCGGGCCAGCCCGCGGCGAGGATCGAGTTGCGCGCGATGCACGCCCCCTGCTCGCCCGCCTGTGTGACCGTGCCGAGCACGACGTCCTCGATCTTGCCGGCGTCGAAGCCGACCCTCGAAGAGAGGTGGTTGAGCGTCTGCGCCATCAGCTCCTGCGGATGGATCTCGCTCAGCGCGCCGCCGGGGCGGTCGCCCTTGGCCTTCTTGCCCTTGCCGCGCGGCGTGCGCGCCGCGTCCACGATGTATGCGTCTGCCATCGAATCGCTCCTTACCAGCCCATGAGCTTGCTGATCATGTACTTCATGACTTCACTCGTGCCGCCGCCGATCCGGAACAGGCGCTGGTCCCGCCAGGCCCGCGCGACCCAGAGCTCCTCGAGGTAGCCCATGCCGCCGTGGAACTGTAGGCAGGTGTCCATGATCTCGCTCGTGACGTCGCCGACGAAGAGCTTGCACATCGCAATCTTCTTTACGGTCTCGAACGAGATCTCCGACTCGTCGATGTAGCGCTCTTTGTTGAAGTCCTCGACGGTGTCGTAGCAGAGCGACCGCGCCGCCTGCGCCTTGGTGTAGAGGTCGGCGAACGTATGCTTCCAGACCTCGCGGGCCATGATCGGCTTGCCGAACGCCTTGCGGTCGCGCCCGTACGCGACCGACCGCTCGAGCGCGGACTGCGCGCCGCTGAGCGCGCTCGTCGACCCGATCAGGCGCTCGGACTGGAAGTTCTGCATCAGGTAGTAGAAGCCCTTGTTCTCTTCGCCGAGCAGGTAGCGCTTGGGGATGCGGACGTTGTCGAAGAACAGCTCCGCCGTGTCCGACGCGTGGTTGCCGATCTTCTCGAGCTTCTTGCTCACCCCGAACCCCTTCACGTCGGTCGGGCACAGCACGATCGAGATGCCGCCGTAGCCCGCGTCGGGGTTGGTCTTGACCAGCAGGGTGACGAAGTCCGCGCGCGTCCCGTTGGTGATGTACGTCTTGGAACCGTTGATGACGTACTCGTCGCCCTCGAGGATCGCGGTCGTGCGGATGCCGGCGACGTCGCTGCCCGCGCCGGGCTCGGACACGCCGAGCGCCGCGATCTTCTCGCCGGCGAGGGCGGGCTTCAGGAACTCTTCCTTCTGCTCCTTGGTGCCCAGCTCGTTGATGCACGGCGTCGCCATGTCGCTCTGCACGAGCAGCGCCATCGTCACGCCGGCCGCGCCGCAGTGCACCAGCTCCTCGCTCTTGGCGACGCTGAACCAGTAGTCGCCGCCGCCGCCGCCGACCTCCTCGGGGTAGTGCGCGCCGAGGATCCCGAGCTCACCGGCCTTCTGGAAGACCCAGTTGGGGAAGTTGCGGTCGTTCTCCCACTCGTCGGCGTTGGGCAGCAGCTCGTTCTTGGCGAACGCGCGGACCTGCTTGCGGAACAGGTCGTGCTCTTCGGTGTACGGGTTGGGCATCGAGGCGGGTCCCTTTCGAAATGAGTGAACCGCCATTCATCTAGAGGCCCGCGCGACGGATTACAAGCCCCAACTGAATCGCGGCTCAGTCCGCGTCAGCTCTTGTTGGCCTGGATCCCGTACTTCTTCATCAGCTTTCGGAAGTACTTGCGGTCGATGTCCGCTTCCTTCGCGGCGTGGCTGATGTTGCCGTCGTTCTTGTCGAGCAGGCGCGCGATGTACTCCTCCTCGAACGAGGAGATCCACGCGTCCTTGGCCTCCTTGAAGGGGCCCTCGAGGTCCTCGCGGCCGGGCTCGGTGGAGGTCGGCAGCTCGATGTTCGGGTTGGTCTTCTCGCTCAGCGCGCCGCCGCCGCCGCGCGGGTAGGCGATGTGGTCGGGCAGGTCGGCGAGCTCGACGACGTCGTTCTCGGCGAAGCTCACCGCGCGCTCCACGACGTTGTGCAGCTCGCGCACGTTCCCGGGCCACTCGTAGCTCTCGAGCCGCTCCATCACCGAGGGCGCGAAGTCGCTGACCTTCGCGCCCCCGAGCCGGTCGCGGTTGAAGCGCCCCTGCGCGAGGAAGTGGTTCGCGAGCAGGTTGATGTCCTTGCCCCGATCGCGCAGCGGCGGCAGGTGCAGGCGCACCACGGTCAGCCGGTAGAACAGGTCCTCGCGGAAGCGGCCCGCCTTCACCTCCGCCTCGAGGTCGCGGTTGGTCGCGGCGACGATGCGCACGTCGACCTTGATCGGCTTGCCGCCGCCGACGCGCTTCACCTCGCGCTGCTCGAGCACGCGCAGCAGCTTCGGCTGCAGGTCGATCTGCAGCTCGCCGAGCTCGTCGAGGAACACCGTCCCCCCGTTGGCCATCTCGAACACGCCTTGGCGCGTGCTGATCGCCCCGGTGAACGAGCCCTTCTCGTGCCCGAACAGCTCGCTCTCGATCAGGTTCTCGGGGACCGCGCCGCAGTCGAACACCATGAACGGACCGTCCTTGCGCCGGGACTGCCCGTGGATCGTGCGCGCGACGACCTCCTTGCCGGTCCCCGTCTCGCCCTCGACCACGACGGTCGTGTCGGTCGGCGCGATCTTCTCGAGGATCGTGTAGATCTCCCGCATCGAGCGGTCCCGGCCGATGATCTCGCCGTAGCGCTCGAGATCGCTCGGCACGATCTGCAGCTGCTCGTCGACCGGCTGGAACTTCATGTCGGTCTTGCCGCACGTGAGCGTGCAGTTCGCGTGCAGGTACGCCTCGCGCACGCGGACGCGGTTGATGAACGTCCCGTTCGTCGACCCGTTGTCGATGAGGACGTACTGGTCGCCCTCGCGCCGGATCCGGCAGTGGTTTCGGCTGACCGTCTCGTCGTCGATGACGACGTCGTTGTCCTCCATCGCGCCGATGGTGATGACGTCGCGCTCGAAGACGTGCTCCTCGACCCGCTCGCCCCGAAGCAGCGCGAGCTTGCACTTGCGCAGCGTGATCGTGGTCGGGCGACCGTCGATGTACGTGATCTTCGTCGCCGGGCCCGGATGCGGCGGATCGTGGGTGGCCGACATGCGCGTCGACAGTATCCGGGCGGTGAGGATGGGGTCAACGGTCCCCAGACGTCTCGCCGAAGATTATTCGCCTTCGGACGCTTCTTCTTCGCCCGACTCGGGCTGGACGTCCTCGAGTGAGGCCGGCGCGGGCGCGCCGCCAGCGGCCGCCTGCTCGTCCTCGCGCTCGGGCTCGTCGAGCTCGATCCCGCGCAGCGCCTCGTAGGGGATGTTCTCGATCCCGGCGTCGCGGCGCAGCCCGGCGACGAAGTCCTCGAGCGCCTGGCTGCGGGTCTGGCGCCACAGCCGCAGCCGGATCGTCGGCCCCGCCTGCTCGACGGTGCGGTGCTCGGCGGGGCGGCGCCCCGTGAGCTTCACGATGCTCCAGTGCTCGCCGAGCTGCACCGGCTCGGCCGACACGTCGCCGACCTCCTCGAGCGCGAACGCCGCGCGAGCGAGCCCCTCGTCGACCTGCGGGTCGCGGCTGTTGCGCGGCTGGCCGGTCTCGTCGAAGTAGCGCAGGTCCCCGCCGCGCAGGCGGGTCTCGGGGTCGGTGCTGTGCTCGCGGGCGAGCGCGCGGAACTCGCGCGTGTCGGCCGCGCGCGCCTCGGCGAGGAGCCGCTCGGCCGCCTCGCGGCTCCCGAGGCGGATGTGCGCGGCGCGCCGCATCTCGGGCGTGTGGAACTCGGCGGGGTTGGCGTCGTAGTAGGCCTGCACGTCCGCCTGCGGGACGCTGCTCACCGTGATGCGCTCGTCGAAGTCGCGGCGGATGAGCTGCTGCACCATGTGCTGCTTGGTCGCGCGGACGACCTCCTCGTCGTCGTCGATCTCGGCCCGCTCCGCGGCGCGCGCGAGCAGCTCGAAGCGGATCATGCTCTGCGCGAACTGCTCGAGCTGCGCCGGGTCCGCGTAGCGCATCCGCACGAACGGCGACTGCTGATTGATCGCGTCCTCGACCTCGCCGACCGTGACGGTCACGTCGCCGACGCGGGCGACCGCCTGGGCGCGTCGCGCCTCGTCCTCGGCGGAGCGCTCCGGCGCCGCCTCGCCGTCGCCGGACGGGCCGGGCTGGGTCGGGTCGCGCTGCTCCGGCTCGCCCTCGCCGTCCTGCGCGAGGGCGACGGTGACGAGACCACAGGCGAGGACCGACGTCAGGCTGAGGAGGAGGACGCGCCGCATGGGGGAGACCTAGCTCAGAACCCGTAGCTGAGCGAGCCTCCGAAGTTGAAGTTGTAGAGGCCGTAGGCCAGGTCGATGCGGATCTGGAACTGGTGGATCGGCTTGAAGCGCACCGCGAGGTGCGGGAGCCCGACCCACGGGAAGATGAACGGAGTGTCGCCGCCCTCGGTGAACCAGTTCGGCTCGGTGCAGTTGTAGTGGCCCCCGTTGGCGTCGTAGCAGGGCTGCGACGAGGGCACGGGCGGCTCGCAGTACCCGCCCGGGGCGCGCGGGTCGCCCGGGCCGCTGCACGGCTGCCAGTCGTCGGAGCCCGAGCTGGTCTCGTACGCCTCGTTGCGGACCAGATCGCCGTAGATGAACCCGAAGCCCAGGTCGAAGCCGAGCTCGACCGCGAACCAGTCGGTGACCGGGAAGCTCCACAGGAACTCCGCGTTCACGAAGATCACGCCAAGGTCGACGGTGATGTACTCGGTGTCGGTGCGCGGGTCGCCGGGGGCGCGGAAGTAGCCGTCGCCCTGCGCGTTGTTCCACCAGACGTTGGCGATGACGTTGAAGTTGTTGCGCCGCCAGTTGAACGTGAGGCCGACGCCCGGGTTGAACCCGTCGATCCCGCCGTCGACGAAGAGGCTCTGGATGAAGCCGGGGATGATCACCGCGCGGCCCATCGCGCCGAGGAAGAAGTAGTCGGTGTCCTCCTCCTCGAACGGGTCGGTGCTGTCGCGGAAGACCTCGCGCTCCTCCTCGTCGGCCATCTCGGCCTGCTCGTCGCCGAGGCGCGCGGGGGTCTCGTCGTCGGTCGCGGGGGCGGCCGCGCCGTCATCGGCCACGCCGTCGTCGGCCACGCCGTCGTCGGTGCCGTCACCGGTGCCGTCGTCGGTGGGCGCGCCGAGGCCGCCGCCGTCGTCGGCGCCGCCGTCATCGCCACCGGCGTCGTCGTCGCCCGCCATCGCGGCCTGTTCCTCTTCGAGGGTCTGCGCGCTCGCCACGCCCCCGAGCCCCGCGACACAGAGCGACACCGCACAGAACAAAGAAAGCCTGATCATCTCGTCCTCCCCGAGTGCGACCGAATCCTACCCCGCCGATCGTACGTGTGTCAGCACGAGCTGGGCCAGCTCGCGCGGCGCGAGCTGATGGATCATGTGCGACATCCCCTCGAGGATCTCCTCGCGGGCGTTCGGTAGCGCGGCGACGCGCTCGGCGTGGTCGCCGGTCCGAAAGCCCCGCGTCCCGGTCACCACCAGGGTCGGCGCGTCGACCCGCGAGAGGAACGCCGCGAAGGTCTCGGCCGAGAACGGGCTGGGCGAGGTCGTCCGGTGCAGCGGATCGAACCGCCACGCCAGGCCGCCCTCGACCTCCTCGGTGGCCTTGTCGGCGAGGAACAGCCCCAGATCCGACGGCAGGTCGGGGTTGGTGGAGCGCATGCGTTTGACCGCCTCGGCGAGATCGGCGATCGGCCGGGACTGGCGCCGCCGGAGGCGATCCATCGAGTCGAGCCAGGCCTTCATCTTGTCGGCCGGGTGCCCGGCGTACTCGGGCGGGCCGAGGCCCTCGACCAGGGTCAGCGTCCGCGCGACGCCCGGGTGCGTGGCCGCGTAGAGCGAGCAGACGGTGCCGCCCATCGAGTGCCCGAGCAGGTGCACGGGCCGGCTGGACAGGACCGGCATCAGCTCGTGCAGGTCGAGCACGTAGTCGGGGAAGTGGTAGTAGCCCCCGGCGCCGACGTGGTCGGTCTCGCCGTGCCCGCGCCAGCTGAACGCGACCACGCGCAGGCCCGCCTCGACGAGCGGCTCGGCGAGCCCGGCGAAGCTCCACGCGTGATCGAGGAACCCGTGGCAGCACACCAGCGTCGGGTCGCCGCCGTCGTTCCAGACCAGCGTGTGGTGGTCGAGGCCGTTGGCCCGGTGCGAGCGCTCGATCGGCGCGGTCATCGGCGGCACAACGACACGCTGAACCCGGGGACCGGCGTGCAGCGCATGTCCGACGGGCACAGGCCGTCGTCGGTGCACAGCCGCGTGCAGTAGCCGGCCGTGTCGCACAGGCCCGAGTCGCACTCGCGCCCCGTGCCGCAGCTGCTCGAGATCGCGCGCGAGCCGGCGCGCGAGCACACCTGCGTGATGCTGCCGCCGTCGACCTGCGGGAAGCAGCCGAGGCCCGGCCCGCAGCCGCCCTCCTGGCTGCAGAGCTGGGTGCACATCGGGCCGAGCGGCGCGGCGGTGTCGCACGCGCCGGAGCGGCAGGTCACCGTCCCCACCGCCGAGCACGTCGCGCCGATCGGGTCGGCGCCGAGCACGTCCGACGGCGGCACGCAGATCGGCGCGCGCGACCCGAACGCGATCTCGCACGTGTACGGCGGCAACCCCGGCAGGCGCGCCGGGCAGTCGGCGGCGGTGCGGCACTCGGCGGTGCAGCCCTGCGCCGACAGGCACAGCCCGCTCTCGCAGTCGTCGCCGTCGCCGCAGCCGTGCTCGATGTCGACGCAGACGCGTCCGCTGCCCGCCGCCATGCACGCGTAGCCCGCCGGGCACTCGCCGGCGTTCGCGCACGGCCGCGTGCAGTGCCCGGTGCCCGCCACGGTGTTCCCGATGCACAGCCCGAGCTCGCAGCTCCCGGCCGCCGACAGCGAGCAGACGACGCCGGTGTCGTCGGGGTGGCACAGCCCGTCATCGCCGCAGACGTGCTCGCTCGCGCAGTCGCGGTGCGCGCTGCACGCCATCGTGCACATCCGCGTCCCGCCCACGTCGTCGACGCACTGCCCGCTCGCGCAGTCGCCGCCCACGGCGCAGCGGTCGAGGTACTGCCCCGTCCCGCCGGGGGGCCCCGCGTCGGGGCCGGGGCCCGCGTCGACGCCGGGGATCGGCGGCCCCGCGTCGGTGCCGGGCCCCGCGTCGACGCCGGGGATCGGCGGCCCCGCGTCGAAGCCGGGGCCTCCGTCGGTCCCCGCCGGCGGCCCGGCGTCGGTCCCCGGCGGGCCCACGGCCACGCACTGGCCGATCTCGTTGCAGCGCTGCGCGCTCCCGCAGTCCACGTCGCGCTGGCAGTCCTGCCGGCACAGGCCGCGCTGGCAGTAGAACTGCTCACCGCACTGCGAGTGGAAGTCGCACTGCTGCCCCGCGCACGCATCCAGCGCCAGAGCGAGCGCGGCCAAGGCCAAGAACCGAGACAACCGCAAAGCGCGTAGAGGATAGCAGCGGTGGCGGAGGTCTACTCGCCGCGCAGCGTCGTCTCGCTCTCGATGCGGTCGGCGCCGGTCGCGCCCGCGACGGCGGCGGCGGCGGTCGCCCCGATCGGGCGCAGCAGCTCCACGTTGAGGCTGCTCGGAT
>Ga0209475_10004074_pt1 | contig 12853 bp, 11 predicted proteins | sample tdDd471_FD_187128 | JGI IMG/M metagenome (GOLD analysis project Ga0209475, IMG submission 187128) | Marine sediment microbial communities from the Atlantic coast under amendment with organic carbon and nitrate - tdDd47.1 (SPAdes)... | ecosystem: Environmental > Aquatic > Marine > Coastal >...
GCTTTAAAGAATTTATTAATCTTGATAAACCCCGCTTCTTTTAATAGCAGTTCGATACGCTTCTGGGGTATGAAGTGAACTTCTTTTTCACGCATTGCAAATTCTTCTTCAACCCTTTCATTATCAGCTCTCATAGATAGCTGCTGATTTTTCCAGGCAGCATTAAGAACATTATATTCATCTGAACCAATCTGTCCTTCAAGGTCAACAAGAACTATAGGTGCCCCTGGTTTTAATTTGTCGGAAATGGCTTTTAAAAAATTCAATTTTGCACCATCATCAGGTAAAAAGTGCATGACCAGAATAGCCGTGGCAGCATCAAAGCCTTTCTCTGATACAGCATCAATTAGTCCAAGGACAAGCGATATTTTGCTCTCCAGAGAGGCAACAGCTACTTTTTTCTCGGCAATAGAAAGCATCGACTCTGCTGGATCAAACCCGGTAAAAGACCAGTGGGGATTATTTTGTGAACAGTCAATTATCTCTTTTCCTGTTCCTGCACCTGACACTAAAATCCTTGCTTTAGTGTTCAGCCTATCCCGTAAAAGATGTTGAGTTAACTCATAAATGGCATTATAAGCAGGTATTATTTTATATGCTGTATCATCGTATTCATTGGACCATTCACCATTGAAATCTATTTGTTTTTCCATAAGATCATCTGCTTTGTTTATTTAGTTAAATCAATCTTTCCCATAAGATAACGCTTGAGCTGAGGGGCCGGGCGTTTAACCCGGAACCTCAGATAAAAGTTTTCAGTTTCCTAAACCGCAGACTTTCGAAAAAGTGCGCAGTATGCCCGGTCCCACTCCAGCGATTTGTTCGCTTTAGCTTTCCATTATAATGTCTTCTACCGCCCCGTCGTTTCAGATCAAAATTAGGCCGAGAATTGATGCTGATAACACCAGTAAAACAACGGAACTCAAACATCCTTTAGGAGATTTGTGGTTCGAATTTCTCTCCTCAGTTTCTTCAATGATCGCATAATCAAGGGCCTCATCGTCATCGAAAAAATCATCATCCATAAATGTTTCCTAATATTTTCTGATATTGTATTTAGGGTTTAGGTCTCTGATCATCCTTTTTTCTATCTCATGAATTTTTTCTTTTTCCAAATTGACTGCGAAGTAAACCAATAAAAAATTTTCTTTTATAAAATCAACGCTTGGTTCCCCTGGAGTGAGATCATGTTGTCTTGCAACATTTTTTCGAAACGCACTTTTTTCAATGACGAGTTTCCCTCTTTTTATGACATTTTTTTGAATTTGGCCTTTATCTTTTGTAGAAAATTTTTCTGATCTATTTTCCAGATAATTAGGATTTAAATGTTGGGACCATATTCTTCCTCGCAAGCCTTTTAATCCAACAGCACTTCCTACATATTCAATTGATGTGGCAACTTGATTCAGGTAACAGTAAATGCCTTTTTCAATTGGGATGTCAACTCTCTTCAGCAAATTTAGATCCCATTTTTTAGCCTGTAGAATTTCCTGTTGATTCATTTTTACCTTTTTAAGCGAACGCTTGAGCTGAGGGGCCGGGCATTAAACCCGGAGACCCAGCAATTAGTTTGTATTTCCTTGAACCACGGGCTTCAGCAAAAAGTGTGCAGTACGCCCGGTCCCACTCCAGCGATTTGTTATGTGTTGGTTACACTCGCTATATAATCTTTTAGAGACCCGTCTAAATGAAAAGTGTCTGCAAACCAGTTACCATCAAGATCTTCATCATATTCAGATACTGTGGCTTTAGTATCACAACCAGACTCTACCAAAAGCTTTAGAACGTTGAGTGAACCTCTACTACACGCCTTCAAAAAAGGGGTTTTATCCATAAACCCTCGAACTTCAAGGTTTGCGCCATTGTCGATTAGAATTTTAATTATTTGAATCGAGACGTCCTCATCGTTTTCTGCTGTATCGATGATTTCAAGCAGAGGTGATTCGCCACAACCGTTAACAAAGTCAAGATTTGCTCCCAAAGAAATATAGTGCTTCACATATTCAATCTTTTTATTCTTACATGAGGCGAGCAAAAGAGTATCACCAAATGAATCAATCCTATCTATACTCTCAAACGGACCGTAACATTTCTCAATATCTTGAGGATCTAATTCTCTCAGATCCGACTCGTAACAAATATCTCTGTTCATGCTTTGCTCATAACGCTTGAGCTGAGGGGCCGGGCATTAAACCCGGAGAGTCAGCAATTAGTTTTTTACTTCCTTGAACCACGGTCTTCTGCAAAAAGTGCGCAGTACGCCCGGTCCCACTCCAGCGATTTGTTAGCAAAAAACTCCGGGTAAATTTCATATAGTTCATGTTCTTGGGTGCCTTTGGGGACGACGTACATTACAGCTAATCAGCGGCGCTACTTTTGGCCTTCGCTGAATTATCCTTGTTAACATTCTTGTATGCGCCACAGTCATGAGCGAAAATGCATGTTGGGTTTTCTCCTAACTCAAACCACCTGTGAGCATCACAAACACCCGAATGGAAATCAACGGCTTCGTGCGGTGATACGTATCTCGTATACATTCTTCCGTTGAAAACTCCGCAGAACTGCAATACCCGTTCGTCATTAAGTTTTGAAAATAAAAAAGCAAACACTCTGCCTATGAACTGATTTACTTCTGATAGTGTTTGATCAATTTTTGCAAATATATCATCTATGATCAAAGCTTTTCCGTCGATGTTAAAACCTGAATGCATGTAACGAATTTTGCCAGTTTCTCTGTCTTTATGGCAACTTCCTGTTTCGAGATGTGTCAACTCATCCCTCATTCTTCTGAATCCTTCATACCAGGTCGCTTCTTTCACAGCTATGATCAATTGTTCAGGGAATCGCTTGTCGATTTTTCCTGAAGCAACATTTTTAAAAAATTTGCGTGTTGAATTTGGAATGCCCTGATAACCAGAATATATTTCTGTTACAACCTTTCTCGAACAATCGATAGATGAATAAAATTCTAAAATAACACCTTCTACCACTGCAGATAACTCTTTTGAATTGATTGCATTAGTATAGCCATTCTCCTTTAACTCGGCTTCATCGTTTTCCAAATTTGGGATTAATTTCAACGCAAGGTTTTTAAGAGTTAGAGCTTTATAAAAATGGCTTACTGCTCCAGAGACAGCCCTCTTACCTGACTTACTGAAATCATGGGTGTTGCTATAGAAATGACTAAATTTTTCTAAACTTCCCCATTGGTCTGGAGCATACAGTCTAGCTGTAGCTGATTTCATTCTATCTCCTGAATGCTAACTTTGAACATCTACGGCTTGACCGTAGCATGTTTGTTGTTTGAAATAAGTATGCTTTCCCCAGAACTCTGGTACATTTTTAATCCTTTGGAATCTTTTCTATTTGAAATGATTCTGGATTAATAAAATAATTATCCCTTTGATAGTCGTACCTTACTTGGCGAGATCTTAATGCGTGATTCACGGTTTCAAGAAATGGACGTTTTTTTTCTTCGCCGTCAAGATATGGATTTTCAAGTGCATATTCTGCTAATGCTTTCCCCCATTGTTCTCCTTTCAGGCCCTTTTGTCCAATTTCTGAAAGACTACGATAATTATCTTCAAATTGCTTTCCACTCTTGATACCACCCCAGTCGCCGGTTCTTATACCCTCAGAGTTAGCCTCTTGATTTTCATCCATGGTTGCTGCAACTTCAACTAACTCTTTCAATGTGAAATTTGCGAATTCAAAGTCAGGATTGTTACAATTGACGTAGCCTACAACGTTTCCATTTTTGACTTGCCGTCTGATTACCCTGAGATTCGCGGCTACATCCATGTCAAAGGATATAAAACTAAAACGTCGTAGCTCCCTATCTTGAACCAAACCATCGGCTAATCGCAATGCAGCATTTGCGCGTTCATTGCCTACAGCACCTTTTAAATTAACAAGTTCTAAACCACCAGATGCTGCTTTTGGTAAAATATATAAAGCTGCAAAATATTCAGTCTCACCTTCCAAATACCATCGCAAGGTACTACCTGTGTGTAACCCGAATTCGAATGCTACATGAGGTTTGGCTTTGGTAGTTTCTTCTGTTGGTTGCTCAGAGCCATATATTCTCGCACGTGCTCCAGGAGCCCATTGTCCAAAAGCTTGATCTTCTTCCTGCCAAGTAGTGTCAGTGTAATCTCTAAAACCACGCCTTAAAACTTCTGCCATATGTCTTAACCACATAGCTCCGGCAATTTTGCCCTTTGCACGTTCTCTTTTTATCCAAGGGGAAAGACGCAATAGAATATAAAGATCTCCATTATCATCTAATTGAGCTGCGCTAAATCGTATTTTCTCATGTTTTTTTTGCCATTCTTGAGAATCGAAAGTTTTCATCAGAGGTAGAGCCTTTTGTTTATAAGAATCTACCAGTTTTTTATGTTCCTCAAATCTTATAAAGCCGCTAAGTGAAGTTCGAGATGTGATTATCGGCCAGTATAGTGGCTCAAGTATGATTGCCAGGTTGGCAACCTCATTTGCTAATTTTGCAATTTCTGTTATTGTTTCTATTGATGGTAAAAAATTGCTTGCTTTGGCCAAAAACTTATTGAAAGAATCACGATCTATTGATGATGAAGCTGTTATGTTTAACCTGCATGCCTCTGCTATTAAATGAATAGGGTACATTCTAAAAGGATGAAATAAATGATTTTCGGTTCCTGGTAATTCATCAGATTCCAGCCACCCCATTTCAAAAAACTTACCAGGGTCCCCTGTAATAACCCCTGAAACTGCAATTCCTCTTTCACGTAGAAAACGTATCAGGGCGCCCTCATCAAGCAAACGGTTTTGTAAGATTTCGGAATACGTTTCTCTGTATTCTGTAATAAACTTTTGAACAGAGGTCTCAATTTCTTTCATAATTTATTCCAATAGAAAGAAAGCTCGTTTGTTAAGTTTCATCTTGCACCTTAATCAATGGTAATTTGTCGATAATTCTTGGCTCTATTTCCATCCGCATCTCAAATACCTTTTCCTGGAGCTCATAAGCCATAGTTGCCAACTTCTCCATTACTTCAGGTAACAGATGCGTTGTATAAGGGCTGGCATTTGTCGGCATCAAAATTTTACGGTGACCAAGATTCAAGACTTGAGGAACAACGTTGTTAGCATCAGCGTCAGAGTGAGCCATCATGGTGTCTCTGTCTTTTAGGACTTGATTATGTATTTTCATTTTATCTTCGTCAAACCGGGAAAGAATGTCAGCGGGCAATTTTTTTAATGCCAGTTTTCCTCTACTTACTTTGAAGGGTCGAGAGTAGGCAACAATAACGGCCAAGTTTAATGCATGTACAATGTGTCTATTTTCTGGATATTTTTCATAATAACCGTTCTCTACGAGTTCAGATGCCACCTCATGTGCTTGTTTAAAATCGTTGTAAGATAAAAGAAGACGGTTAAATAGCTTGAATTCTTCCTCATCTACGTCAATTTCAATATATTCAGTCATTTGATTTTCCTAAATATGAAATTAAATATGAAACTTAACTTTGAAAATAACCGGTATCACCCGGTTCATTTTCGTTGTTGAAATCCATAGCGCAATAATATAGGAGTGAACCCAGGTCTCTATTTTTCCATTCCATTCGCGGTTCGTATCATTTTTATGATCTGTTCAGTATTCACAATTAAATCATCACTGTAATGTTTCTCCTCCCATTGCTGTGTGACTTCCTTTGCAATTTTAACTTTTTCTTTTGAATATTTGTTTGATATGGCAGCTTTAATTTTATCATCCAGAGGCAACCCATCTTCACGCTCATACATTGCGGTAAAAGCGCAGTCAAAAGAGTCAAACAGACCGAAGGCATCATCGTCCATAAGCTCTGGTTTTACATCAAGATTTATTCGCTTGGATTTATTACTTTTGGGTCCATTCACCCATGATTTTGTAAATGGTTTACTGGCTAATACTTTCTTGAATAGGTTTATGGGAACGTAGTTTTCAGTTTCTCTACCATCCGTGAGCCAAATCTTCACAAATTCTTTGAGTGAACGTTTTTGACCACTCAAGTTTGTATCTAATGATTCCAAGCGTGAAATCGTTTTGACAACACGTTCTTTAAATTTACTTTCATCGAAGCTTTTTTGGTTATGGCAATCGGTATCGCAGAATACAACGACATATCTACTTGTAAATAGAAAATCGACAATGTTTTCACTCTCGGATAAAAAATCATGGCTTGATAAATTTGCACCACCGTAAAAGATAAACGAATAATGTTTGCCATCAATCAATGAATTATTTGATCTATCGCTAATCCATTTTTTTACATATATTGCATCACTTGGCCCTTCAACCCAAATTATCAGATTTGATTGAAGTATCTGTGATGCTCGAATTCCAAGTTCGTCTAACACCTCTCTTTTTTGAACAATAGTGGAGCATGGGTACGCTTGTGACGCATCAGAAGATTCTCTGGTTAACCTATGAATAGACCAACTATCACCAATTTGATCAATAAGTATTGATGAGTGTGTGGTTATAAAAAAAGAGTGATTTGGAAGTTCATTGTCAAAAATTTCTATGAGTTTAATTACAGCGTCAGGATGGAGATTTGATTCTGGTTCATCAAGGAAAACATTAAGAGACTTTTCACGGAATAGATATAAATGTGAAAGAAGCATTATAATTTGAGCAACACCTGTACCAAGTTCATCCAACGATGCCCAGAGTAATTCGTCTCCTCGTTTAATAGCCAACCGAAATTCTTTACTCTCACTTATAACGTCAACACCTTCAATACTTTCATTTGTAATTTTTGATACCCACACTTTGATTTTATTCTGATAGTTACCCCACTCTTTGCGATCATCTCTTTTTACCGTATTCAGTTCACTGATTATCTTTGCTCCATCAAAATAAAAATCAGATTTGCGAGTTGATTCTCTCTCATGATGTCTAATTGGATCGATAAAAATCAGAGAATCCAAAAACGCTTTCCAAAATATAAAGGAATCCCCAATTCCTGATATTTTCTCTATTAAGTCCTCATGTTTCCCCGTTTCACTATTATATATTTGATAAGGTTCTTCCAAACTGATTAATTTTTGTCCTCCAACTTCAACAAAAAGGCTATTTTTCTTCTCCTTATACGAATGCAAACTTTTGAGAACGACATTAGAAGTATGAAAGGGTGTGTCTTCTACCCATTTCGTTTTATCAAGATCCATTTCAATTTTGCAGGTAATATCATTTTTCAACCACGCCCAACTATCGCTTTCAATAAATTCAGTAGCAATATTCTGATATATTGTGTGATTTTTTTTTATAGTAGAATTTATTGTTACTTGATTTGAAATTTCTTTAAGTCTAAGAAAGTATTTGGATATATTTGACTTACCCGAATTATTTTGACCTATGAAAATGTTATTCTTCTTCAAATCGTTTATAAAAATCCCTTCTGAATCAAAGGAACGCCAACCATTAATTTCGATGTTTTTGATTTTCATTTTTGTTTCTCTCTCAGCTTCCAACCTCTAACTGTTCTTTCTGTAGAATATTCCTGAGAGACACCTTCTTTCCATGCTTTAGAATACGCAATATCATTACTTTTGGGAAATGGTGCTGGCGTTCTAAATCGCACCTTTCGAGGTAATTTAATACCGTCGCCTGAAACTAAAGCTTCCCCATCCCGTAAACTTGGTAATATATCAGCTTGCCCAGCGAGAGTATCGGGAAGTAATCTCCTAACTTTATTTTGATCATTATCATTGGTAAGCCTTAGTGTTATATACGTGCCGCATTGGGACAAAACTGTCGTTGAGACATTTGAAGGTCTTTGAGTTACCACAAGCAAACTCAGCCCATATTTTCGACCTTCTTTTGCGATTCTCTCAACCCGTTCTTTGCATAAAGCAAATCTTTTGCTTGATTCTTCGGGAATATATGTATGAGCTTCTTCAAGAACCAATGCCATTGGCAATTCTTGAGGATCTAAATCCCAGTATCTGTAATCAAAACAAAGTCTTGCCATAACGCCTATGCAAACATTTCTAACATCTGAAGGCAAGCCACTTAAATCTAAAATAGATAAGAACTTAGTTTCTTTTTTAGATAAACCAAGCAGTTTGTCAAAATATGCCGCCAAATCCAGCATGTCGTCTTTCCCTTTATTTAGAAAACTGTATCTTGGATCATCTTTAACGTTTTCGAGTCTTTTTAGAATTTTTATTATAGGTTCTTTTTTGGAGACTGCAGTGATAGCATCTTCTTGCTCTTTTAAAATTTCGACTAACTGATTAATATCAAAATAGATCGGTGTATCTGCTGAGACTCTATCGGTTGGAATATCTCCAAGAGCAGGACTCGATTGCTTTAAACTGACTATTGCATTTTTAATGAGTGCAATTTGTGTTCCGCCGGCATCAGGGTAGTAAATAGCAATAAATTCATCTAAATCTAAAAACCAATATGGTAGAGAGAAATCATCCCAATCAACACATTGAGTTTTTTCATGAAAAACTTCATTTTCAATTTCTCCATGGCCAAATGCTGAGGGATATTCATTGTGCAAGTCAAAAAAAACAATACGAGGATACGGATAATCTTTTAATATTGACTGAATAATACTTGCAACCGTGCAGCTTTTTCCGCTGCCCGTAGTCCCTAAAATAGCTGTATGCCGACCAAGTAATTTGTCAAGATCCAGATAGGCCTTTTCTTTTTCATCTTCAGTAACTAAAAAGCATTTTGAGTCTTTCTCATTATCGACACCTAAAACTTTATTGACTTGATCGCTTGTTAGAAAATAGGTATCGCAGCCTATTAGTGGAAGACGGCTAATACCACGAGAAAATTTACCATCATCAATTGTACCAACAATTGCTAACGTTACTCGTTTTAGGTCATAAGGCTCATACGTTACTTGCCCATTTTCTCCAACTATCTTTTTTTCTGCTTCCTCCACCTGAACTTTAGAAACCGCACATATTGTATTTCCGTGCAAGCCCCCACAATTTATGTAGGCTCCGACCTCAGCAAAGTAATCATTAGATTCAAATCCTAATTCTAAATTTTCAGCTTTAACGGATACGGAGGACCCATCAACTTCTTTGACTGTACCAAATTTTAGTTCTGGTATTCTTAAAGTCATTTTTTTATTCCTTTATTGATAGAAATAACGTTGCTTTTCAGTGTGTAAATCTTTTGTTCTCTACTAATTCTTATATGCGGCTGTTTTTAAGCTAATAATTGCAGATTTTAACAAATGTAACTCCAAGTGCTGTGATGCATAATTTGTCATACCCACCATGAGAAGTAACGATGTCGGTGAATAGATTATCGTTTTCTGTATTAATATCTATAGAGTCCTCATCAAAATAGGAATCAGCTAATCCCAGTCGACTAAGATTATCCACAGATTCCCAGTAGACAGAGTCACTTATGGATATATTATCAAGGATATTAGCCTTTAAGATTGGTGTCCAAGTAGGAGGCCGATGTTCCTTAAACCATTTCTGGTTTACATAGAGTTCTTTATTTTCTTGATAGTTATTTTCTCGGTTTTCATAAATGGTATACATAGCTTGAAGGATTTTAACATCGATGGGGTCAAGTTGGCGTATAATCTCGGCAAAGGCTGTTCGCCTCGTTTGAATTTCAGGGTCGATTGCTGTCACTAATAATTTAGCATATAAATCATGAAGCTGATTGTCATCTTCAATTGATGCGTTTTGAAAAATTGGAAGTGCTAATTTAGGAGGAATTTTGACAAACCTATCGGATAACTCTTTATTTTGAATTAAGCTTTCGGCCTTCTCAATGAGCTTGATTTGTCTTTCCCATCTTTTATATTTCAACGAGTCAGCCAACATTCCGCATGTAGCGTCAATGGATTCTCCCATGACAGTCGCAAAGAATCTGCCAAGGCGTTCAATCGATTTGACTGCCTGGCCAGTGGTTTTGGCAATTTCTTTTACTGCTTCAATTGATTCTTCCATTTTGATGCCTCATTCACCGCCTCAAGCGGCGGATAGACTCGAGTTATTTTTAATCTTTTTTTAAATTTCATTTACCCTTTATTTATTGTTCACAGGACACCGACATCAGTGACGGTTAAAGTTGAACCCAATTCCTACAGTAAAGAGTGGTTTAACACTGTGCAAAGTGAAAGCCACAAATCCGTGAAGGCGGTCTATGCGTGTGCTTGTTAGTTTGTCTTATTTGGGATTCAAGACAATTCTACCTTTTGAATTTTGTTTAGCCGTTCTACCTTTTGGTATAGCGACAACTCTTCCATCCGCTCCTTGTCTTGATGTGCCACCTTTTGGAATGGCAACAACCCTTCCATCTGCTCCTTGTCTGGAAGTACCACCATCGGGAATCTTAATCTTTTTTCCATCACTTCCGGTTCTGTGCGTTACCATATTTTTTCCCCTTTGAATTTTTAACAATATGACTAACAGACCTGGGTATCATTCAGTCGTTGTTATCTAACTGGATACCATGTGAATATGAAAATTATCCAGATCTGGCTAATTCCTTTATCTACAGAGTTCCATATCAAATCATACAGAAATAACGATTACAAAAATCAACTTAATGATTAAACTTATTTTATGACCAATTGCAACAATCAATATTAATGCCCTGTTAAATTTCCTTTTCAAAGATAACAAAAGGTAAGAATCTGAATTATTCTTTGCCTGCCGTATTTTAAAAAAGGCTGGAACAAAGTATACACGTTTTCCACATTGCAGAAGAAAAAAACCATGAGCAGTCATCACGGCCGGACCATATCCCCATATTCTCATTCCACCCTGCCCGGATCACATTTATTCTTGCCCGAATCCCTGTAAACTGGTTGAATACCGGGCATGAAAATTAAAAATTATGAATCAAAGACAGTTTCCATTCCCCATTTTAATGCCGGACCGGGCCAAGCCTGGTGCATTATAGGGGCCAATCGGTCGGGGATCGAAGAATTCTTTCAACTGCTGGCAGGGGAGAGATCCCCCGGGCCGGGCCAGAGAATCCAACGGCCCCGGGACTGCAGCGTATTCTCATTTGCAGGCCAGCAGGCCCTGTTTGAGGCAGAGCTTAAAAAAGACGACACAGACTTCATGGACAAAATTGATCCGGGCACTTTGGCCCGGGAATTTCTTAATTCCCCGGAAAACAATCAGGACCTGATTCAGGCCTTTGCCATGGACAAGGTTCTGGACCACGGATTCCGCCAATTGTCTACGGGCCAGTCCCGGAAACTGCTTCTCCTGGCCAGGCTCACAAGGGGAACGGACTGCCTGGTCATCCAGTCCCCCTATGACGGCCTGGACATGGCCGGATGCCTGGAATTGGATAAAGCCCTTAGCCTGTGCCGGGACAGGGGCATCCGGATTATCATCACGGTTCACAATCCAGAGGATATCCCCTCCTGGGCCACCCACATCGGAGTGATGGACCGGGGACATCTGGCCTTGTCTGGAGCAAGAGACAAGGTTCTCAAAAATATGCCCGGCCTGGGGGCGCCTGCCGACTTCAAGGCAAACCTGGATGAAATGGTCACTGCCCGGCCGGATCAACGCCCGGACAAACAAGAGCTGGTCCGCCTTGAAAACGGATCCGCCGGTTACCAGGCCAGGATCGTATTCTCAGGACTTGACCTTAAAATCCATACCGGAGACCACACCCTGATATCCGGGCCCAACGGCTGCGGCAAATCCACCCTGGTCCATATCATCACCGGCGACCACCCGGCCTGCTACCGGAACCGGCTCTGGATATTCGGAGTCCGGCGGGGCACCGGGGAATCCATCTGGGACCTCAAAAAAAATATGGGCATCTTAAGTGCGGATCTGCACAGAAATTATATTGTCCCGGGATCGGTTCTGGATTGCGTATTGTCGGGCCTGTTCGATTCCATAGGCCTGTACACCGTTCCCTGCCAGGAAGACAGGAAAAAAGCCATGGCCTGGCTGGAGCGCATCAGCCTCTCCCATGAGGCCGGCACCCCTTTGCGCCGCCTATCCTATGCAGACCAGCGTCTGGTACTCATTGCCCGGGCCCTGATCAAGCTGCCGGCCCTGCTGATCCTGGATGAACCCACCCAGGGCCTGGACCAGGCAAACAGGGACGCCATCCTTGACTTTCTGGGACAGGTGGCCAAAGAAAATATGAGTACCATCCTCTATGTCAGCCACAGGGAGGATGAATTCAGGGACTTTTTTGTTTCCCGTTTAAGAATGGATCGGATAGACCAATAACCAATTTTATTCGCAGGGCAGGCAGATGATAAACTCGGTGCCTTGGCCCAGAACTGATCGGACCTCCATTTTACCCCCGTGGTCCTCAGTGATAATGAAATAGGAGACAGAAAGGCCCAGACCGGTGCCTGATTTGGTCGCTTTAGTGGTGAAAAAGGGTTCGAACACCCGTTTGCGCACCTCTTCTTCCATGCCCGGGCCGTTGTCCTTCATGGCCAAACAGCTCATGGGGCCGTGCTGAAAGATACGGATAACAATTTCAGGGGGCCTTCCAGGGTCCCGATTTTCTCCCATGGCCTGGGCCGCATTTTTAAAGAGATTTAAAAGGACCTGTTGAATCTTGCTCTCTTCGCAACGGGCATTTTTAATCCCAGGCTCAACCCTTTTATGGATACGGATATGTTTAAAATCATATTGATCTTTGAGCACAAAATCATTGTTGGCAAGGGATAGGGTTTTGTCCACCACAGCGGCCAGGTCGCAGGGTTGTTTCTCCTGCACAGTCTTCCTGGCAAAGCTGAGCATGTTATCCACAATTTCAGCCGCGGTTTTGCCCGCTGTGAGAATATTATCAACCAGGCCTGGGATACCTCTTTTTTGGATATAGGCAAAAATGGTCTCCATATCCGTC
>Ga0209475_10004076_pt1 | contig 12847 bp, 8 predicted proteins | sample tdDd471_FD_187128 | JGI IMG/M metagenome (GOLD analysis project Ga0209475, IMG submission 187128) | Marine sediment microbial communities from the Atlantic coast under amendment with organic carbon and nitrate - tdDd47.1 (SPAdes)... | ecosystem: Environmental > Aquatic > Marine > Coastal >...
TGGCGGCCCCGCATGTCACCGCCATTGTGCAGCCGGTGGACAAGGACAACGGTAAAAAGAGAACCCCCACGGCGCAACGATAACTGCAAAAAACGTAACACTATTTCACAACAGCGGTCATCGGCACATCCCGGTGGCCGTTTTGTGTTAGCGGCGTTACAGCCATGATTTCTTGACTTCGCACACGCATCCTGTTAGGTGTCGAATTGCGGGCCCGTCACGGGCTTTTGCGGTCTTATATAACACGTAAAACATCAGGATATTCACCATGCTGGACCCTAAAACGCACAAGGACTGGGAAATTGCGCAGGACGCCGAAAAGGCCATGCGCCCCATTATGGATATCGGCCGCAGCGCCGGGCTGCTGGACAACGAACTTTTGCCCCAGGGGCATTATCTGGCCCGGGTGGATTACGCCCGGGTGCTGCAACGCCTCGGCGACAAACCCAACGGAAAATATATCGACGTCACCGCCGTTACCCCCACGCCTTTGGGAGAAGGTAAAAGCACCACCACCATCGGTCTGGTGCAGGGGCTGGGCAGACTGGGTAAAACCGTGAGCGCCGCCATGCGGCAGCCTTCCGGCGGTCCCACCATGAACATCAAGGGCAGCGCCGCCGGGGGCGGACTCTCGCAGATTATTCCCCGCACCGAGTTCAGTCTGGGGCTTACCGGCGATATCAACGCCGTGGCCAACGCCCACAACCTGGCCATGGTGGCCCTCAACGCCCGGATGCAGCACGAGTTCAATTACGACGACGCCAAACTGGCGGCCATGAACATCAGGCGGCTGAACATTGATCCCACCAAGGTGCAGATCGGCTGGGTGCTGGACTTTTGCGCCCAGAGCCTCCGGCATATCATCACCGGTCTTGGGGGCAAGTTCGACGGCCTGACCATGGAGTCCCATGTGGATATCACCGTGGCCAGCGAAGTCATGGCCATCCTTGCGGTGGCAAAGGATCTGGCGGACCTGCGGCAGCGCATGGGCCGTGTCGTGGTGGCATACGACAAATACAACAAACCGGTGACCACCGCTGATCTGGAAGTAGACGGAGCCATGTGCGCCTGGATGGTGCAGGCCATCAATCCCACCATGATGCAGACGCTGGAAGGTCAGCCGGTGTTTATCCACGCCGGACCATTCGCCAACATCGCCATTGGTCAAAGCTCGGTGATCGCCGACCGCCTTGGCCTGAAGCTCTGCGACTATCATGTGACGGAATCCGGTTTTGCCTCGGATATCGGCTACGAAAAATTCTGGAATCTTAAATGCCGTGCCTCGGGTTTGGTGCCCGACGCCTCGGTTATCGTCACCACGGTGCGGGCCATGAAGGCCCACGGCGGAGCTCCCCGGGCCATTCCCGGCAAGCCCCTGCCCGCGGAATACACCGACTCCCATCCCGCATGGGTGGAAAAGGGCTGCGCCAACCTGCTGCACCACATCAATATTGTGCGGCGTTCCGGCGTTTCTCCGGTGGTGTGCATCAACGCTTTTTACACCGACCATGACGATGAAATCGCGGTGATCCGCCGCATGGCCGAAGAAGCCGGAGCCCGGGTGGCGGTGAGCCGTCACTGGGAGCTGGGCGGCGAAGGGGCCACGGAACTGGCCCAGGCGGTGATGGAAGCAGCGGAAGAAGCCAACAGCTTCAAATATCTGTACGACCTTGACCTGCCCCTGCGGCAACGGGTGGAGCGCATCGCCACAGAGATTTACGGAGCCGATGGCGTGGACTTTACCCCGGAAGCCAACAAAAAGGCGGCAGCCATTGAAGCGGACCCGGAACGTAGCGTTCTTGGCACCTGCATGGTGAAAACCCATCTGTCCCTCAGCGACAATCCCCGGGCCATGGGCGTGCCCACCCGCTGGCGTCTGAAGGTGCGGGATATTCTGACCTTCATGGGCGCAGGCTATGTGGTGCCTGTGGCGGGTGATATCAAGCTGATGCCCGGCACCGGATCGCAGCCCGCGTTTTCCCGCATTGACGTGGATACAAAAACCGGTAAGGTGACCGGACTGTAATACCGATAACCCTCAGGAGATGTAATGACAGCCAACATTATCTACGGCAGCGAAGTGGCGGCGGACATCCGCGCCCGGTTGAAGACGGAAACAGAGAATCTGAAAAACCAGACCGGCATTGTTCCGGGACTGGTGACGATTCTGGTGGGACAGCATCCCGCCAGCATGAGCTATGTCACCGCCAAGGGCCGCACCGCCAAAGAGCTTGGCTATCATTCCATTCAGGAAAACCTGCCGGAAGATATCTCCGAAGCCGATCTTCTGGCCATGGTGGATCGCTATAACAACGACGACGCCATCCATGGTATTTTGGTGCAGCTTCCCCTGCCTGATCACATTGACGAAAGCAAGGTCATCGAAAGCATCAGCCCCTTAAAGGATGTGGACGGTTTTCATCCCTATACCCTGGGCCGGATGGTTATTGGCGAACCCACCTTTTTACCCTGCACTCCGGCGGGTATCCAGGAGCTTATCCGCCGCAGTGGCATGGAAACCGAAGGCGCGGAAGTGGTGGTGGTTGGTCGCAGCAACATTGTGGGAAAACCCATTGCCAACATGCTGTGGCAAAAAGCCGCCGGGGCCAACGCCACGGTAACCCTGTGCCATACCCGCACCAAAGATATCGCCGCCCACACAAAGCGGGCGGATATTTTGATTGTGGCGGCGGGACGCCCCAACACCGTGACCGCGGACATGGTGAAACCCGGAGCCGTGGTGATCGATGTGGGTGTCAACCGCATCGGTAAAAAGCCCGACGGCAAGGCCCTTTTGGCCGGGGACGTTGATTTTGAAGGAGTGAAGGAAATCGCCGGAGCCATTACTCCGGTGCCCGGTGGCGTGGGCCCCATGACCATCACCATGCTCATGGCCAACACCCTGCGGGCGGCGCAACTGCGGGCGGAGCAGGCATAACGGCTCAAGCCCTGTAATACTGATAAGAAACCACACCCCTGTCATCGGCTCGATGGCGGGGGTGTTGTGCATGTGGGGGGAGAGGTGCTCCGGCTCAGAATGAGAACCCGCCGGGGAATGGATGATATGCCTTGACACCGGCGGGGCTTCCGGCTAACACAAAAGGGCAGGATAAAACGCTATATAGGTGAATAAAAACGCGTGTTTGTGGGTCAGTGCCCATGGACCGCAACCCATACTTGCAGGAGAATCCCATGCATACGCTTATGACCCGAATGATGTGGACCGCAGCTGTAGTCCTGATGCTGCCGGTGCTGTGGCAATGTGACGACGGCTCAACCCCGGCGGCCTGCGGCGACAACAGTCGTCAGGGCGGCGAAGTTTGCGACGGCTTTGATCTTGGTGGGGCCACTTGCGCCTCTTTGGGTTTTGGCGGCGGATCGCTGTACTGCCGGGCGGATTGCACCGGCTTTTCCACGGCCATGTGTACGGCTGCCTCCTTTTGCGGCGACAACAGCGCCGAGGGCAATGAAGCCTGTGACGGCACCGACCTGCGGGGCAAGGACTGCGTGGCCCTGGGATTCGGTCCGGGAAATATTGTGTGCAAACCCGATTGCAGCGGTTTTGTGACCGATGCCTGCGGCGCCACCGGAAGCTGCGGCGACAACGCCATCAATGGCACCGATGTGTGTGACGGCGCTGATCTGGGGCTGGAGACCTGCGAAAATCTGGGCTTTGGCGCAGGCACCCTGGCCTGTCAGGCCAACTGCGCTGGTTTTGACACCTCGGGCTGTGGCGCGGTGCAGGGCTGCGGCGACAACAACAAGGAAGGCGACGAAGTCTGCGACGGCAGTGACTTTGGTGATACCACCTGCGCTTCCTACGGCCTTGAAGAGGGCGAACTAAAGTGCAGCGCCGACTGCAAATCCATTGATACCTCCGGCTGCACCAGCACCTGCGAACCCCAGTGCGGCGAGCGGGAATGCGGCCCGGACCCGGTCTGCGATTTAAGTTGCGGTACCTGCGACCAGTACTCGGAATGCAGCCCGGAAGGGAAATGCGAGCGGATTTGCGACCTTGATCCCATCAACGGAGTAACGGAACTGAACTTTGATCTGCAAACCGTGCAAATCGGGGGCACTGTGACCCTCAATGGCGCTGCCATGCCCAACAACACCCGCGAATATTACAGCGAAGAGAACCGCGCCTCTTTGCAGTTTATCAACAAAAAGAGCGGTGACAGCTGGTATGTGCAGCTTGGACCCAATGGGGCCGCCACATACAACGTGGATATCTTTGTGGGTACCTATGATGTCATTCTCTACCCCAACAACGATGATTATCAGGATGTGCTGCCGGAGATGAATATTTATCTGGCAAAGGATCTGCTGATTGACCATGTCGACAGCTATGATTTCAATCTTCGAACCGTGCAGATTGGCGGCGCTATTACCCTTAACGGTGCGGACATGCCCACGAATACCCGGCAGTATTACAACGAGGAAAACCGGGCCTCTTTGCAGATCGTGAACAAGGATACCGCCGACAGTTGGTATATTCAGCTTGGTGCCAGCGGAGCCGCCACCTACAACTTCGAAATTTTCGTTGGCACCTACGATATCCTGCTGTACCCCAACAACGACGATTATCAGGATGTGCTGCCGGAGATGAACATCTACCTGCAAAAAGATCAGGTCTTTGACCGGGTGGACAGTTATGACTTTGACCTGAAAACCGTGCAAATAGGCGGAGCCATTACCCTTAACGGTGCGGACATGCCCACCAACACCCGGGAATATTACGGAGAAGAAAACCGTGGCTCTTTGCAGATCGTGAACAAGGATACCGCCGACAGCTGGTATATCCAGCTTGGAGCCCGGGGAGCCGCCACCTATAACTTCGAGATTTTTGTGGGCACCTATGATGTGCTGCTGTATCCCAACAACGATGATTACCAAAATGTCCTGCCGGAGATGAACATCTACCTGAAAAAGGATCAGGTCTTTGACCGGGTGGACAGTTATGACTTTGATTTGCAGACGGTGCAGATTGGCGGAGCCATTACCCTTAACGGTGCGCAGATGCCCAACAACACTCAACAGTATTATAACGAGGAAAACCGGGCCTCTTTGCAGATCGTGAACAAAGACACCGCCGACAGCTGGTATATCCAGCTTGGTGCCAGCGGAGCCGCCACTTATAACTTCGAGATTTTTGTGGGCACCTATGATGTGCTGCTGTATCCCAACAACGACGATTATCAGAACGTGTTGCCGGAAATGAATATCTACCTGCAAAAAGATCAGGTCTTTGACCGGGTGGACAGCTACGATTTTAATCTGCAGACAGTGCAGATTGGTGGAGCCATTACCCTTAACGGTGCGCAGATGCCGGACAACACGCAACAGTATTACAATGAGGAAAACCGGGCCTCTTTGCAGATCGTGAACAAGGATACCGCCGACAGTTGGTATATTCAGCTTGGCTCCAGTGGAGCCGCCACCTATAACTTCGAGATTTTCGTGGGTACCTACGATATCCTGCTGTATCCCAACAACGATGATTATCAGAACGTGCTGCCGGAGATGAACATCTACCTGAAAAAGGATCAGGTCTTTGACCGGGTGGACAGCTACGATTTTGACCTGCGCACCGCCCAGGTTGGCGGTATGGTGACCCTTAACGGAGGCACCATGCCCAACAACACCCGGCAGTATTACACCGAGGAAAACCGGGCGTCCCTGCAGTTTGTCAACAAGGATACTCTGGACAGCTGGTATATCCAGCTTGGAGCCAGCGGCGCAGCAACCTACAACATTGAAATTTTTGAGGGTGCCTACGACGTGTTGCTGTACCCCAACAACGACGATTATCAGGATGTGTTGCCGGAAATGAATATCTACCTGCGGGTGGGCTGCACACAGTAGCGCAATTTCTATTCATCATATATCGGCGGTATGTGCCCGGGCATGTACCGCCGTTTTTGTATTCAGCCAAGCAAAGCGCCCATGCCCGCCAGATGATAGGTCAGCAGTTGTTCCATGGCCACGGCAATGGCATCGCCGGTATCATGGGTAAGCAGAATATCGGCGATTTTTAGCAGATAATGGCGGTATATCAGGTTGACGATTTTGCGGCGCTGCGGGCTGAGTTTACCCCTGCCGTGTTTTTTGGCCCAGGCCTCGGCCTGGCGGGTCAGAAGCGTCACCAGTTCGTCGAATACCCCGGCGTGGCGGGTGCCCTCGCAACGGGTCAATACAATTACCACCGCCAGCCGGTGACGGGTCACAAACTCCCGCTGCTGCGGGTTTAACACCAGCATGTCGCCGTAGCTTCCGGTGGGGGAGGTGATGGCGGTTTCGCTTCGACCCCACAGCATCTGCCGGATCTCCGCCACCAGTTGGTTGTCAATTACCTGATAAAACAGGGCTTCCTTGTTCTCCACATAACGGTAGATGTTGCCGGTGGAAATCCCTGCCTCCCGGGCGATATCCCCCATGCGTGCGCCGGACAGTCCGGTTTGGGCAAAGCACGCCAGGGCCGCGGCTTCGATGTGTTCCCTGACTTCGGTTTTCAAACGCTGGGCCATGATGCCTCCGGGCGGTGAGTTCCAATAATGAATTGCCTGTTCACTACATCATCGGTGGCCCCCGGGGTCAAGAAAAAAGGCCCCGGCAAAACAATGAGGGATAAAATCCCGGAATCCGGTTGACGTCACCGCAGGCGGTCTCTAGTATGTGCCCATGGAAAACGACCGCATTGTAAGCGTATGGCATGTTGAGGGCGATGAAATCAACCAGGCGCAGGCCCGCAGGCTGGCAGCGGACCTGGGGGTTGCAGAACCCGTGGGCACCCTGCTGATCAACCGGGGTCTGGAGACCGCCGAAGACGCCAAAACCTTCATGAATCCCGCCCTGTCCGCCATGCATCAGCCCCTGCTGCTGCCGGACATGGATGTTGCCATTGACCGTCTGTCACAGGCCATCGCCAACCGGGAAGCACTGACGGTCTACGGCGATTACGATGTGGACGGCATTACCTCCACCACCCTGCTGGTACGTTTTTGGGAACGGCTGGAACTGCAGGTGGATTATTATATTCCCCATCGCATGGAAGAGGGCTACGGCCTGCATGCGGAATCCATCCGCAAACTGGCGGACAACGGTTCCCGGCTGCTGGTTTGCGTTGACACCGGCAGCACCGCCCTGGCGGAAGCCTCTCTGGCCCATGAACTGGGTATGGAGCTGATTATCATCGACCATCACCGCATGGCGGATGAACTGCCCAAAGCCGTGGCAGTGGTGAATCCCCAGCGGGAAGAGAACCAGTATCCTTTTAAGGAGATGGCCGCCGTTGGCGTGACCTTTAACCTGCTGGTGGCCCTGCGGGCCCGGCTGATAGAGCAGGGCGTGCTGCAAAAAGGGCAGATCGACCTGCGGGATGATCTGGATCTGGTGGCCCTTGGTACGGTGGCGGATCTGGTGCCCCTGCGGGATGTGAACCGCATTTTTACCTCCGTGGGTTTGCAACGGCTGACCCATGCCAAACGAGCCGGGGTACTGGCATTAAAAGAAGCCGCCCGTATCCGCGAAACCGTGCGGGCAGGGCAGGTGGCCTTTTTCATGGCCCCGCGGCTGAACGCCGGAGGCCGTCTGAGCCACGCCAAACAGGGTGTGGAGCTGTTTTTATCCAAAGACCTGAACCACGCCCGGGGCATTGCGGAAGAACTCAACAGCCTTAATCAGCAGCGTCAGCGGGTGGAGCAAAACGCCTTTAAACAGGCCTGCGCCATGCTGGAAGGTTCCGACTACCTTAAATCCCTGTCGGTGATCGTGCTTGCCAGCCCGGAATGGCATCCCGGGGTTGTGGGTATTGTGGCAAGCCGTATGGTGGAACGCTATCAAAAACCGGCGTTTCTTATCGCCCTGGATGAAGATGATGTGGGCAAGGCTTCGGGCCGCAGCGTCAAGGGCATTGATGTGCATGAGGCCCTTAAGGCGGCCAGCGCCCATCTGGTGCGTTTTGGCGGTCATGCCATGGCTGCGGGCTTTACCATTGAGCGTCATAAAATCGATACCTTCCGGGAAGATCTGGCCGCCGCGGTACAAAATCAGACCGGCGGTGACTATGTGCCCACCCGTTTTGTCCGGGTGGATATGATGCTGTCGCCGGAGCATCTCAACGATGCACTGATGGCGGATATTTCGCAGCTGGAACCCTTTGGCATGGGTAATCCCCAGCCGGTTTTTGCCGTTGATAACGTGTATGTGGTCAGCAGCGAGATCCGGGGCGGGCAGCATTTGAAGTTTCAGTTGTCCATCAACAACCGCCGGTTTTCCGCCATGGGATTCCGCATGGCGCGGCATGGCATTCTTAAACCCGGCAGCGTCATGAAGATGGCCTATCAGGCATCCTATAACACCTTTCAGGGCATTCGCAGCATAGACCTGCGTATCAAGGATTTTGTGCTGAAAACCTGAGTGTCCGGCACAGAATTGGTTTAGCTGTATGTTGCCTTAAATACAGGGCAAATGTGGCGTGATTGTATGTTGCCCGCAGCGATCCGGGATAAAAGTTGCACCATGCCCGGATGTGGGATATGCTGGCCAACTGTGAAATTGTATCACGGCGCGCATCATGGAGTAATCAGGTGCATCAACACAAACCGAGTTTGACCGCTTTTGTCATCATTGCCATGACCATGGCGGCGGGTAGTCTTTTTGGGGCCTGCAACGGTTCTTCCCCCCGGGAGGCCGCGGGCACACCATGGATGTCATGGCAGTTTGCCACCAACGCCGTCACTGTTGACCGCAATGTACGCAACGATCCCTCCTGGAGGTATCTTGTGTTTGAACGGCATCATTTTAAGGCAACTCCGGGGCCTACGGCGGCAGCTGACTATTTTGAAGTGGTGCGTCTGGATTTGGTAAAAGACAGCGAAATCGTCATAGCCGACAGCCGCGGCGGCAGCGAACCCAGCGTCAGCGCTGATGGCGCGGTGCTGTTTCGTCGGGGAACCAAACTGATACTGGTGAATCCTGCCACAGGCAAACGGAAGTCCATGGGCCTGGGTGCGGAATTCAGCCACTTTATGCGTCCGGTGGTGTCTCCCCATGGTCAGGGAGTGGTGGTTATCGGTGAGCGGGACGTATCGTCGGGCAGGCATCAGGACGGAGCCTTTGGTCCCGGCCAGCGTATTTTCCTGATTGATTTTGAAAACCGTACCGTCAAGCAGATCAGCAAACGCCAGTGTCCTCCCGGTGTACCCGAGGATGTGGCATGGATGGATGATCACAATATTATGGTGCGTAACCGCGAGGAAGGCGAAGGCCGGAAAATCTGGCATCGCGCTACCCGTATCGATCTGAATACCGGCACCTGTAGCCTGGCATATTTTGGTGACACCGAAGAAGGCGGCCGCTGGATGGTGGATACCAAAGAGCGCACCTATGCAGAGTCAATGCCCCGTTTTGGTGATACCGCCCTGGTGCGCGTAAACGATTTTGGCGGCACTGCCCTTGCCAAATTCAAAGCCGACGGCAAAGGCGGCAGGCCCTCCTGCATCAACGAGGTGCTGCTTATGCGCCCCAACCCCCCACAACTTGTCATGTCATGTAAAAATGACGATACCAAGGGATATAATATCGCATTAATTGACTGGAGATCTGAACATGCGTCCAAGTAACCATAGCATCATTTCCGCACTTCTGGCATGTCTGCTTCTGCTGCCGGTCGCCTGCTCAAAGCAGGAAGCTCCGGCTCCCAAAGCCGTTGAGAAAAAGGCTGAAGCCCAAAAAAAGGAAGAGACATCACCACCGGCAAAGAAATCCGGCCTTGTAACCGGCAACAAGGCGCTGTTGTCTTTGGGCCTGGAAGCCATCAATAAACTGACCCCGCAGGAGCGTATTCTCCTGGGCGCCTATATGAGTCTCGGCCCCCGCTCCTTTATCGGTCAGCTTTCGGATATGGCCCCGGTTACCATGGCGGCCCTGCGCAGTGCAGACCCCAAAGGCGTACTGCTGGACGATTACCGCCGGATTATGCATTTTTCCCTGGTGCTGCCCATCCGTGGCGATTTTAGCGCTATCCGGGAACAGAAGAACATGATCTACGCGGATCGTACCCTCAAGAAAAAGGACTTTGTTGGTCCTGCGCTGATGATGCCCTTCCCCCTGACCTATGGCAAGGAATCGGAAAACAAGACCGCCTATGCCAAGGTGCAGGTCACCCGTGAAACCCATATGCCTCTGGATGCTGCCCTGGGTAAGCGCCTGAAGGAATGGTTCAGCCCCAGCGAGGGATTTTTAACCAGCCCCAAAAGCACCATGCCCGGCATGAAGCTGGAGCTTGAAGGCTTCAAACCCGGTGAAAAGCCTCCGTTAAAGGTGCATCTGATTCATACCGGTGCAGATCCCATGGTATTGCCGGTGCTTAACCCGCCGACAGACCCTTCTGTGGACCGCCGCAAACTTGTGGGCAAAGTGGGTATGTATCGTCAGCTGGCCTGGATGTTGCAGGACAAAAACGGCGATGTGGTTGGCTACAGCCGTCCCATTGGTATTACGGACCTGAAAAAAGACCAGAAAAACCAGCTGCAGAATCTGCTGGTTCGCAAAACCGGAGACAAGAGTATTCTGCTGCTTCCCATGCAGGGCGATATCTGGGCCATGACCGGCACCGAAAAGCGGATGAAGAACATCGGCCCCTTTACCCTGACCGCCTGCTTCACCTCTTTGATGAGCAAAGAGGACCTCATGAAGCAATGGCCGGAGAAAACCAAAGACCACAAAGACAAGGCATGGTTTGAAGGCTGGGTATGCAGTGAGCCCGTTACCATTGACAAGCCAATGGATGCCAAGGGCGGTCTGGTGCAGCCTTCCTGGGTGCCGGCTTTTGAAGACAAAACCCTCAAGGATATCCTGACCCGGTAGCATGTCAAAGGCATCCTTCTCCCGCAGAACAGTGGAGGAGGCCCTGGCCGCAGATGGCGTGTTTCATCTGCGGGCATCGGGAGTGAGCATGCAACCGACCATTCCTCCGGGATCCCTGTTGCTGATATGTCCGTTACAGGGAATTCCCCGTGTGGGGGAGGTGGTGCTGGTGCATCCCCATGATAGTCTGTGGCTGTGTCACCGGGTACTCAAACTGCTTCCCGGCGGCAGAATTATCACCAAGGGCGATGGGAATCCCGGGGCCGATGCTCCGGTGGAACAGCATGATATTCTGGGTGTTGTGACGGGGATGTATCTGCCCGGCGGCCGGTATGTTGATCTTCAGACAATTTCACAACGGATGATGGCAGGGCTGATTGTGCCGGTGGAAAAACACTTTCCCGGAGCCCTGCGTACGGCGGTGCACTGTGTTCGCCATGCCCGGGGCGTGGCGCGTCCCTGGTACAACCATGTTCGGAAATGGCTGCCATGAAGGATTCCGGTGTCAAAACATCTCCGGCGCTGCCCCCATCTGAGGCGCTGAAAACCGCGCCCCATGAGCCGGGCTGCTACATTATGCGGGACGCCGACGGGTCTGTGCTGTATGTGGGCAAATCCAAGAATCTTAAAAACCGGCTGGGGCAGTATTTTTTGCCCGGAGCCAGCGATGAACGGATTCTTATCAACATCATGTTGCCCTTTGTGGCCACGGTTGAAGTCACCGTCACCGGCAGTGAAAAAGAAGCCCTGCTGCTGGAAAATACATTGATCAAGCGGCACCGGCCACCCTACAACGTCAGCATTCGGGACGACAAAACCTATTTCTCTTTGATGATTGATACCAGTCATCCCTATCCCCGGCTGGAAGTTATCCGCCGCCGTCACCGGGAAAGCCCCAAAAAGGGACAAATCGTGTTTGGTCCCTTTACCTCGGCGCGGCATGCCCGGGAAACCGTGAAACTCATTAACAAGCATTTTTCCCTGCGCAATTGTTCTGAGCGTGATTTCGACACCCGAACCCGTCCCTGCCTGCGTCACCAGATGCACCGCTGCTATGCTCCCTGTGTGCAGAAGATCGACTCCGAAGCGTATCATAAGGAGTTGCGGCGGGTGCGGTTGCTGCTGGAAGGTCGCGGCGAAACCCTGATCCCGGAACTCACCGCTGATATGCAGCAGGCCAGCGATGCTTTGAACTTTGAGCGGGCTGCCCAGTTGCGGGACCAGATTCAGGCGGTGGAAAAAACCATTGAGCGTCAGCAGGTGGATTTTTCCGGGGACGAGCATCTGGACGCCGTGGCCCTGTATCGCGAAGGCGAAACCGGGGCAGCGGTAATATTGCCGGTGCGCAACGGTGCAGTGGTGGAACCCATACGCTATACCTTTACCGCCCGGGGCGATGAAAACGCCACGGTGCTGGGGCGTATTCTGATGCGTCACTACAGCGCCGCCACGCCGCCGGGAACCCTTTTACTGCAGTACATGCCCGAAGAAGCCGACGCGGTGATTCAGTGGCTTGCGGACATGCGGCGGCAGGGAGCCGTGGAGCTGCGTGTGCCCCAGCGCGGCACGGGACGCAGCCTGATGACCATGGCACTGCGCAACGCCCGGCAGGTGTTTGATGCCCATCGTGAGCGGCTTGATACCTCGTCACAGGCATTGGAGCGTTTGCGTAAGCTGCTGAGTCTGTCCGGTGTTCCCCGTCGGATCGAATGCTTTGATATCAGTATTTTTCAGGGCAGCTTTGCGGTGGGTTCAATGGCCTGCTTTATTGACGGTAAAAAGGACAAGCGCAAGTACCGCCGTTACCGCATTAAAACCGTGGAAGGCATGGACGACTTCGGCATGCTCAAAGAAGTGCTGGGTCGCCGGGTGCGCCGGGGTTTGGAGGAAGGTGATCTGCCGGATTTGATGGTGATAGACGGCGGCAAGGGACAGCTTGCCCAGGCGGTGGCTATTTTAGGTGAACTGTCCATGCAGA